>Ga0209287_10000567_pt1 | contig 21186 bp, 17 predicted proteins | sample PPLLak3cmMay2015_2_FD_187255 | JGI IMG/M metagenome (GOLD analysis project Ga0209287, IMG submission 187255) | Freshwater sediment microbial communities from Prairie Pothole Lake near Jamestown, North Dakota, USA - PPLs Lake P8 Core (1) Depth... | ecosystem: Environmental > Aquatic > Freshwater... | reverse complement strand
AAAAGATTGCCGGTTAACAAGTCCGCCTTCGATGGGATTGACGCTCAGACCGCGCAGCCTGTCTGAAGCCGGATAGGTATTGACGGCCCAGCACAGGGCCAGGGCCGGGATATGGCCGGCGTAATAACGCTGCATGTCATGATAAAGCTGTCGTTCGGTTGAAGGGTCAGTGTTCTTCAGGATTCGGTCACACAGAAGATGAAAGGCCGGATCTTCGATATTAGCCAATGTACCGCCGCCTTCACGCCTTGAATCAAAATAACCGCTGCCGCATCCTGCGTCCATGACCATCCCCCAGGGTGTTGTTCTGAAAAGAATCAGGTCGAATCTTCCTTCCTGTACTCTGGCGATCCAGGTGGACAAGTCGGCCCGTTCGATCTTAAGCTCAATTCCCACCTGCTTGAAATTGTGGGAGAGAATAGGAAGCAGCGCATCCGTACCTTCCAGATCCGAGCGGGCCAGAATAGTCAGCGACAGGTTTTTGCCGGAGGAGAGATTAAGGTACCCGTCGCTGTCCGTGTCCGAGAGCCCCATACCTGCAAGTTGCCGGCGGCTCTGCGCGGGTGAAAAAACCAGGGCTGGAAGTTGAAGATAAAAATCAAATGCCGGCGGCACAAAGCCGGCGGATGGAATTTTGCCGGAAGAGCCCAGCAGGCTGTAAGCGATCTTCTCATAATCAAAAGCAGGAAGAATGGCCTTCCTGAAAGCCGGAAGCGATGCAGGGCCTTGCTTAAGGTTAAATCCCAGTGCCGCCGGGATTCCCATGGATTCGGCTGTAATAAATTGAATCTTCTCCATTTTGGACAGCCTGGGCAGATACGGCGGCGGAAAGCCCGATGCGTATTTATAAAAAACATCAATATCGCCGCGGTCCAGGGAGAGTGCCAGGGCATCGAAAGTCAGATTGGTGAAAAACTCAAGGCCTTCCATCATCGGCAATGGTCCATAATAAGACGGGTTTTTCCGGAACGTCACCCGGTTTCCCCGCGGATCTGAATTTTCAAAGATAAAAGGTCCGCAACCAAGAGTGATATCCGCCTTACCCGGTTTCAGGGGGTCCTCCACAGTCTGCCAGACATGTTTTGGAAGGATCCTTACTATAAATCCAACGTTGATCAAAAACCGCCCGTAAGGCTTGGCAAGCAGGAATGTTACCGTGTTCCCGTCGGTGCGGATGTCCGAAACAAGATCCCTGATCCAGGCCGAGGCGCTGTGATGGGCGGCCAGGTATTCAAAAGTAAATTTGACATCGGCGGCCGTGACCGGGCGGCCGTCATGCCACAATGCCCCGGAAACAAGATGAAACCGCCACTGCCTGCCGTCCGGTGAGACTTCCCATGATTTTGCCAGTTGAGGTACGGGGCGCATGGCTGAATCAAACCGGACCAGGGTTTCGTGGGTCGCCAGCATGGCCAGGATATTGTAGCTGTAGTCGGCAAGCAGGTTCGCCTGCCGTACTTGCATGGGAGTGCCGATGCGCAAATTGCCGGCATCATCCTCCGGGGAATTCTTCCCATCCGAACCGCATCCGATGCACATGGCAAGATATATACACAGCGCTGCCAACAGCGCTGTTTTGATTTCAAACCTTTTGATGACCCGCATCTTAAACCCTAGAACGCCCCTTTGTTCCGGCTGCCATTTCTATCAGGACAGCCGGAACAAGGAGCCGGTTTTTTTATGTAAAAATGACTTTAGAAATATAACTCGACTTCCCCGAATAGCGTGGTTCCGGGATCTTCATACATATAGAAAGTCCGGTAGTCATCTTCAAACAGGTTGTCCACGCTGAGGGAGAGATCAATTTTTTTGATGGGGCCCCAGGAAACCAGGAAATGTTTGGTGCCCTTTAGATCCACCACAAAGGATTCCTCCATCAGCATTTTCCCTCCGGCATTGCGCTCGGTATTGGCATCGTCGGAGTACTGGCGGCCTGTATACCGAAGATATGCGGAAACCGTGAAGGAGTCCGGCCACGCATAGGTGGCGCCCAGGTTGGCCTTGTGTATCGGGCTGAAGGGAAGAAAATTGCCTTCCAGCGCGCGGTTCGATGGATTATCGTCGATGGTGGCCCGGTTGTAGGTGTAGTTGGCGGTCAAGGTAAGGTGGGAGGTCAGATAGATGGCCATGTCCAGTTCTGCGCCGTAGGACTTGCTGCGGCCGATGTTTTTGTTGATCCAGACATTGGATGCATTGAACCATGACATAATTTTGTCGTCGGTGTAATTGTAGAAACCGACCAGGTTGACCTGCAACAGGTCGCCGAACCGCCTATCCACACCGATTTCCCAGGAATGTGTTGTCTCGGACTCTAAATCCGGATTGGGCTGCCTGGGATTTCCGCCCGAGGTGCGGTCGTCGTAAAGCTGCTCGGAAGTCGGCGGTTTAAAACCCATGCCGTAATTGGTCCATATGGATGTCGCATTTTCAAAATTGTACCGCAGTCCGAGTTTCGGGCTGAAACTTTCGTCGGTCCGGTCGTCGGGCCTGGGGGTTTTGAAATTGCTGAACAAATTGTCATAATTTTTCCAGTGATCGTAACGCAGACCTCCTGTCAGAATCAGGTCATCGGTAATATTCCAGACATCCTGAACATAACCTGCCATGGTCTGGACTTTGAATTTGTTTTGAAAGGTATTTGCGGGTGTTGTGCCGGTGAAGTCTTTGTAGTCCTGATCCGTTGTCTGGTTGTTGTAAAATAAACCTGTACTCAGTGTATGCTGTCCGAGCGCGGCCGTGGCCTGCAGTTCCATCGGGGTTTCATCATAGTCCATGTAGCGCTTTTGTTTGAGCCTGTAATTGGTTCCGCCCCTGTCGTAAATATGGAGGTAGTCGTCGACTCTGTAGGCGGCATAGGCCCGGACATCCAGGGCCTGGCCGATTTTCTGATCGTAAATAACGCCGGCCAGGTTGTAATCCCAATCGCCTCCAACAAAGGGACGGCCCCGGGTGTAATTGTCATGGAAGAAGTTGTAAAATGCCCGCATGCCGGCCTGGTTTGAAAACCGGTAGTTGGTGCTTACTGATGCGCCCTGCTTGTCGTAGTCGCAGTTGTCGATCATGTGAACGCCGGAATTGACATTGTTTTTAGCGACGTTGGTCCCGTCGGACTCTTCATGGTATCCGGCCATGGCGTATCCGAAATTGTCGATTTTGCCCTCCGAGGAAAGAGATGTCCGGAAACGGCCGAAAGTCCCGGTGCCTGCGGACAATTTTCCGCCTGGGGCGTCTTTGCCCTGTTTCAAAATGATGTTGACTACACCTCCGCCTGCATTGGCGCCGTAAAGGGCCGAGGCCGGTCCGCGGATAATTTCCACCTTTTCGACCATCTCAACGGGAATAGCCTGGGAAATCTGCCAGTCCGTGGGAATGCCGTTGACCAGATAGATGGTGGAATCGCTGCCGGCGCCGCGGATATTGGCATAGGCAGGAAACGGGGCATAGGCCCTCCGAAGGGTAATGCCCGGTACGGAGCGCAGGGCATCCCCTATATCCTGGTTGGGAAAGTTTTGATTTGAGAGCTGCTCTGCATTGATGACCGTGACGGAAGCCGGGACGTTTTTAATGGATGTTTCATATTTTGTGGCGGTAACGACCACGTCGTCCAGCCTCTTAACATCCTTTGCATCACCCTGCTCAAGTGCCGTACCGTATACGGGCATTAAAAAAAGCGCCATTGCCGCCAGGACTATAGTGCCTCTCTTTCTTTTCATCATTTACCCTCCATAACTGATTTTTTTTGAGTTATCGTACCGAAAGCCTGTTTCAGGCAGTTCAGTCAAGTGCGGGTGAGTTCCCTGGGGCCGGAAGCCAAAAAAAAAGCCAAGAACATCCCGCCCGATTTCAATCCGGCAAGGCCTTCCTGGCTGATTATTTATCTTATAAAGTATAAAGGTTATAAAAATTTATTGAGCAGTTTCGTACTGCGCTATTTATAGCCCGCTTTAATATCCACGCTGTCTGCATTAGTCAAGAAAAATATTTGATTGCCGCCTTGCTGTTTTGCCTGACCTTCAATAGAATCAGGTTAACTGAAACAGCACCGAGATTTCCAGGTTAACGGGTTTATTTTTAAACAGGTTCGACGGAGGCCGTGGAAAGGGCGCGGCGTTTTTCACGGCATTAAAAGCGGCATTATCCAGACTTTCATGTCCTGAGCTCCTGATAATTTCAGCGCTGTTCAACCTGCCGTCGGCATTGATGCCGAAAAGTATGCTGACGCTTCCTTCTATACGCCGGGATCTGGCGGTTCCCGGATATTTTTTCCGGCTCTCAATTTTAAGCCTCACCATGTCACAATAGTCTTTTTGAGTAATACCCGCCGCACCGGCGTTTTCTGATACGGCAGTCCCTGCGCCTGCCCATCCGGCGGCAGAAAGTCCTGTTGCTCCTGGGATTCCCGGAATGTCCGATAGTCCGATATTTTCAACCAGAGCGTTATCCAGAGCTGTTTCCGCCCGTTCAATATGAACCGGAAGGACGGTATGCCGGAGGCTCGGGTTAGGTTTCGCGTGTTCGATTTCGGGCATAATGTTTTTAACAGGAGGCTGCGGAATGAATCGTACGAAGGGTTTTGAAATATCCTGAACCGTCAGTTCAATATAGGTCATGGCTTCCGACTTATATATTCCGGCGACATGCACGAATATAAGGAGATGAATTCCCAGAGAAACGGCAATAAGACCTGTGAAGAGCCAGTTGGTTTTTTTTTGCCGTTTGGGTATGATCTTGAAAACAAATCGGGAGAAGCTACCCATCAGATCAAAAATCCTTTTCCGTCGCAAGACAAAGCCGTTCGGCTCCGGCGGCCTTGGCTATGTCCATAACCTTGACCGCCCTGTTCAGCACAACATTTCTATCCGACTTGACAACTACAAGTTTTTCTTTCTGTCCGCCGATCATATCTTTGAGCCTCGTAAAAAGCAGGTCAAGAGGAACGGGTTGGTTGTCAAGGTAGGGCTGGCCGTCTTTATCCACATAAACAGTTATTTCCTTCCGGGTCTGGGGCGCTGATGCCTTAGCCTGTGGCAGTTTTATGCTGATGCCTTCATCGACCATGAAATTAGTCGTCAGAAGAAAGTAGATCAGCAGCAGAAAAACGATATCGATTAAGGATGTCAGCGGCATCTGAATCGAATAAGGCGGCCTTTTCTTTTGATGAACGATCATATGCGCATCCTCCTATGCAATGCTCTTCATAAAAGTAACTGCGCCGTCCCTCAGCTTGGCTTCATACCTATCCACACGGGCAGTCAGGTAGCTGTGCGCCGCTACAACCGGCAGAGCCACTGCAAGGCCGAACGCCGTTGTCAGCATCGCCTCCCATATGCCGCCTGCAAGCACTGCCGCGTTGACTTTGCCGCCCATCTGTTGAATTACCATGAATGCTTTAATCATGCCCAGAACTGTTCCCAGCAGCCCGATCATGGGCGCCAGATTCCCGATGGTGGCCAGTACCTGGACATAGGATGATAAATCCCGCACTTCCTCGTCGATTGAGTTGACGATAACCGTTTCCAGGGTTTCACGGTCCTTGTTTTTGACACCGATGGCCTTAATCAAAACATTTCCCATGCTGGAACCGCTTTCCCGGGCCACCTCTATCGCTTCCGACTCCTTTTCATCCACGAGCAGGACGGCAACTTTTTCAGCTAGCCCAGCGCCCCGGCTCCTCATCATGGCGAACCGGATCAGTCTTTCCGCAAAAATGGCAAGCGCCAAAACGGAACAGGCCAGTATCGGCCACATGCACACGCCGCCTTTTGAAAAAAAATCAATCATCTCTTTACTCCTTCTCCAAAAAATCCGTTTCCCAAAAATCTAAAAATCCGTTCTGATATAATTTTTTGCGGAAGCGTCAGAAATAACTCTGCCATTGCAACGTCGTGACCCGGGAACCTTCAACCTTAACGGGTATCCGAGATGTCGGGCTTGCCGTCATAATTAAGATCCTTTTCACGGCGTATCAGGGCTCCGGATGCATCGTATGTTTCCCAGATATCCGCTTTACCGTCCTTGTTGCTGTCTTCCTGAACCGATGCGATCCGGCCCTTGCTGTATAAAAACCATGTATCTATTCTGCCGTCTCCGTTTCCGTCCTGTTCCGCCCGAACCGGGTTTTCCGCATCGTCGTAATACCAGGTCAGGCAGGATTTCCCGGCAGAACCATTACACGTCTCGCTTTTCACGCGTTTCCCGATATTGTTGTAATACTCTTTAACATCCGCCCGCCCGTCGTTGTTTTCATCCTTATCCAGGCGAACAAGTCGGCCCTTATTATAAAACTGCCATGTGTCTGTTTTGCCGTTTGAATCCGAATCGATTTCCACACGCTCTTTTTCTTCACCGGCATTTAAGAATGTTGTGATGTCGGGTTTTCCGTTACGGTTCTGATCCCGTGTCTGAAGGTAGATCTTGTCGTTTTGATACAGGGAGATGGTTTCAAAAAAGCCGTCGCCGTCCATGTCATGCTCCACACGCGCAAGGACTCCTTTGTTGAAAAGACTGATCCGGTTAAACTTTCCGGAATGTTTTGCGTGCTCCCTGATTTCAATAACCCGCCCCTCCGAATCAAAACGAATAGTGCGGTCTGTTTTATTGTCGAAATCAGTATCTATTGTCTGTGAAACAGGTTTATCATTTTTAAAAATCGTAACGATATCAAATACGCCGTCGAAATTGGAATCTCTGCTCTGCTCAGCGGAAGAGCCGTCTTTAAAAAGCGTCTCGATATCAGTCTTCCCGTCGCGATTCGTATCTTTGGTTTCTTTCACGACCGTCTCTTTGCGGTAAAACCGGAAAACCTCCGGTTCGCCGTCCTTATCAATATCGTGACCGCTCCTTTCCGGCAGGCCTTCCTGGTTGTAAAAAACAATCCGCTCATATTTTCCGTTCTCATCTTCATCCGTTCGCTGTTCAGCAGGTTTCCCGTTTTTGTATATCGTCCGGATGTTGACCATACCGTTCCCGTCCGTGTCAGCGGTCACTTCCGAAATCTCCCCTTTTTTCATGTAATAAAGGGTGTCGAAAGCGCCGTTGCCGGATGTATCCTTTTTCAGCAGAAAGGGTTGCTCGTTTTCGTCAAACAGTGTGCGCTGGTATACTTTCTTTGACCTGTTAATTCGTTCCTGACGTTGCCTTTTTCCCTTGTCAAAATAGTCTGTGCAATCAATCAGTCCGTCAAAATCCATATCCCGTTCGACCCGCATCAGGATTTCTTCATCGTAATATAAAACGGTATCCATGCGTCCGTCACTGTTGCTGTCCGTTTCAAGTTTACGGATTTTGCCCAGGTCGTCAAAAAAGGCGGTTTGATCCGCTTTCCCGTCTCCGTTGGTATCCCTTTCAACCATTTTATCCCCGGCAGCCGCCGTGTCCGGCAGGAAGGTGTTGATTGTGAGTTGAAAAAAGAGGCTCAGAAAGACAAAGACGCAATAACAAGGCGTTAAAATAAATGATTTATGAAAATGTATATAGTCCATTATGTTCCGGCATGACGGATTTTTAATAAAGAAGCCAAAAAAAAACCACGAAGTTCTGGTTAGCAAATCAACCTAAACCTTCGTGGTCTTAATATTTTACAATAATTATAACAATAACCGGATGTCTTCGTGACGCCCAAATTTTTTGAAATAATATACTTGCCATGAAAAATGTCAATACAAAATTTATCTTATCGCGCCAAAGTTGTTCTTTCATTTCATTGACATGCAATTGTAATTTACCTATACTCCCTTCAATAAAATGGGTTTTGTATCAGATATGGTCGGCTCGTAAAAAGCTAATTTATTCCGCTTTGCGCCAATCTATATTCGACGAACTCGTTGGAAGTCTTAACATGCTCTCTTAATGAGCTTTTTGGGGATTTTTAAATCACTTCGCTAAATCACAAGAAGGTTTGGGCTGACGCTTTAGAAGGCTTGTGATTTTTAACGCTCGTTCTTTAAAAATCTGTTTCCCAAAAATCTCAAATCCGGTCGCATATGACTTCCAACTGGTTCATTATAATCGATGAGTTCGTTGGAAGTTATTCCCGAACAAAGATCATGGAGGGCTCAAAGTAAAAACTGAATATTTAATGGGCACTTCTTCATGCCTTTGACCCTTGGTGGCGAAATACAGACTTTTTACGAGTCCAGTTACATATGATTCCTTAAGAAAAGATGCTTCAAGATGATAACTTGGCAAAAGGAGGAGGGAGCAGTATGAGGGTCGTCATTATCGGAGGCGACGCAGCCGGCATGAGCGCGGCGAGCCAGATCAAACGCCTGAGACCGGAATATGATGTCATAGTCTTCGAGAGGGGAGAGTATATATCTTACGCGGCATGCGGGATTCCTTATTTTATTGGAGGGGCGGTCAGTTCCATGGATGAGCTGCTGGAAGTCTCCCTCGATGAGGCGCGGGAAAAACGCAAAGTCGATGTACGGATTGGTCATACGGTCGTTGCCATCGATCCGTCCTCGCGAACCATTACTGTGGAAAACAGGGGAATCCGCTTGACCGAACCATATGACCGCCTCGTCATCGCGACAGGAGCCCGTCCCCAAACCCGGGGAATTGATATAAGCCGCTTTCCAAATCTCTTTACCATGAATGATCTTTATGATGCGGCGCGAATAAAGAACTTTATCGCCGAAAAGAAACCGCAGAGCATAGCCGTGATAGGCGGCGGATATATCGGACTCGAGGCAGTGGAATCATTCTGCGAACAGGGGGTCAGGACAACGCTGATCCATCGCCGTGAAGACCTCCATCGCGCATTTGAAAAAGAGATTTCAGACATCATCAAGCAGAAATTGTCTGAAAAAGGTGTAATCCTAAGCCTGGGGCAACCATTCTCAGGACTGGAACAAAGGGGTGATAAAATCGGTATTATCCGGGATATCGGTGTTCTGGAAACGGATGCGGTCCTTCTCGCCATTGGTGTTGAGCCGAACAGTGATCTTGCCGGGGCTGCAGGGATACAACTCGGCGCAAACCGGGCTATCAGGGTTAATGAATTCATGGAAACCGATACCGAGGGAATCTATGCTGCCGGGGACTGTGCAACCGCAAGAATGACAACCTTCGGGATAGAGGTTCATGCCCCGCTCGCTTTAAAGGCGAACAAGCAGGGAGTAATTGCCGGGATGAATATTGCCGGTGAACGGGAGTCTTTCGCAGGAGTCCTTGGCACGGCCATAACCAAAATATTCGATCTCGGTGTTGCGCGAACCGGTCTTTCGTATAGCCAGGCAGCAGATATGGAACTTGATCCCGAGAAGGTCATTGTCAAATCCAGGGACAGGGCCCGGTATTACCCGGGTGCCTCCTTTATGAACTCCCTGGTAATATTCAGCAGGAAAGACCGGCGTCTCCTCGGCGCTCAGCTGGCAGGAAGGCTTGAATCGGTCAAACGTATAGATGTATATGCAACAGCCATCTTTAATAAGATGACCATCGATCAGGTTTTCGATCTCGATCTTGCATACGCTCCGCCTTTCTCGCCGGTTTACGATCCGGTGCTGCTTGCGGCAAGGGTTGCGCGTAAAAAGAGATGAGCGGCATCGCCCGAACAGAGAAGTTCATATCAAAGAATTGTGACTGTTCTTTCGCCGGGAGACAGAATTCAGGGGCCGGAATGAAAAGGAAACAAACCATGGTTATGGTGATATCTCGATGACCTTTATTCAAGCAATAATAATAGCAATAGTAGAAGGAATAACCGAATATCTGCCGATTTCCTCCACCGGACATAAGATTATCATCTCCAAAATTTTAGGAGTTGATATGCTGGACAGTTTCAATAGATTTTTTATCATTTGTATTCAATTAGGCGCCATAATGTCCGTTGTTGCGCTTTATTGGAACAAGTTCGTGAATGAGATAGATATAAAAAGAATCATTTTCGCTTTTAAAAATAATTTGTTTTTCAGTTCCATTGCCCGGAAAGAATTTTTTTACAGTCAGATATTTTATATTAAATTATTAGTCGCCTTTCTCCCGGCTGTTTTTGCCGGTTTACTTTTCAAAGAAAAAATTGACTTGTTGCTCGATCGTGTGGATGTTGTAGCCTACAGTTTATTAATTGGCGGTATTATCCTTCTGTTCGTTGACAAATGGTTCGAGAAAAATGAAACCGATCAAAATATTGAGAACCAGAATATTGATTTTAAAAAAGCTTTGTTTATTGGAATTTTTCAGGTTATAGCAATGATACCCGGTGTTTCTCGTTCTGCAGCTACAATAGTCGGAGGAATGTCGAATAAGCTGACTCGAAAAAATGCCGCGGAATTTTCTTTTTTTCTGGCGGTTCCCACGATGCTCGCGGCAACAGTAAAAGATTTATATGATTTTTATAATGCGGGTTTTACCTTAACATCTCATCAGCTTTATTTACTTGCGGTTGGGAACGCAGTCGCTTTTATTGTTGCAATGTTCGCTATCAAATCCTTTATCAGCTTCTTGTCGAAAAAGGGTTTTGTTGCTTTTGGGTATTATCGGATTATAATCGGCATCATTATTATTGTAATGCTGCGTATGGGATATAGCTTGTGTGTCAGCAACATGTAAACTGTCCGGATTTAAGCGCACGATTTGTCCGGTTTTGATCACCTACAACTTTTAATCACACGGTAAAAGGAGCGAACAGCAAATGGCAAAAATGACCGAACGCATGATGGAATTATTCAAGAAAGTACCAACCGCAATCCTTGCAACAGCAACCGAGGCCGGTATGCCCAATGCCGTTCCGGTGGGCGCTAAAAAAATCATCGACAACGAGACAATCCTAATCTCGGACCAGTTTTTCAACAAAACACTGGCCAACCTTAAAGCCAACCCGAAAATGGCGATTTCTTTCTGGGAAGGCCATGAAGGATATCAGCTCAAGGGCAATGTAACCATTGAAACATCCGGCAAGCTGTATGAAGAGACAGCCGCCTGGATCGCGGAGAAGAGCATGAAGGCCGGTTTCCCGTTAAAATCGAAGGGAATTGTATTGATGAAAATTGAAGAGATTTTCGGCCTGTCACCCGGACCAGGAGCCGGAAAAAAACTGGTGTAAACAATTTATATTTCTTATTAAAAAGGAGGTTTGCCTATGCCTGAAGAATTTAAAGCGGGCTGCGCCCGCCCAACCGGGGGACCTGTGGGAGAAGCTGTAGCTGCAGAAGTAACAGAGGAGAACAAAAAGCCAAAGGAGGTTGCTGCCATGATAAAAGTCGGAAGAAAAGCGCCTGATTTTTCTGCGCCGGCGTACTTAAACGGAAAATTTGTGAACATTAAATTGTCTGAATACCTGGGCAAATGGATAGTTCTATGTTTTTATCCGGGAGATTTCACATTCGTCTGAGCCACTGAAATTTCAGCAGTTGCTGAAAAATTTCCCGAATTCCAGAAACTGGGCGTTGAAGTGCTCTCTATGAGTATAGACAGTGTATTTGTTCATAAAATGTGGAATGATCACGAGCTTTCAAAAATGGTTTCAGGCGGTGTTCCTTTCCCCATGCTGTCGGACGGCGGCGGCAAGGTAGGTTCAATATACGGCGTATATGACGAAGATGCCGGCGTGGAAACCAGGGGCCGGTTCATCATTGACCCTGACGGAGTAATACAGGGATTTGAAGTATTGACGCCTCCGGTTGGAAGAAACGTGAAAGAGTCCCTGAGACAAATTCAGGCATTTCAGCTGGTAAGAAACAGTAAAGGCACAGAAGCAACGCCTTCAGGATGGAAGCCCGGCAAGATGACCCTCAAGCCGGGCGCAGGCCTTGTCGGGAAAGTCTGGGAAGTATGGAAAACGGAAATGGCCTTTGATTAAAACTATCGATATCGTAAGAATCCAAAAAACAGTTTTAACCCGGCGGGAGAGGGGATGCCCTATCCCGCCTATAGTGATAAATTGACTATTCCTGTTTTGCCTGCGGCAGAACCGGTCTTAACCACCCCGGTATAATGACGGGTTTTTCCCAAGTCGGCCACCATATTTTGCGGCCGGTTATTCATTGACATACAGTTGTATCTTACCTATACTCGCCGCCTGAAAAATAGTTTCTATCAAATAAAACATGATATTTTTGCAAACAGTATCCAAAATCTTATTTGACAGGTCAAAACGGGAAGGGCTTCGATTAAGAATTACACCATTTCAGTCGATAATTACAGTTGTTGTGAGCTTCGTGTTGCTTTGGATCACAAGTGCTGGCAAAGGTATACGGTGTGGGGCCGCCTGTAAAGGAATATTATGTTATTTAAAGATATCAACTCAATTATTAACCGGTTCTCCGAAAAGTTGCGCATTACTCCCCGCTGGCCCTGGTATTTGATCGGCATTATAATTTTTCTTTCCGAGATAGTAACCCTCATAATGAACAGTATTAACAGTTTCATCTGGTGGGGCCGCATAGATTGTGACCTGTTGATAATCGGAACCATAGATGCCTTTGTTGCGGCAGCCTTTATTGGGCCTATTGCCGTTTTTTTCATCCGGCATGCATTCAGCCTCGAAGATTTCAACCGCAATCTCCAGGGTCAGATGGCTGAACGTATCCGCTCTGAAGAGGAGCGGCGCATTCTGGAGGAAAGGCTCCAGCAGGCCAAAAAGATGGAAGCCATAGGGATGCTGGCCGGTGGTGTGGCTCATGATCTTAACAATATCCTTAGTGGGCTGGTAGGTTATCCGGATTTATTGCTGATGCGATTGCCGGCTGACAGCCCGCTGCGGGAACCGCTTCTTGCCATAAAAGAATCCGGACAAAAGGCAGCTGCTGTGGTTCAGGATTTGCTGACCCTTGCCCGGAGAGGCATTCAGACGGAAACAGTGCTTAATCCTAATGAGGTTATCAGGAATTATCTTAAAAGCCTGGAGTTTAAAAAACTGGAGACAGCCAATCCACGGATGGTTATTGAAACCCGGTTGTCACCGGATCTGCTCAACATCAGGGGATCTGCTGTTCATCTGGGTAAGGCTCTGATGAACCTTGTGATCAATGCATGTGAGGCGGTCAATGGCTCCGGCCTGGTGAACATAGTTACAGAGAATGTGCATCTGGATACGGTTTTACATTCCCATGAAACCATTCCACCGGGAGACTATGCCATGATCGGCGTCAGTGATTCGGGCGAAGGGATAGCTCCAAATGATCTGGAAAGAATATTTGAGCCGTTTTATACCAAAAAGGCCATGGGCCGCAGTGGCACGGGCCTGGGGCTTGCAGTGGTATGGGGAACCGTCAAGGACCATGGTGGGTTTATCGACGTACGGAGCATTGCGGGCCAGGGTGCCCGTTTATTAGTCTATCTGCCCGCCATACATGAAGAAATAGAATCCACAGGATTGCTGCCGGAAGCCGCTGATGCATGGAAGGGTAAGGGCGAAACCATCCTTGTTGTTGACGATGATCTTCAGCAGCGGGTGCTGGCTCAAAGCATTCTTTCATATCTAGGGTATGTCGTTCAGACCGTGGCAGGAGGGATTGAAGCAGTGGATTATCTGAAGAAAAAAGCGGCGGATCTTGTTGTGCTGGACATGATAATGGACCCCGGCATAGACGGCCTGGAAACCTTTCAGCGCATCCAACAGATTCATCCCGGGCAAAAAGCAATTATAACAAGCGGTTTTTCCGAAACAACGCGCGTGGAGCAGGCCATGGTACTGGGCGCTGGTACTTACCTGCGCAAGCCTTATCTGGTGGCCAAGCTGGGCCAGGCTGTTCGCAAAGAACTGGACAAACCAAACCCTCCCTCAGGGGTTGATGTCTTAGGGCGCAGTATTCCCGAGTCTACCGAAAGGAAATTGGCCGCGAACAGATGCCACTCAGCATCAACTTCAGGAAGGAAAGATCTCTTTTATTAGTTGAAATGAGAAGAATAGTGTTTAATCTGTCTATACTTTTAATAGGGCAGTTCTTTAACATCTCTGATGCTTTAAATCTTGTTTTAAAACTCACGATAGTATAGACAGGAAAGACTGCGGGCATAATTTATTATCCGATCCCTGGCATACATAACAGAGGAGATGGAACATGCTTAAAGCATATCTCAAAAGGCTGCACGCAATCTACATGCAGGGTGATGCGAGAGAGGAAAGCTATTATTCCGCGCTCGAATGCCTGCTTAATGATTATGCGGAAAACGCGGGTAAAAAGAACATCCACGTGACGGTCCTGCCGAAGAGAACCGAAGCCGGCAACCCCGACTTCAGAATATGGGACGGCAGGCAGCACATAATCGGCTATATTGAAGCAAAAGATATTTCCATTCATAATCTTGCCGCAATTGAATCGTCCGGCCAGATGAAAAGATATCTCTCCACATTTCCTAATCTGATTTTAACCAATTATTTTGAATTCAGGCTTTATATCAACGGCACTTTTGTCGAAAGTGTTCAGATCGGAAGGCCTTTTATAGTTTACCAGTTGGAGAAAGTTCCTCCGGTTGAAAAAGAGGATGCTTTTTTTAGGTTGCTTGAAAAGTATTTTTCCTTTTCTTTACCGAAAGTCCATGATGCAAAAACCCTTGCTGTAGAACTTGCCAAAAGAACTCGCTTTTTGAAGGATGAGGTCATAGCACAGGAGCTGAGGGAAGAGGAACAAACCGAAAAGGGATTAATCAGAGGCTTTTATAAAGCTTTCAGGGATTATCTTATCACCAGTCTTACGGAGGATGAGTTTTCAGACCTCTATGCACAGACTATAACCTACGGTCTGTTTGCCGCCCGGACACGTTCCGGCAACGGTTTCAACAGAAAGCTTGCCTATGACAATATCCCTCAGACAACGGGCATACTAAGAGATCTCTTTCAGTTTGTTTCTTTAGGCTCGCTTCCTCAACAGATGGAATGGATTATCGATGATATATCTGAAATCCTGTCCGTTACGGACATAAACAGGCTGCTGCATCAGTTTTTCCATGAGGGCAAAGGCAAAGACCCCATAATCCATTTCTATGAAACATTTCTCTCCGAGTATGACCCGAAGACAAGAGCGATGAGAGGAGTATATTACACTCCCGAACCCGTTGTCTCTTATATTGTACGTTCATTAAACGTTATCCTCAAAGGACGTTTTAATAAGCCTCACGGTTTTGCGGATAATAATGTAACGGTTCTTGATCCTTCGGCAGGCACCCTTACTTTTCTGGCAGAGACAGCTAAGCTTGCGGTTGATGAATTTGTAACCGGATATGGAGAGGGGGGCAAAAAAAACTTTATAAAAGATCACATCCTGAAAAACTTCTATGCCTTTGAATTGATGATGGCCCCGTACGCTGTCGGACATTTAAAGATGTCTTTTCTGCTTGAAGAATTAGGATACAAATTACAAAAGGATGACAGGGTAAAGCTATACCTTACCAATACTCTTGAAATGGAAGAACTTGCGCAGACAGAACTCCCGGGCATGGCTTCCCTGTCCGAGGAGAGCCACCTGGCCGGAAAAGTGAAGAAAGAGCAGCCCATATTGGTGATATTGGGAAATCCGCCTTATTCGGTGAGTTCCGTCAATAAATCGGATTTTATCGAACGTGAGATGAATGTCTATAAAGAAGATGTTCGAAGCGAAAGGAACATTCAGCCTCTTTCGGATGATTATATAAAGTTTATCCGTTTTGCTCACTGGAAGATTGCCCATGACGGGAAGGGCCTCATCGGGATGATTACCAATAATTCTTATCTATCAGGATTGATCCACAGGGGCATGAGAAAGAAATTGGTTGAAAGCTTTGATGAGATCTATATTTTAAACCTGCATGGAAACAGCCGCATAGGAGAAAAAACCCCGGATGGCGGCAAGGATGAAAACGTCTTCGATATACAGCAGGGCGTATCAATTGCATTGTTTATCAAAAACCCATCTCCGCTACCGGGCAGAGGAAGGCGAAGAGGATCAAGCTCTAAGGTTTTCTATCAGGATGTTTATGGTTTGAGAGAAGATAAATACAGCTATTTAAATGCCTTCGACGTCAGCACGACAAAATGGCACGAGCTGAAACCGGTGGAACCGCAATATTTTTTTGTGGAAAAAGATTTTTCGCAAAAGTCCGAATATGATCAATTTGTATCTATTACTGAAATATTCGACAAATATTCAAGCGGGATAAAAACCCATAGAGACCATCTTGTCGTTGGATTTACAGAAGAAGAAATCAAACAAAGAATGAGAACGTTTGTAAGTAATTTGCCTGACGATATTGTTGCCCTGTCTCTGAACCTGAAAGACACCAATGATTTTAAACTGAAAACCATCAGAGAGAAGCTGAAGAAAGAAAACTGGAAAATATCTATCCTGCCGTTTTCATATCGTCCTTTTGACAGGAGATATATCTGCTACAGGTCAGAATTAATTGATAGAGACAGGCATGAGATAATGCGGCATCTGCTCCATGAAAATCTTGGTCTTATGGTTTCAAGACAGGTTCTTAGAGAATTCAGACATGTATTCGTTACAGTTGATATGGTGAATTATAATTTTATTGATCTGGCCGGGCAATTTGGAACCGGTTATGTTTTCCCCCTCTATTCTTACCGGGGAAAAAATAGGCCCAAGAAAAACTCTTTCGGCAGCACGATGATGCTTTTTGAACCGGAGGCTGACTATGGAGCGAAAAAACCTAATTTATCAGCCGGCTTTGTCGATAGCTTATCAGGAAGATTCAAAAAGTTGCCTGAGCCTGAGCAGATTTTCTATTACATTTATGCTGTTCTATATTCTGAAATATACAGGGAAAAATATGCGGAATTCCTCAAAATAGACTTTCCGAGAGTGCCGTTTACAAACGACTATAAGTTGTTCGTTAAAATGGCAGAATACGGCAGCAGGCTTGTTGATCTGCACCTGCTTAAATCGTCGGAACTTGATTCTACGATTGTAAAATTTCAGGGAAAAGGAGACAACAGCGTCGAGAAGCCGAGGTATGATGAAACGGGACTTCTTTACATCAACAACGGCCAGTATTTCGAGAGGATAACACCCGATGTATGGAGCTATCGGATCGGAGGTTATCAGGTTTGTGATAAATGGCTTAAGGACCGCAAAGGCAGGACTTTATCGCTGGAAGAAATAAAGCTGTACTGCCGGATTGTTACAGCTCTGAAGAATACGATTGCTGTTCAAAAAAAGATTGACGATATCTATCCTTCAATTGAGAAAGACATCATAAATATATAAGTATTACCGGCAAAACCCCTATCGACTCATTTCGGGGGTTGTTTTAATGATATGTCCAGGATCTTTACCGGCTCATCAAAAGTTTTCCAGCCATGTTGTTTGCCTGATGGTATAAAATAGGATTCATTGGCGCTGAGCAGCTTGTGTTCTTCATCTATGAACATTTCTAATTGACCATCTATGATGATACCGCACTGATCGAATGGATGTTTGTGCCCAGTATCCTCTTTCCTTGGACCTATTTCCATGCAAGCCATGATCAGGTTGTTTCCGATTTCCGCCTTACTCATAATACCAGGTCTGAACTCTTCCAGTTCCAGTACTCCTAAATTCCAGAAAGCCATGTCTTCCTCCTTATGCCTCACGCCTAAACAAGTCTATTTACCGGATTTCCATATCACGAATTTTTCATAACGGCGTTGCTCAACCTTACGAATTCCTCGACTGTAAGGGTTTCGGCGCGGCGCGCAGGATCGATGCCGGCGAAGTCTAATGCCGAAAGAGCGGTTATTGCGTCTATTTCAAGCTCGCTTCCTGAAAGGGCATTTTTGAGGGTTTTGCGCCTTTTCCCGAAAGCGGCCTTGATTACGCTGAAAAAGAACTTTTCATCATCTGCCGGAAAATCCGGGCTATCCTTGAATCTTATATCTATTATCTGGGAGTCTATCTTGGGCGCCGGGAAAAAGAGAGATGCTTTGACATCGGCGATTTTTCCGATCCCGGCGCAGTACCGAAGCATTACTGATATCCGGCCGTAATCTTTGCATCCCGGCTTTGCGCATATCCTTTCAGACAGCTCCTTCTGGAACATCAGAATGGCGCGGCTCAGGAATTTTCTCTGAATAATGAGCTTTACCAGCACCTGGGATGAAATATTATAAGGAAGATTACCGATAACGACTATTTTACGGCCGTGTTGTGCCGCTATGCTTTCAATCTCCGTTTCGAGGATGTTCTCATTTACTATGCTGACGTTATCGATATTTTTTGCGTTAAGCTCGCTTTTCAACAGAGGTAAAAGATTCAAGTCCTTTTCAACCGCGTATATTTTTTCTGCGGCAAGAGCAAGCGGAACTGTGAGGGCTCCAAGGCCGGCTCCTATTTCTAGAACAATATCCTCTTTCAATATGCCGGAACGAGAGACGATCATTTCAGCCGTTTTCGGGTCGGAAAGAAAATTCTGGCCGAACTGCTTTTTGGGGGAAAGGTTAAATGCTGAAAGAAGCGAACGTGGTGATGTCATGAAGCAGGTGTTTCCGGTTGATTCAATAATAGTCTCCTGCGGCTCCGGAATTTTTTGACAAGGCGGCGGGTTATATAATATGCGGCAACAGCGGGCGGGATTCCTATGATTATTCCACCCGTTAACAGGGCGATCGTCGCTTTTAATCCCAGTTTTGTCAACTCGGTGAATGTCGTGAATTTAGCGTCATAAGGTAATGATGTGCCCAGGATCAGTGCGCCTGTTTTATAACTCCCCAGATAGATAAAGGGTATGGTAAGAGGATTTCCTATCCAGACTCCTATAGCGGCGGCACCCTTGCTTGCCCGCAGGAAATACGCCAGAGCTATTGCAAGAAATGTATGAAAAGGAAAAGTCGGGGTGATTCCGACAAAAATTCCTATAGCCATTCCTGACGCTATAAAATTCGGATCACCTTTAAGTTTTTTTACGCGTTCGGCAAATTCATTTATTTTCTTCTTCAAATTCATAATTACAAATTGATTTTGCAGGAATATATAATTTATATAAAACTGATTTTTGATTATGCAATCTACATCAAATCCCGTGCCGTTTACAAGAATATTTATTGCTCTTGCATCATATGGGAAATCACAGGGCAGCAAATAATTTTAGGGCATTGCCTGTAATACCTGTGAAATTATTGCACGAGATCTGAGTAAAAGCCGCGCATTACCTGCTTTAGCATAGTGTCCATCCGGAAACTAATGATAGACACTATCTCGTTTCCAATTCGGAAATCGGCAATTTTGGGCAAGCTCAAGGAAATCAAGGGATTGTGAGGAGACATACGCAATGTATGTCGCACAAGAAATCCCGTAGATTGACATAGAGATCGCCCAAAAGGGCCATTTCCGGATGGAAAATAGCCTATGGTTGTTCTGCCGGGGCATCAATCTGATGAAGCTTGACTTTAATAGTTTTATCAATTAGTTTTGAACCGAAACAGTGAGCGCATTCCTCGCTGCCTGTAGCGGGGTGGAGAGCGAATATGATTCATGACTGGAAAAGGAGGCATATGGTTAAGAAAAGGGGAAAATCGGTCAGCTTTGATGCCATGGTCAAGTTTTTTATGTTAAATTATGATATTCCGTCGAGGAAAGATATTCAAAAGATCGCTGCCAGGCTGGATCATCTTGAGACTCTGATAAAAAGCACCTGTATTCCTGCGAAAGCACGGCGCGCTGCGGCCTTCTCAGGCAGGGGAGCATCCTCAGGGGAAAAGCCGGTCAAAACAGCTTTTGAAATGGTGTTCGGAGTGATAAAGAGCTTTGACCAGGGAGCCGGCTTTGCTGAAATTCAGGCAAAAACCGGTTTCAGCGAAAAAAAAATCAGAAATATCATATTCAGGCTCAACAAGTTCGGAAAGATCAAAAGAAAGAGCAGAGGGAGTTATGTCGCGGTATAGTATCGGGGATCAGGGGGTCAGGGATCAGGGGCCAGAGATCATGTGGCAGTCAATCGTGAATAGTGAATAGGAATGTTAAGAAGACTGACGACTGAAGTTGCTAACAGTCTTTAGTCTAAACCCTTCAGCCTATTATACAAACAGTAAACCGGGATTGTAAATGAATAATACTACAGACAGTAATAATGAAAATATTTATGAGGGTGAGATAATTTCAGGCTACAGCGTGAAGTGCGTTGCAAGGCTGCCTGAAATCAGCTCATTTTACTATGAACTTGAGCATATGGCCACGGGCGCCGGGCACATTCACATAAGCAATAAAGACAGAGAGAACACCTTTTGTGTTGCTTTCAAAACAGTGCCTGCAGATTCAACCGGAGTTGCCCATATACTTGAGCACACCGTATTGTGCGGTTCCAGGAAATTCCCGGTGCGGGATCCTTTTTTCTCGATGATCAAAAGAAGCCTTAATACCTTTATGAATGCTTTTACAGCGTCCGACTGGACTATGTACCCCTTTTCGACACAGAACAGGAAGGACTTCTACAACCTCATGGATGTCTATCTGGATGCCGCCTTTTTCCCTCTGCTGGACGAGCTAAGTTTCAGGCAGGAGGGACACCGCCTTGAAATGGAAGAGGAAACGGTGGACGGCAAAAACCTCGGTCTTGTTTACAAGGGCGTTGTTTATAACGAGATGAAGGGCGCGATGTCCTCTCCGGACCAGGTTCTGGCGCGTTCGGTGTTGAATGCCCTCTATCCTTTAACCACATACGGTTTCAATTCAGGCGGAGATCCTGCCGTCATCCCGTCTTTGAGTTACGAAGGTCTTAAAAGATTTCACGAAAGGCATTACCATCCAAGCAATTCCTTTTTCTACACTTACGGGAACATTCCTTTGCGGGAAAACCTGTCTTTCATAGAAGAAAAAGTATTGAATAAATTTGAGCGCACCGACCCGGATACGGTTGTTCCCGCTCACCCCCGGTGGAGCGAACCCAAAGCAGCCCGTTATTACTATCCGCTGTCAAAGAATGAAGACCCTCTCAAAAAGAACCAGGTCTGCGTTGCATGGCTGACATCGGATATAAACGATATTTTCGAGGTGCTCGTGCTGGTGTTGCTGGAGCATATTCTTCTCGGGAATGCATCTTCCCCTCTCCGTAAGGCGCTCATAGATTCCGGTCTCGGCTCATCCCTTTGCGATTCGTCCGGATATGATCCCGGAAACAGGGATACGATGTTTGTATGCGGTCTGAAGGACGTCAGGGAATCGGATGCCGCTGAGATTGAAAGGATAGTCTTTCAAACTCTTTCGGAACTTGCCGGAAGGGCGATAGATAAGGAGCTTATAGAGTCGGCAATTCACCAGGTAGAGTTTCACCGGA
>Ga0209287_10000566_pt1 | contig 21203 bp, 20 predicted proteins | sample PPLLak3cmMay2015_2_FD_187255 | JGI IMG/M metagenome (GOLD analysis project Ga0209287, IMG submission 187255) | Freshwater sediment microbial communities from Prairie Pothole Lake near Jamestown, North Dakota, USA - PPLs Lake P8 Core (1) Depth... | ecosystem: Environmental > Aquatic > Freshwater... | reverse complement strand
GCCGTTGGCTTCATTTAATTCGTTGCCTCCTTAAATGCAACTTGGATTACGGGCTGCCGGCTACGCTTTGCCCGTGGGGGATTTTAACCCCCTGAATCGCGCCTGCTTGCTTGGCGCACTACCAGCACTGTCCCCTTTGCTCTTTACCATTACGGAGAAGTATTACCGACCTCTTGTTGCCGTCTTCTCTCCAGTTCTTCCTCTGCTATCCGGTTCACTTCTGAACAATCCACTTTCCGATAGTCTAATTCATAATCAAACATGCGCTTTGGGTTGTCGCTCGGCCAATCCATCTTGACGAATTCGCAATCGACTGCAGACATAGAGGCAATCTTTTTCAGCACGGGCGTCTCGATAATCGGTAAATAGAGTGAGAGCGATTTTTGCACACCCGCTACCGCATATTCGGAAAGGAGACAGTTGTGGGCGGCGGCCGCCATCTCTGTTCCCATTATAAGAATAGCAAATGCCGCTTTTTTTCCCAAGGCCGGCAACCATCGGGTCGACCCCGGGGTCTTTTTTTTATCGCAATTCCAAAAAGGTATCAGGGGGATATCACCGGAATCCGGGCAGGGGCAAAAAATCTTTTGCCCCTATGGGACAGGACTCGATTTTTTGTGTTTGTCCAAACGGTTGGGGCACGTTGCCACGTGCCCCTGTAGGACTAGAACTGGAAGAAGCCACCCAGAAAGATTCCGTACTTGTCGAAACCGTCCTTGAGGTGAACATAATCGAATTCCAGGAAGGCTCCGAAGCGGCGCGAGACCCAGCGCCGGTGCGTCAGGCCGACATGGACGGCACTCTGCCGCACCTCTTCGGGAGTCAGGACATTCAGGGCCAGGTAGGCCTGACTCCCCTTGGAAAAGGTGAAGAAGGTCCAACTCTTCCCCTCCTCGCCGTGCCCGACGCTGGCCAGGTGGGTCAAGGAGACGACATTGCCGGGATCACTCCGGTTGCGGAAGAGGCGGTACTCCATGATCCACTTCGGTGGATACCAGGTTAATCCTGATGAGATGATGAAATCGCGGTGCTCGTGGTGGTAGCGAATGGTGGTCAGGCCCACCGCCCAGACGAACTCTCGTTTTTTCCCGATCTTGAAGTTGAAGTCCTGGTCGAAGCGGAACCTGGGCAGGTAATTGCAGGGGGTACCGGCGACAAAGACGGTATAGGTGTAGAAGCGGCTCGTCCAATCGTGAGCAACGCCGGCGACACCGATGGTATCGTTCGTTCCATCGCGGTAAATGGTACCGAAGTGGAGGAAGTAATTCCAGGTGGCCTTGGGCATACCATAGAACATGACGTAGAAACTGCGCCAGGGCTTGTAGAGGTCGACCGGTTCCAGGTACTCGTACATGAATTTGAGTTCCAGGCGGAATTTCAAGGATTTTCCGGCCGGCTCCGCGGCTGCTTGCCCAACCGGTTCCGGAGTTTCCTGGGCGCGGCCGAAAGCCGACAGGGAAAGCAGGGCGAGACCTACCGCCAGACGGATCCTTCTCATGACCGGCCCCACACGGCATCGGGGGCGAAGGGCTCGATCTTCTCGACCGGCAGCCGGGAATCGATGGAGCGGGGGTAAGAAGCGATGAACTCCCGGACCTCGGGGAGAAGCAGAAACCGGATGATCCGGTCGGCGGCCCGGCCGTCGCCGAAGGGATTCTTGCGCCGGCCGATCGACGCATAGAAATCGGGGTCCGCATAGAGCCGCTCGAAATCGGCCACGATCTTTTCGGTCGGCACGCCCGGCCCGGCCACGAAACCGAAGCCGTGCTCGACCACCTCGGGCCGCTCGGTCGACTCGCGCAAGACGATGACCGGTTTGCCGAAGGTCGGCGATTCCTCCTGGATCCCTCCCGAATCGGTCATCATCACCCGGCTCTTCTTCATCAGGAAGACCAGCGATTCGTAGGAGACCGGCTCGATCAGGTGGATGTTCTCCGTTTTCGAGGCCAGCGCCTGGAGGATTTTTCCCCGCACCTCGGGGTTCTTGTGCAGAGCCCAGACGAAGTGGACCCGGGGGTGGCGGATGGCCAGGTCCAGCACCGCCCGGCAGATGTTGGCGATCGCCGCCTGGATGTTTTCCCGGCGGTGGACCGTCAGCAGCACCGTCTCCAGATCGGGATCGTCGACCACTGCGGTCGGGCACCCCCAGGAGGACAATTCGGTGGCGACCCGCTCCGGCTTGACCCGATCAACTGCCAGCAACAGGGCGTCGATCACCGTGTTGCCGGTCACCAGGATCCGGTCAGGAGCGACTCCCTCGCGCAACAGGTTTTCTTTGGCCAGCCCGGTCGGCGCCAGATGAATGTCGGCCAACCGCCCGACCAGCAGCCGGAACATCTCCTCGGGGAAGGGAGAAAACTTTTGCCCGGTCCGCAAACCGGCCTCCAGGTGGATGAAGGGGATCTTCTGAAGAAAAGCCACGTAGGCGGTCTGATAAACGGTCATCGTATCACCCTGGCCGATCACCAGGTCGGGCTTCTCCCGGGTCATCACCCCGCCCATGGCCTGGATGATATTCGCCGACAGCTTTTCCAGATTGGGAACCTGGTTCATGCAACCCAGGTCATAATCGAGACCGACCTGGAAAAAGTCGAGAACCTGGTGCAATAACTGATCATGTTGCCCCGACGAGACTACGACGACCTGGAATTGGCTCCGCAGGGCGAAGATCAGGGGAATCAGTTTAATCGCTTCGGGACGGGTTCCCAGGGTGATCATGATTTTCATTAGACATTACCTCCTCGGTCCATTTGACGACGATCCGCTGTTCCACCGGCAAGGCCGGTATTTTATGGCGGTGATTCTGCCGGAACCGCTTCCATAGAAAGCTCCGTTCGGCCCGATCCCGCGTCGCTCCGTAGAGAATGGGGAACAACTGGGCATAGGCATCGGGATAGAACCGCTGCCAATTGGAACCGTGCGCCTTGCCGTTGTCGATCTCCCAGGCATACTCACGTCGGGCCTGGTTGAAAAAAAGCCTGCGGATATCGGCCCGCAGTTTTTCGGCCCGAAGCCGGTAGGTGTCGGCCATGGCCGGATCAAAGGTTTCAGCCAGTCGGGCGTAGGCAACCAGTCCGCCCAGGCACTCGCAGTTGTCCATCAGGTACTGTTCACTGCGATCGGGAAGGGCCAGGCTCAAGCCATTTTCCTGCTGGAGATAAAGGATCAGGTAGGCGATATCGCGGAGTTCCCGCCGGTGACGTTTTATGGCCCGATCGCCGCCGCCCTGCCGCCAGAACCGTTCCAGCAGCATGAGAAACGTGGCTGCATAGGAATCGAGCGAATCGCATTCAGCGAGCGATTTCTCGCTGCCGTCCCGGCCGACCATCCGGTCGTAGATGCTGCCGGTGCAGCCGTATTTGTCGGGGTAGTTCAGGCGGCCGAAGTACCAGTCAATATAGGATTCCAGCAACCGGTCTGGCCCGGTCTTCGCGAGCTGATCGAGGGCCATCAGGTTGACGATATAGGGGCTGACCCAAGCGGGATCCTCCTGGGCGGGGGCGTAGATAGCCAGAATCCGCAGAGCCGGGTGGCCCTCGGCGGCCGGTTCTCCGGATCGGCGGTCGAACATGACGGTGCAGGCGGCCAAGCCGAGGCTACCGATCAGAACGAGAGAGCGGAATGACTTTGCGATTGGCATGGTCCTCGATATGAATGTACAGGTAGTGATCGTCTCGGGAAAGGGAGACTCCACGAGCCGGAGAATCGAGTTTTCCCCCACCGGGAACGGCAATGGTGATCCCCTGCAGTCCGAGGGGATTCTCGACCTCGACATCGAGACCCCCGGGCCGGAGGCGGAAGCGGGTGTCGGTCTGCAGGAACCGGCGCAGAAACCGGGCATAATCTGTCATCGGCTTCATCGAGAGTTTTTTCTCCCGAATCACCCCAGCCAGCTCTGTGAAAAAAGCTTTCACCTCCTGCGGGTAATAGGGCTCGACATCGTAGGGGTGGGAATAGATCATGCGGATGGACCGGGTTTCGATCAAATAACGGATTATGGAGGAGAACCATTCCCTCAGGGATGCGGCCGGTATCCCCGCCTTGTCTATTTCATAGAAGGAGGCGTTCTTCCCGAACGGCAGCACGGGAAAGGCGATCACCCGCTCCGAGACCATTTCGCCCTGGTGGAAGGTCCGGTTCGGGGCCGACCCCGAATCACCCGTGTAGTAATAGGCTTCGACGCCGTTCCGCTCCAGGATCCTTGTCACGACAGGCTGCGGGTGGAGCCCGTTCGGGGCCGAATACTCACTGACCGGATAACCGCTGATGCCCTGCAGACAGTTGTTGTTCTTGCGGATGTAGGTTTCGATCTCCGCTTCACCGAAGGTTCCGTCGGCGATGCGCGAGGCGAACCAGTTGTGCCCCCAGCCGCCGTGGGAGCCGAGCGTACCATGGGGGAGAATCGCTTCCAGAAGGGGGCGCCCCCGCCCGCAGGCGTCGAATCCGAGGCCGTCGCCCGGCTTGTTGGTGAACGGTCCGGCGGTATTGTGCAAGGAGAAGCGGAGCTCCGGCGGGAAGAACCCCCGGTCGATCAGGAACCGGAGCGCCCGCCAATCCTCGCTCCAGTCGATATGCCAGTTGAAGACCAGCCCACCGATCCCATCCGGAGTGTTGACCAGGTGGGGAATCCGCACCAGATCGAAGAGGAACGTCCGCATGATGGCACGCATGGGCAGGTCATCGGTCATCGCTTTGAGATGGCCCAGCGGCAGATTGACGTAGAGGAGACTGGACCCGAACACCTTTTTATGGACCAGCACCGGGAAGGTTTCCCCGGCTTCGGTCACCGCCTCGGCCTGGACATCGGCTGCCGAAAAACCGGTCTCGAACTCGACCCGGCTGACTGGATAGATCAGTTTCCCATAGCCGTAGCCGCAGAGGAAATGATCGGCGTCGGTCTTCCCCGGAGGAAACTGGAAGAGGCTCGACGCCTCGGTACCGCGGAAGCGGACATAGGAGTTCATGTAGGCTTCGCCGGGTTTCTCCAGGGTGGAATAGAGAAGGTAATTGAATCCCAGGAGGTCGGCGAAGACGGTCTTTTTGAGGAAGCGATTCTTGAAATGCCTGGTACCGGCGTCGAAGACGATGGCCACATTCCCGCCGCAACGAAGATACTCGGTCACCCAGAAGGTGATATCCCGGGGCAGGATCTGGGCCAGGGTATCGGGGAAGACGATAGCCGGGCAACTCTCCGCCACCTGCCGGGCGGGCAGAGACAGGAGTTCATCGGGGCGGGTGACCCGGAAGGGAACCCCCTCCTCCTCGAGTACGCTGCGATAGGCATCATGTATTTGCTTCCTGACGGTTGTGGAGAACTCGTTTTCGACCAGGAGGATGGTGATGTCTTGATCAGTGGGACTGGATTTCGGCAGGAGCGTGATCAGGTAATAGATCGCAGATACCAGAGCGCAAACGACCAGGGCAACCTTGATGGCTCGTTTTGCAGCTCCCTTTTGTCCGGACCGGCCGCTCATTTCGCTTGCTCCAGGTAATTCCGGGTCCAGTCGACGACGACCCGCCGCCAGTCGGATCGGGGAAATCCATCTCCATGATGATCATAAAAACGCTTCCAGAGAGATTGTTTCCGCTCTTCCTCCAGCCGGTCGAGGTAGAGAATCGGAAACAATTGCGAAAAGGCGTCCGGGTCGGCCACCGACCAATCGGGCCGGGCGCCCCCCCCTTTCTCGACTGCCTGGATGAACTCTCCGGAATCCGGAACCAGGAGTTTTTCCATGATGGCGTCGCCCACGCCCTCACGGACCTCCTCGTAGAAGGATTCCAGATTCCATTGGAACTCCCGGGACAGCTCCATGAATGCCCCGCAGGCGGCATAGACAAGGCAGTTGTTGCGCAACAGTTTCCGGTCTGAGTCCGGCCGGATGCGGGTCAATCCGTCTTCATCCTGCAGATGGGCGAGGAGGAAGGCAATGTCGCGAATCTTTTCCTGGTTGCCCTCGATCATCATCCGGAATCCGGTCCGGCGGAAGTATTCCCGGATCAGGAGGATGAAACTGGCGGCCTGGGAATCGGCGGCTTCGTATTCCTGCAGGGATTCTTCCTCACCCGACCGGAATACCCGGTAATCGTAGATGGTGCCGCTGATCCCCCAGCGGTCACCCGAACTGGTATGATTGAGAACCCACTGGATGTAGTTCTTGCATTCCGGAACACTTGCCTGCCTGCGCAGCAGGTCGATGGCGAGAATATTCACCTGCTCGGGGATCACCAGCATGGACTTGGCGGAAATCTTCTGGAAATGAGAAACGATCAACAGCACATGATGCAGCGGAGCCTGCGGCCGGGAACTGCAAGCGGCTCCTAGAAACAAACTACCGACGAGACAGAAAAAGGGTTTTTTCATGGCACTCTTCCTCGATCGTCAGAAAGTAGAAACGATCATCCTGCGACATCGTCCAACCTCGACCGTCCGGAACTGGGTGGACCACCATCCGCCGGGGGATGGCCACCGCCATCTCTTTGAGGCCCAGCGGGTTCGACAAACTGATCTCCAGCCGATCCCCATGCCAGACAAAGCGGGATCGGGTGCGGAAAAACCGCTGCAGAAAACCGGCGAAATAGGACATGGGTTCGACGGCCAACTCGCCGCGATCGACTGCTTCTCCGGCCCGATCAAGAAAAACGGTCAAAGCCTCCGGATAAAGGGGGATATCGTAAGGGTGGGAATAGATGAGGCGCAGAGTCCGCTCGCGGACGATATACGCCAATAGGTCCTCAAGCCAACGACCGACCTTTTCCCGGGAGTAGCCCAGATTGTTCATCTCGTAGAAGGAGGCGGCTTTTTCCAGGGGGACAATGGGGAAGGCAATCACCTGTTCGGAAACCCTGACACCCTTGGAAAAAGTTCGGTTGGGCATGGAACCTGTATCTCCGGTGTAATAATATGCCAGAAATCCAAGCTTTTCCAGGATCTCGGTAACCTGGGGTTGAGGGTGAACGCCGTTGGGCGCGGAATACTCCCGAATCGATCTACCGGTGAATGTTTCCAGACATTCGGAATTCATCCGGATATAGCGTGCGGTCTCGACCGGGGTCATCTGTCCGGAATTCAACCGTCCCGAAAACCAGTTGTGCGCCCACCCGCCGTGCGAACCGATGGTGCCGAAGCAGCGAAGCAGATCGACCAATCCCCGGCCGGTGCCGCAGGCATCGAACCCGAGACCGTCACCCGGTTGATCGCGGAAATCGCCCGCCGTGATGTGCAAAGAAAAGCGCATCTTCGGCCGAAGGAAAAAATTGCTCGTCATATCGGGAATGCTGCGCCAGTCCTCATTGGAATCGATATGCCAATTGATGACCAGACCGGGCCGGGCCCGGGGAAGATTGACCAGGCGGGGGACCGGGCAGATCCGCAACAGGAAGCTGCGCAGCAGGGAGCGCAAGGGGAGATCATCGGCATAGGCCTTGAGGTGCCCGAGTGGCATATTGATGTACAGAAGCCGCCCCTGGCCCCGATACATTTCCACAATGGCAGGGATGCGTTTCCCCTCCTCGGTGACTCCCCAGGCACGGACCGCCTCCGCCCGGAATTTCGGATAGGTTCTGAGAACCGCCATGGGATACTGCAACCGCCCATACCGGTAGCCGGTCAGGAAGTAGCATTCGTCGACCTTCCCAGGCGGGATTTGGAAATCGGCCAACGCCTGTTCGTCCCGGAATTGGATCGGTGCGGAGGTATGGGCATCGCCTCCCTCCTTGATATGATCATACAGAATATAGTTGACCCCCAGTAGATCATCAAAAACAGCCTGATTCAAGTATTTCCGGCGCATGTTCTGGGTGCCGGCATCGAAGGCCATCCAGACGTTGCCGCCGCGATCCAGAAAATCCCCCACCCAGAATTTCATGTCTCCGGGAAGAATCCGGCAAACTCCGTCGGGGATGAGCAACGCCGGAGTCCGGGTGGTGTCGGCCCCGATCTTTTCGGTGAGCAGTTGCTGGGGAGTGACCGCTTCATACGGAATCCCTTCCTCTTCCAAAACGCTGCGGTAGGAGTCCAGAACGTAGCGTTGGGTGTCGGCCAGGACGTGGTTATAGAGAAGCAGGACACGGATATCCTCACGCTCCGGTTGCCGGGCTCGCCGGGATACCACGATCATCAATGAGAGTGCCAAAATATAGACGGTAAGAAGCAGTGTTCGTCGGTTCAACTGGACATCCCTTCCCCTTCGGTCAGCACATAGCCGAAAATCACCGCGTCCTGATCGACCACCAGACCTTTTTTGCAGATGACCGATTTGACCGAGCCGGGACGACCGATTTTTACGCCGGGCCCGATCGTCACCCGGGATTGCGAGAACACATTCCCCCAGACCTGGACATTCTCATCGATACGAATGTCTCCCTCAGCGAACAGGCTTTCCTTGACCACCACTCCCTTCCGAAGGTGGATCGCCCCATACGACTTCACACTGGCATCCATCACACAGCCTTCGCCAATGAACAGGTTCCGCTTACTGACGATGTTGCAGTGGACACGAGAACCGGCGAGCAGGTGGGCCGATTCCTGAGAAAAATGCCAGGAGCTCCCGTCGCCGTACCCTTCGATTCCGTCACCGGTTTCGGGAGAGCTCTTTAGCGGGATCCAGTTGAAAAATAACTCACCCGGGGAGTGAACCCATTCTGTCTGGATTGACGCCGCTACCGGATGGGATCCGAATTCCCCCACCTGGCGGGTGGCGAGCGACCCAATATCACCACCATTGGCGGAAAAGCAAATCGGCAAGCCGTACAATGATTGAAACCGGCACCCCGGCCGGATGATCATGGCGCCTTCGCTGGCCAGGTTTCGGCCCAGATTGGCGCCACCGCCGACGATGATGTTACGCCGGCTGTACCCCCAGCGATGGAGAACGACCCCCTTGCCAAGCACCAGGTCATCCTCGGCATAGACCGCCTTGATTTCATTCCCCTCCCCGATTTCGGCCCGGCCGCGGACATAGAGCTCCTTGGCGAAGGTCACCTTGGCTGCGGTCCGCAGACACTTCAGGCCCACGAAAATGTGGAGAAACCGGAGCCCGGGCGGGATTTCAGTGGCGGTCGAGACCTCCACGTATTCCTGCCGGGAGAGATCGATCGAATGCATGCCGGGGGTAACGAACAACGGCGCCAGGTTGGTATCGACCAATTTTCGGAATTTGCGGCCGAAGAAGAGGGGATCCTTGGAATAGTGCATATCGATATAAAGCGGTGTATTGTCTTTGGGGGCCAGCAGTTCGCGGACGGCGATCAGGAAGGGGACCGAATTGAGCAGAACGAATACCAGAACCACCAGCATCGGCACCCAGGGGCGCAGCGGGGCAATGGCCGGGAATTGACCGCCGAAAAGCGGGGTCCCGACCAGCAAAACCGCTATAAAGGCGAATCGGATTGTTTGCGAAAACGGGTGGTTTTTTGCCATTCGGGGTTGCGTTTCAGGATCACATCGAGGAAAGCCAGATACGATCCCTTGGATACGTATAGAACATTGAACAGAAAGCAAAAGAAAAAGAGGGGAAGCAGCTTGATGCGATGAGTGGCGCCGTCGATGAAGGCCGAGGAACCGATCTGAAAAAAGGGGGCAAAGTTGCCGAAGGAATTGTAGGCGGCCACGACGATGAAAATCAGAACGAAATCGATCAGGTTCATCTCCTCCAGAAAGAAGAGGGAGAGGGATACGGGAATGCCGATGATCATGATCAGGGGGATCAGATAGATCAGCAACAACAGGATGCCGTCGACTTTCTCCCATCGGTTCAGGTAGGGGGAACGGAGCACCGGCCCCAGGTTTTTCAGCATCACCTGGGTGTGGCCGCGGGCCCAGCGGGAGATCTGCCGGGACCGGACCCGCCAGTCTTCAGGAGACTCCTCGTAGCATTCGGCCCGGTTCGCATAAACCACTTTCCAACCCTTGAGCAACAGGAGAAACGTCAGTTCGGTATCCTCGGTTAGAAGATGGGGGCTGAAGCCGCCCAGATAGAGAGCCACGTTCTTGCGAAATCCCCCCACCGTGCCGCCGTACTGGGGGACCAGCTTCATGTTGTGCCGGGCCTGTTGGTCGACCTGATACCCTCCCGACCGCTCCAGGTCGAGAAGGCGGGTCAACATGTTCGTGGCGGTGTTCTTGGGGATGACCCGTCCCATTACCGCGCCGACCTGCGGATCCTTGAAGCAGATGACGATATCGCGGACGATCCCCGCCGGTGGAATGTAATCGGCATCGAAAACGACAATGATATCGCCCCGGGCCATATCCATGGCGTCGTTCAACCCATAGGGCTTGCCCCGTCCGCCACTGTCGCGGTGCAGAGGCTTAATGAAGGGGAACCGTTCAGCGAATCCATCGAGGATATCCCGGGTCCCGTCATTCGAGTGGTCGTTGATGGGGATCACCTCGTAGCGATCCTGGGGATAATCGATGGTCGTTAACTGCTGCAGAACATCCTTGGCTACCTTTTCTTCGTTGTGCATGGGGACGACTATGGTGACGACGGGAAGATCGGAATCGACGATATCCTGGTAATAGAGGCGCTGTTCCCCGAACAGGCGGTTGTAGGTGAAGGCAAAATGGCGGATGGTATAGACCAGCATGACCACGATTTCGAAAACCGTGAACACCTTGAGAATCAATACGACCACTGCCATATGTCCAAACTCGACTTGTGTTTCTCCGCGCAACGGGAGGTGAAGAGTGAATAGACCGAGACCACGTAGACGAAATCGAGGAACGGGCCGAAAACGAAAAACATCAGGGGCATGAACAAATACGAGATCGACCGGAGCAGGTATAGGAAGACAATATAGCGGATGCAGGCGAAGGCGATGGAATAAAGGAGCGTCCCGTAGATCGCCGCCGTTTTGCTCCTGAAGGAGGCGGGCAGTGGCAACAGGGAAATCGATAGGATGAAGGGGATGATCAGCCAGACGCCGATCTCGGTCTTGTAATACATTTCCGAAAATATCTCGATATCGTAGGGGAAATAGACCGAGAAAAAAGTGAAAAACAGAGCAGAAACCAGACAGATGAACGAGATGAAGACCACCCAGACCCATTTCGGATCGATCACCTTCTTCCAATAGAATATGACAAAAAGAAAGGTCATGAAGATGATCGCCATGATGATCGCCAGCTTCCGGCTGGGGTAGTGGCCGGGAAGCGACAAAAAATAGATCCGGCCATGAAAGTACTCCCGGGAAATGGTTTGGATCACTTCCGCCGGAACGGCCTGTGACAGAGCCCATCGGGAGACGGCCGCCATGGTCTGGGTGATCTGCGGAAAAAAGAGGAATATAACCAGGTCCGGAAGCAGAATCGATAGCAGCAAGGTTGAAAGAATCGTGCGGCTATTCTGAGGCATCAACTTCCGATAGGATTTGTGGTAGACGATTTTTTGCTTGGGTGGCAAAATCTCGGAATAGGCAAACTCCATTACCGTCGGTTCTTCCTGCATCCGTCATTACCTTTTGGGGTTGGTCAAGGGCAATGTTTATTGTACATTAAATTTACACCCAACTCAATACAGAGCCCATCGGTTTTTCTCAAAAATCTCTTCATGTCACGTTTTTTTCAATTGTTAAACAGAGAATTTAATAAATTCAACCTGCAGATTTGACAAATTTAACTGGTCAAGTTATATATCTGCACATGAAGATGAACACCCGCATCCGCTACAGTTTGAGAATGATGGTCACAATCGCTGGCCGGAAAAATGTGATCAATACGACAGAAATGGGGGAATTGATGCTGGTTTCCCCCAAGTACCTGCGAAAGCTCGCCGGCCCTTTGGAAAAGGACGGGCTGATCCGGAGCTTGCAGGGGATTCATGGCGGCTATGCGCTCAATCGCAAGCCCGAGGAAATCAACCTGGAGATGATCCTGAATGCCCTGAACGAGAAACTGTTGATCACCGATTGCCTGAAAAAAAACTGTCCCCTGGCCGATGATTGCCTAACCCGGCCGATCTGGTCCGCCCTTGAAAAGACAGTACAGAAAAGTTTCCTGAAGATCACTCTGGCTCAAATCCTGAACCGGCAGATCCCTGAAGTGTGACCCGGTTCACCTCCCAAAATGGAAAGCTTGACAATCGAAAATAAAGTGATATAGTGAAACCAATTATGGCGAAACGTGGGTTGTTTTTTTTCGGAATTTTGCTCAGTGCGATCCTTCTCAACAGCCAGGATAATATTCGCATCGACTGCTCCGTATTTCCGGGAACGGTCGGGATCGGCGAAGAAGGCGTCCTGAAGATCCGCGTAACACCCCGTCCGGGAATCCGGATTTCGGCTCATCCGGAATTCATGATCCGGATCGAGGACGGTGAAAATTTCTCTTTCGCCAAGCTTTTCTTCATGGGATCGGAGTTCAAATTCACCCGAATTCAGGATGGGGACGGTGTTTTCCTGAACCTTGACAAAGAGATCGAAATCCCCTTTACGGTTTCGGAAAACGCCTATATTGGCAAACACTCCATCCAGGGAGAGATCACCTATGCCGTGCTTTCCAATGACAACTGGATCATCAAGACCAAAGAACGTTTCACGGTCTCCTTTTCCACCCGAAAAAGTTCACCGGGGTTGAAAAAACTGTTTTCCAAAAAATGACGGGAAGCGGAAGATCCTCTTCCGATTCATCCCATGACTGACCTATCGACGATCACCGTCAGCTTCAACTCCGCTCCATTTCTCGAAGAGCATCTGCTTTCCCTAAAGAATCAGGATCCTCCGCTTAAGCAGATCATTGTCGTCGACAACGGCTCGCAGGATAACACACTGGAAATCCTCCAACGGTTCTCTGGCATCCGAATCATCGAGTTGGGACAAAATCTCGGTTACGCCGCCGCCGCCAACCGGGGGATCGCCGCGGCTGACGGGGAGTTGATCATGGTGGCCAATGCCGACACCCGCTTCCCGGCCGATTTTTCCTGCCGGGTCGCGCAAGTAGCCGCCGAGCATCCGGAGGCCGGGATGCTCTCCCCCCTGATGCTCCGGTTCGACGGCCAGACCATCGATTCGGCTGGTCAAATCCCATCCCTCTCCCTCCACCCCCGGGAGATCGGATACAACCGGACACTCTCCTCTTTCCCCCGGCTGGAAACGCACCCCGTTTTTTCGGTCTGCGGGGCCGCCACCCTGTTTCGCCGGTCCGCCCTTGACCGGTTGAGAATAGACGGCGAATACTATGACGAGGATTTCTTCATGTTCTGGGAGGATTTCGATATCGGCTGGCGGGCCCAACTCCTGGGGATTCCGGTCCTCTTCTCACCGGACATCGTCATCCATCATTTCCGCAGCGGCACCCTCGAGCGGAATGCCCTGACCAAGGTTTCACTGGCATTGAGCCGACCGGCCCCGATCCGCTATCATTTGCTGAAAAACCGCTATCTGACCCTGATCAAGAACTTCCGCTGGCGTCGACAATTCTGGCGCCTTCCCTTCATTTTTTTTCGCGACCTGGCCTGGTGCGGTGCATTGACAATCAGGCAACCGCTTATTATAATCGCCTTGGCCAGAGCGGGTGGTTTGGCCTCCCGAGCCTGGAAAAAGAGGAAACAGATCCGGTTGCATGAATAGCCTCACCTTCATTCTCACCTTCGCCGTTGCACTCATCATCGCCTTCATCGGCACCCCCATTACCCGCCGTGTCGCTCTCCGCTACAACATGCTCGATATGCCCGACGGCCGGCTGAAAAAACACACCGAACCGGTTCCCTACATGGGTGGGGTCATCGTCTATTTCGCCCTGATCTGTGCAATCGCGCTTTTTTCCCCCTTCACCCGAGAACTCCTGGGTATCCTGTTTGCCAGCTCCATCCTTCTCGTGGTCGGCCTTTTCGATGACCTGAAAGCACTGACGCCGGGGATAAAATTTCTCTTCCAGATCGTGGCCACCTTTATTCTCATCAAAAGCGGGATCCGGATCTATCTCATCTTTCTCCCCACCTGGCTCAACCTGGCCCTCACCTTCCTGATCATTCTCACCTGCATCAACGCCTACAATCTGATCGATATCATGGACGGACTGGCTACCTCCATCGGCCTCCTGGCTACCCTGACTCTCTTTGTCGTCTCTATTTACGGTGAAAACCCGATATTGTCGATCCTTTCCCTGGCCTTTGCCGGTTCGCTGCTAGGATTTCTCCGCTTCAACTGGGAACCGGCGCGGATCTACCTGGGCGATGCTGGCAGCATGGTCCTGGGACTGATCATCGGCGCTCTCACCATCATGATCGGGTACACCGAAAACAACCCGCTGGGATTTTTCTCAGCTTTCCTGGTCCTGGGGATTCCCCTCTTCGATCTGAGCTACGTGGTTATTTTACGTTTGCGTAAAAAACGCTCCCCGTTCCGCGGCAGCCCCGATCACATCGCCCTGCGCCTTAGAAAAAAGTTTCAAACCAGTTCGCAAGCAACCGTTTCCATGCTCATCCTGCTGCAGTTCTCTTTTGCCATCATCGTACTCATCAATTTCTTCGCCACTCCCTCATTCACCCTGTATTCAACCGGTGTGCTCATTTTGGTCCTGATTGCATTGGGATTTTATCTGGGCCGGGTAAAGATGGAATGATACTCATCATCGGCGCCGGCATCTCCGGACTGACCGTAGCCAGGGAGTTGCGTACTCCGTTTCTGATCTTCGAACGGGAAGACCGCCCCGGGGGTCTCGCCGGTGAATACTCCGTTGATGGGCATACCTTCCCCTTCGGCGGCCACTATTTCCATTTTCAGGGTAAGGAGCATCTGTTATCCGAGTTGCAGCCGATCGCAAAATTCCGGAATTTTTATCGCGACAGCCGAGTCTTCCTGAAAAACCGGTTCATCCCCTTCCCCATCCAATACCATCTCTCTTTCCTCGACAGTTGCGACCGGGAGGCGGTACTCCGGGAAACCGCAGCGGTTCCGGCCGGAGTAGCCGAGAATCTGCAGGATTTTCTCCTGAACCACTTCGGAGATCGCCTATACAGCTTGTTCTTCGAGCCGTTTCTGCAAAAGTACTACCAGACCGACCTGACCCGGATCATGGCCCATATGGATCGCGGCAGCATCCCCGTCCCCGACCGCGACCAGATGGTCCGGGGCGCACGGGGCGAGCGGTTCAGGGAGACGGGCTACAATCCCCGCTTCTATTACCCCCGCGATTATTCGCTGAACCGTTTTTTGGACAACTACGCCGCACCGATCCGGCCGTTCCTGAAAACGGGAGAAAAGGTAATTAGGATCGACCTGAAACGAAAAACTGTGATCACCTCCCAGGGTCGGTATCCCTACCGAATACTGGTCAATACGACACCCCTGACCTCCTTTCTCTCCATGACCGCCGATCCTCGGTTGATCGAAGCTTCCCGGGATCTCCGGCATATCTCCACCCTGGTCGTCAACGGTGTGCTGGCCTGCCGCCGGCGCCGCTTCCACTGGGTTTATATTCCGGAACGGCGGTATCCCGGGTATCGGATCGGCTATTACCCCACCCGGGGCCGACCCCGTTTTTACGCCGAAATGACCGTCGATCCTCGGCAGATTCCCGACCAATCGTTTCTAGAACACCATGTACGCCTCCTCCTGACCGCGACCGGCATGATCTCCTCTCCACGGGAGATCCTCTTCCTCGACCATCGACTCATCCCCGTCTCCTACATCCTCTTCGATCACCACTGGGCGGGATTAGTGCCGCCGCTGCGGATTAAGCTCGCCGCCTCCGGTGTTTACTCGATCGGGCGGTACGGTTCCTGGGATTACTCCTCCATGACCGACGATATGGTCGCAGCCAGGGAGATTGCGGCCGGATTGAATCGACGATGAACCGCCCCATCCGCGTCCTGCACGTGATCACCAAGCTGGAATTGGGCGGGGCTCAGGTCAACACCCTCTACACCGTGGAACACCTCGACCGCTCCCGGTTTTTCCCCATGCTGGCCTCCGGACCCGGCGGCGTGCTCGAACCCGCCGCCGCTTTCCGGGAACACTGGCGCGTCCTCCCCTCACTCGGCCGTCCCGTCAACCCCTGGACCGACTTCCATGCCTACCGGCAACTGAAGGCTCTGCTCCGGGAGTTCCGCCCCGACATCGTCCACACTCACTCGTCCAAGGCCGGCGTTCTCGGCCGTCTAGCCGCGCGTTCCACCCGTGTCCCCGTCATTGTCCACTCGGTTCACGGATTTTCCTTTTCACCGTTTCAGCCCTTCTGGCAGCGGGAGGCATTCAAACTCGCCGAGCGGTTGACCGCCCCCCTGACCACCCATTTCATCTTCGTCTCCGGAAGTGATTTCAATACCGCCCGGAAAATGAACCTGATCGGGGAAAACGGGTCATTGATCCGCAGCGGCTTTCCCTTGGACCGGTTCCGTCGCTCTCCTCTCGACCGGTCGCTTCTCAGGACAAAATTCGGTATTCCCGAGGATACTGTGGTCGTCGGCGTCATCGCCCCATTCAAGCTGCAGAAGGGGCTCTTTCATCTTCTGAAGATCGCCCGCCTGGTGCTCGACCGGCACCCGGCAACCCTTTTTTTTATTGCCGGAGACGGCGCGCTCCGTCCTGCGCTTGAAGCCGAAATCGCCAGGGCGGGTATGACCGGACGCTTTCTCCTCCCCGGATTCATCCGCGAGATCGAGACCGCCATCTCCTGCTTCGACATCGGCGTATCCACAGCCCTCTGGGAGGGATTGCCGCAAAGCCTGGTGCAGATGAGATTGATGGGAATTCCCCTGGTCGTTTCCGCCATCCCGGGAAACCGCGAGGTGGTGGCCGACGGAAAAAACGGCTTCCTGGTCGATGGCACCGACTATAAAGAATTCAGCGAACGGATCGGGTTGTTGATCTACGATACGCACCTGCGAGCCTATTTGGCTTCTTTTACCGGGGAGGATTTTTCCGAATGGGACGCCGACCGCATGGTCCGCCGCCAGGAGGAACTGTATATAAGACTCCTGGAAAGTTGATCCAAACTCGACGCCAACCTACACCAACCGCATCTCCCGCAGACGATTCACCCGCTCGGCGATCGGCGGATGGGTGGAGAACAGATTGAACAGACCCTTCCCTGTCAACGGAGAAACGACGAACAGATGGGCGGTCTGGGGAGTCGCCGGCAGGGGGATTTTTTTGCTGAAATCCTCCAGCTTCTCCAGAGCCGCCGCCAGTCCGCCCGGGTTGTGGGTCATCTGCGCCGCAGAGGCATCGGCCTTGTATTCCCGGGAGCGGGAGACGGCCATCTGGATCAACATGGCAGCGAAGGGGGCGAGAATGGTCATTACCAGCAGTCCGATGATACCGCCATTGTCATCGTCATCCCGACCGCCAAAGAAAGCCAGCCAGCGCATCTGGTGGGCCAGGAACATGACGGCTCCGGCCAGGGTAGCGGCAATGGCCGATATCAGTGTGTCGCGGTTGAGGACATGGGAGAGCTCATGGGCGATCACCCCCTGCAATTCCTCCTCCCGCATCATCTCCATGATCCCCTTGGTCAGGGCGATGGCGGCATGACCGGGTCCGCGCCCGGTGGCGAAGGCATTGGGGGATTCCTGGTCGATGACATATATCTTCGGCATGGGAATGTTGATCTTCTGAGACAATTCTCGGACAATGGTGCGGATACGCGGAGCTTCATTCTCCGGCAATTCGCGGGCTCGGTACAGCTTCAGCACGATCCGGTCGGAGAACCAATAGGCTCCGAAATTCATCGCTCCGGCGATCACCAGAGCCAGGATCATGCCGCTGCGGCCGCCGAACACCCCTCCGAGCAACATCAATATGCCGGTCAGCAATCCCAGGAAAAAAACGATTTTCAGATTATTGGTCATTGGGCATTTCCTCGCTTTTCTTTCACCAGCACGATCACCTTTTCGTTTTTCTTCATTAACCAGAGTTTTTCCCGGGCCTTCTGCTCGATGGTTCTCGGATCGTTTTGAAGTTGCGTCAACTCGTCCTGGAGATTTTTCTTCTCCTGCTCCAGTAGCCGGATCGAACTCTCAATGACGGCGATCCGCTTATTCATCCGGACGACCTCGACGATCCCCCGGTCGCCGAAGATGAAGGTGAGAACGAGTATGATCAGCACCAGGAAGACCGCCAGCAAAACCCCCTTGGAAAGAACGATCTGAAACCCGTGCCCAGTCTTACTCAAGAAGCTTCCTCCCCAAGTTGACCAGCCGTTTGGCCTCGGCGGCCTTGGCGGCTTCGGCATACAATCGGATACCGGGTGTGGTCCCCGATTCACGGATCACCAGCCAGGAGTGATCGGAAAACACCACCTTGATCCCGTCCAATTTCTGCACCTTCTGGATTTTCTTTCCGGGAAACGCCAGGTTTTTTTTCTCGATCACCCGTCCATAAGCCTCGAGATGAACCGGTGTCGCGGCTATCCGGGCTTCCGACTGGAACATCCGGGGAAACCGGCTGTAGAAAGCGGCCATAATTTCATGAACGGGACTCCGATAGTGGGCCATCATCTCGGCAATCAACAGGTTGAACAGAATCCCGTCCTTCATCGGGCATATCCCCTTCAGGGCAGCACCGTTGGTGCTCTCCACACCGATGAACGCCTTCCGGCTGATCAGCATGTCGGCGACATATTTAAATCCGACCGGAGTTTCGTACACATTCCGCAGGTAATGGGCGGCCACCCGGGCGATCTGGTTGGTGGTGGTAATCGACTTGACGATATCCCCCTGCATCTTCCGGATGGTGATCAGGTATTCGAGCAGCGGTGGCAGGATGGTGTTCGAATCGACGAATCGCCCACGGTTGTCGATGATCCCGAACCGGTCCCCGTCGATATCGGTGGCCAGCCCGGCGTCGGCTTTCTTCTCGACCACCAGTCGCGCCAACTCGCTCAGGTTGTCCTGGCTGCACGAGGGGAGCAATCCGCCGAAATGGGAGTCGGAGTAATTGTGGATGGTAAAAACCGGAATCTGGTGATCAGCGAGGATCTTGTCCAGGTAATCGCGGGATGTGCCGTACAGGTTGTCGACGATCAGGTGGATACCGGACCTGCGGATCTTGGCGAAATCGACCCACTCGCTCAGCAGGTCGAGATAGGGAGTCTTCAGGTCCATTTCCAGAAAATACCGGGAATCGGGATAACGTGGAGGGCTGTAGAACCCATCCGTCAGTTTGCTCACCTCGTTTTCGATGAGCGCCGTCCGTGACGGCAGCAGGGGGGCTCCCCGGCTGTCCAGAATCTTCATGCCGTTGAACACCAGTTCATTGTAACTCGCGGTGAAGCAAATCCCGCCGTGCAACTGCTGGCGGGCGACGGCGAAGGAAAGGACGGGAACGGGAACATCCCGCTCGGTGAGATGGACTTTGATGCGGTTCAGGGTCAGGATGGTCGCCGCTTGCTGGGCGTATTCCCGTGACAGGTACCGGGTGTCGTGGGAAACCAGCACCAGTATATCCTTGCTGCGAACCGCTTTTTTAAGGTAATTGGCATAGGCCTGGCAGACCAGCTTCACATTGGCAAAAGAAAAATCCTTGCCCATCCGGCCGCGCCAACCATCGGTCCCAAAGCGAATCTCCATAATGTTTCACAATAGCACAACTCCCTCGGTTTGACAATTCTTTCCAGGCACCCGATTTCCTCCATTTTCAGACCCGGTTGATTCGCGCTAGTCAAAGGCAGACCGGACCGAAACGCCCGGCCGGACTGCATCTGAAATTGACAATCTTAGGCCGATCAGATACAATAAGAAATTCAAATGCAACAAATCTGACTTGCCATGCAAGTGGAGGTTCGATCGATGGACGAAAAACGGAATGACCTGGAAACCCCGGACTTGAAAACCTGCAGCGAACCCGAAGAGGGATCTCCGGACCATGCGGCAAAAAAGAAAGCCGTCGTAAAAAAAACAGCCCACGACCGCATCCATAAGCTGGAAGAGGAGATCGCCGGCCATAAAAAGGAGAAAGAGGAGTTGCACGACAAGTACCTGCGGACACTGGCGGAGACAGACAATTTCCGTAAGCGGGTCGCCAAGGAGAAAGATGAGTACCGCAAGTACATCATCACCGACTTCCTCCTCGAAATCCTGCCGGTCTTCGACAACCTGGAGAGGGCTCTCAAAGTTAGGGGGAGCGGCAATGAGCAGACGGTGATCTCCGGGGTGGAGATCACGGTCAAACAGTTCCAGGAAGTGTTGAAAAACTTCCAGGTCCAGGAGATCGATGCATTGAACAAACCATTCAACCCGGAATTGCATGAGGCCCTGGCCAAAGAGGAAAGCCCCGACGTCACGGATCCAACGGTAGTGGAAGTCTATCAAAAGGGATTCCTCCTGAATCAACGACTGCTTCGCCCGGCTCTGACCAAAGTGTTGGTACCGAAGGCAACCATCGAGCCTCCGACGGACGCAAAACCGGGATCATAAATCAAGCATGCATTGATTGAGGACAATGAGAAACAAAAAGGATTTCTATGAAATTCTGGATATACCCCGAACCGCATCGGTAAACGAAATCAAGAAAGCCTATCGCCAATTGGCCCTGCAATATCATCCCGACCGGAACCAGACCGATCCCAAGGCCGAGGAAAAATTCAAGGAAGCATCGGAAGCCTATTCGGTTCTCGGAAATCCAGAAAAGCGGGAAATCTACGACAAATACGGCCACGACGGCCTGCGTGCCGGCAACGGCGGACCCGCCGATTTCAGCTTCTTCTCCGATTCTGTTTTCTCCGACTTCGGCGATATCCTCGGCAACCTGTTCGGATTCGGTTCGGTCTTCAGCGGTTCGCAACGTCATTCACGGCGACCGCGACAGGGGAGGGACCTGGGTATGGAGGTCGTCCTGACCTTCGCCGAGTCCTTCCATGGCGTTGAGAAGGAGATCAATCTGCACCGTGAGCGGAACTGTACGACCTGCCAGGGAAGTGGCGCCGAACCCGGCACATCTCCGGAAACCTGCCCCCAGTGCCGGGGCACCGGCCAGGTCCACCGGTCACAGGGATTCTTCACCGTCGCCACCACCTGCGGGCGCTGCCGGGGAAGCGGGAAAACCGTCGCCCACCCCTGCAAAGACTGCAAGGGAAGTGGTCACATGGAGGAAATCAAGACCCTCAAAGTCAGTTTCCCGGCCGGAATCGATGCTGGACAGCGGCTGCGCATCAGCGGCGAGGGCGAAGAGGGGAGCAACGGTGGTCCCCCCGGCGATATGTACCTGCTCATTCAAGTCGGGGAGCATGTACATATCGCCGGGGGGACCACCGTTGCTCCCCTCTT
>Ga0209287_10000562_pt1 | contig 21374 bp, 18 predicted proteins | sample PPLLak3cmMay2015_2_FD_187255 | JGI IMG/M metagenome (GOLD analysis project Ga0209287, IMG submission 187255) | Freshwater sediment microbial communities from Prairie Pothole Lake near Jamestown, North Dakota, USA - PPLs Lake P8 Core (1) Depth... | ecosystem: Environmental > Aquatic > Freshwater... | reverse complement strand
AGCGGTTATTGAAAAACAAAACCGAGGTCGATTCTTTCTTGTCGGCCTTGGTCATTTTAATCCGGAAATCCGGCAATTAGTCCAATATAATCAGATATCGTTAGTCAAATTAATCCGGAAATCAACACCCCCTAGCTTGACTCCAGATTCATAGCCTTCGATCAATGATAGTATAAAACCATAGGTAGTGTCCATCCATAAATAAGGCACTTATAGATGGAGCTTTTATCAGTCAGCGATCAGCAATCAGCCAAATAATTGATTTCTAAGACTTTCGCTGAAAGCTGAAGGCTGAGTGCTGATAGCGTGAATCCGAAAATTGGTGTTTTCGGATGAACACTAGGTAGAACTATTCGAACCCTATCCTTACCGAGATTGCCAAAATTTATACTGCCTTATATAAAATGAAATACCTGAAATCATGACACCATTAATTTCCATCATTATCCCTACTACTGGACGCCCGCAATTTCTTCCCAGAGCAGTTAATAGTGCTCTTGCGCGAATGGATTCTAAAGATGTTGAAGTGATAATTATTCCTAACGGGCCTGATGAAACATGGCAAGAATCATTACGCAAATTTAGTAACCATAGGTCTGTACGTGTAATACGTATAATGGAAACCAATGCCAATATTGCCCGTAATGCCGGTCTAACTGAGGCAAGAGGTGAATTAATTCGATTTTTAGATGACGATGATTACCTTATCCCAGAAGGTGCTATAAAACAATATCAGATTATTCAATCATCGAATGTAGATATGATTTCGGGGAGTATCATGTTAATCGATGAAAATGGCAAATGTTTCGATATCTGGCATCAGCCAGATATCGATGATCTTTGTGCTGCGGTGCTAGGCCCATGGCGCAAATGTCAACCCAGTGCTCATGTATATAGGCGAATAAGTTTAGGTAACAATCTCTGGAGTCCTGAGACAAATGTGAGGCAGGATTTTAAATGGTTGTTCGATTTGTGTGTATCCCATGAATTACAATGGATAAAAATAAATGATGTGGTTGGCGTTTGGCAACATCATTGGGGGCAACAGGTCTCATCATCAAAAAGCTTTAATGATATACGTAAGTTGACTGTTCCAATGCTCATGCGGGCTTATGATCAGCTTAAAACAGATGGTCGATTAAATGATATCAGGCGAACGGCAATTACTCAAGGCCTTTGGAGTTGCGTTCACACAGCATTTTTTCTGGAGCCGCATTTCTGGTTCAAAGTCGCTTGTCAAGTAAGGGAAATTATTCCGTCGGCCCGACCTGCCCAGGCACTTTATAATTTCCCAATCTTGAGGCATATTAATCCGATGATAATTGTCTGGCTTATGTCCCCTGTAAAATGTTTTTTTTATCAAATTCAACAAGTACTAAAAAAATTACATATTCGACATAGTTGGTAATAAAGAGAATCTATATTGATGAAGAAATCGCAAGGTAATGACTCACCCTTTGTTTCTGTAGTTATGCCCGTATACAATGGGGCAAAAACCCTGTGGGAATCTATTGATAGCGTTCTGAGGCAGACTTATCAGAATTTCGAATTGATTATCTGTAACGACGCTTCAACTGATGAAACCTGGAATATTTTGGACAAATTTTCTGATGATCGCATTCGTGTAATACAAAATTCAAGGAACATAGGCCCAGGGTCATCAAGAGACCGGGCGATTGAAATAGCCAAAGGTGCCTGGATAGCAGTTATTGATTCAGATGACAAATGGAGACCAGACAGACTTGAAACGCTCATAAGACTGGCAGCAGACATCGGCACAGATAAAATTATATTTGATGATATTATGAGATGTCACGATACGCCATCAGGCATGATCCCATGGCGTCCACTCCGTGGAAAATATGCGTTCGGTACCAATGGGACCAATGCAGTCCAAGTGCCTGTTGAAAAATATATATGCTCTAACAGCCTCCTTATTAAACCGTTATTGCCCCTAAGTCATATCCGGCAACATAACGTTCATCATAGCAGTATCCGTTACGGAGAGGATTCGGAATTTTTTTTAAAGTTATTGTCCTTTGGCCTGCGTCTTTATTATCTCCCAAAACCTATGTATAATTATCGTATTACTCCGGCCTCACAATCTGCTGCACCGGAACGTTACCCTATGATGTTTGAGGTCATTGAGAATTCTATCGATTTTTTCAAACAGCAGCCTAACATTCAAGGCGCTTTACGAATAAAACTTATCATGGAAAAACGCAAGGAAGCATACCTGCCTCTTATCATATCCCTAAAAAGAAAAGATTTTTTGAAAACATTCAAGCTATTATATCAATCACCATGGATTATACACGATTCTATCCCCCGCATAATACGTGCGCTGGCATACCACACACATCGAATTAGCCATCATGGTCATATCAGGGGAACAAGAGACAAATGACATCAGATCATTTTAATTTTCTAAACGTCAAATCATCTGACATTTAATAGGAAGAGTTGGGAATTTTAATGAAAAACACTGGATTGGGTTTCCATTTAAAACCTCGTACTCTGGATATCTTTTGTATAATACTTATCATTGGCCTAGATCCGATTGCCCACTTCTTTTTCTTTAGTCCCGGCATTTTTTCTCAGGACGCCTTTGCATATGCAACCATGGCGAGGGATCTTTTTGGTAATGGTCTTCTATACATCCCTTCATGGGGACATGTTGATCAAGGTATGATTCTTCCGCCATTTTACCCTTTCCTGATAGCATGCGGACGTTTTTTCTCTTGCGAGACTTTAAATGTTGCCGAATATGTAAGCAGTATATGTATGCTAGCATTCACCGTTCCAATATATTTAATTATCAAAAGGATGACTAATAGAATTGGCGCACTCATTTCAACATGCATCATCGAGATAAATTATTATTATTTTTATATCGGGATGAGCCCGCTCGCAGAATCCGTATTCCTGTTGACCCTGGGATTAACACTTTGGCTTGTATCACTTATCTTTAGTAATCCTTTAAAAAATCAAAAGGTTCTGCATTTTGTCATGGGTATATCATGCAGCCTTGTATTTTTATCACGACAGATAGGAGTGTTAATCTATGCCTTCATTGGAATCTTATTCCTGCTCCAATATCTTAACAATTCCGGAAATGATCGAAAGACACTTATTAATAATTATCTCTATGCGTTTTGCGGAGTGCTGATCCTTTTAATTCCCTATTCAGTAGCCCTTTATCTCCAGACAGGTCAGCATCCTTTAACTCAGGGTTTTAAAAAATATGAATATGCGATAAAGGTTAGTGATCCAAAAATATTGAATGAAATAACGCAGGAGAAAAACATACCTGCAGAAGTATTAGACTCAATCGGCATTCAGACTGATAATGCCTACGGCATTACTTACGCGGAAAGACGCCGGATGCGTAAACTTCTTCCAGATGCTTCCGAAATGTATAGTTATGTATCAGTTGTCGGCAATAAAACAAAGACAGACAAGCGACTGAAGACCGCAATTTCTAATTTTAAAGACCCAGGAGCATATTTCAGGCGGGTTTATAACAACATTCTCAATTTAAAATCTGCACTAGGTGGATTTAACATCATACTGTTTTTTGTTCTTTGTTTTTTGCCTCTAATTCTTAAAACCGATAACATAAAAAATTTCCGAATTTTCTTACTGCCGTCTTTTATCATCTTCTATCTGCTTGTAATATCCCTTTTAACAGCTAAAATCCCAAGGTATGTTTACATCCTGTTTCCTTTTTGTATAGCGCATATATCCATTGTACTTTTAAAATATCTTAACAGGATCAAGGATATCTCTAAAATCAAATTGTCCCAGCCGCTAATCTATATTATCTTATTTTTATTGATCCTCATAACCACTCCTAGATTTTTTACTGATTTGAATTTGGCCCGAAAATTTACAAGCATAGAAAATGATTATGGCTCCGATTTGAAAAAAATTATAAATGGAGAGCCTGTTTTCAGTCTTACTGCCTATGAAGCATATATGGTCGGGAGCCCTTATCGTATCCTACCTAATGATTCACTTGATAAGATAGCAACCTACGCAAAAAAAACAGGAGTACACTGGCTTCTAGTAACTCAGATGCGAAGCACTGTCAGTGAATTAAAACTATATAACAATGTATACTGGTATTCTATCCCGTTATTGGAAGGGAGTTATTCTGATCTTGTCGAGTTTCGCGCGTGTACATCCGATGGTGCAATAGCCCTTTATGAATTTCTTTAGAAACTATAAAATGATTATTTATTCAAATCAGTAACTACCTGCTGAAACTGACAATATTTTAGTTACTTCTGTTATATATCTTTCTGCAATATTCTCCCACAGACAATTATCAATTAAATATTGCCTGGCCTTTTCTCCGCAAAATCTCCTATAGGAATCATTACTAAGTAATTCCTGGATTTTCAAAACAAAACCCTCGGGATTTTCCGGTTCAACCAGGAAACCGTTTTCTACATCTTTTATGGCATCCTGAAGGCCTTCGAGGCGTGAAGCAACTACAGGCATCTTGCATGAAGCCGCTTCAAGCAAAGATATCCCAAACCCCTCTATATCCCCTGAAACCTTTATATTTGGCTGAATAAAAATATCACATACGTTTAGAAGCGTGTTGCGGATATCGTTATTGACATGTCCTAACATGAAAACACGTTTCTGCTGCCCGGTTTCTGAAACTGAAAGCTGAATATTCTGTCTGTCAGGTCCATCACCTGCTATTATGTAGATAACAGAATGATCAAGTTCAGGCAGAACATTACGGACAAACCAGGCAACCCCTTTCCTCTTTACCAATCTCCCCAGAGTCAGCAGGATTCTTTTCCCTTCTATATCCTGCCTGATAATATCCGCCAGTTCATCCCTGGAATGATAAGCATAGAACCTATCAACATCAACCCCATTGGGAATGAAGATAAATTTTTCTTCCGGGATTCCTCTGACAGTTCCTGCCTTTACAGTATCCCTTCCCACCGCAATCAGCTTATCCAATGATGGAATGAAATATTGTAACCAGAACCTCTGGTAGAAGAATCTGTCGTATGTGAGATCAAGTCCATGGGCGATTGCAACAACCGGTTTTTTAGTCATTTTTTTGATAACCCAGCCCACTATACCTAAAAGGCCGCTGCCTAGAAGCAGAACGTCATTTTTCCGCATTAGAAAAAGTGATCGGACTGTTGCATAAACAATAAAGAATGGGATAAGCTCCCTATTTTTGTTCGCGATGATTCTGCAGTCAGCAATTTTAGACAGGGCATTAAATATCTCGAAATTCTGATTTTCAACCCCGCCAGTGATAGGAGGATAGCTGTGGGAAATGAATAATATTTTCATAAGAATCAATTACTGCCTGTTCCTGTGGCTCTTAAACAATTTAAGAGGAAAATAAACCTGAGAATTTCCCGCCCTGTTTTCAAATACATCCTCCGGTTAAAGCTGCCGCATAATCGAAACCAGTCTGTCTGTCGATGGACCTGATGAGGAAGTAAAAAACAGTTCACGCGCTGAACGTCTCTCTTCTCTATACCTGTCCCTGCCCGCAATTAATTCATTCAGCTCATCAATCATATCTTCCATCGACTTCACGTGCGCACCGGAAGCCAGGGAATTATAATCACAACAGAATTCTCCGGTTGCATGAACATATTGTTCGATGTCAGAGGTGATATAAACACATGGCAGATCCAATAACAGGGCATCAATAGATACAGAAGAATAATCTGTTACCAGGATATTGGCTTGAAGTAAAATTTTCTGCAAATCCGGCAACCGTGTATCGTTGGAGATATCTATTACCCGTCCTGACTCTTCCAGTGGTCTATCAAGTTTTAAAGGCTGATTTACATGGGATTTAACCAAACACACTGAGTCTGTCCTTTGAAGCAACTCAATAAATGCCCTGTACATCTCCTCCCGATCATTGAACGGGAAGTACATGGTAGGGTATGGCCTGTAGGTTGGGGCATAGAGTATCAGATTATTGAAGACCGGAACCTTCCCTTTTAATAAGTCTTTGAGAGAGAAATCATGTCTTTTCCTGCCCGGAGAAAACACATCATTGCGCGGGAATCCTGTCTCTATTAATTTATCCGGCTTCTGGCGGAACACACTGCTGAATAATTTGCTGACATAGGTTGATGATGACAGAAAAAAGTCTATTGAATTGTAATCGAGCCATTTGTATAAAATATTCCTGATTTTATCACTGACCTTATTATTACGATAGAAACCGATAGCCTTGAAAGGAATCCCGTGCCAGGTCTGAATAATTGTTTTTTTGAAGCCACTGAAAGGCACATCAAGTCTGCCATGGGTTAGAATAAAAAATCTGGCCTTTGCTGAAACTCTTACCGCCTCCCATGAAAAAGCAAAAAGGATATGGGAGTGCTGCCTGGATAGTTCCTCATAAATCTCCCTTCTGGATATGACGGCCCAAACATCAAAAGTGCCGTCCTTTTGCCATGATTCAAAAAGATATCTGGCGTTGCCGCTGAGACCTTCTCCTCTATTCGATGCCAGGATTACTCTGTCTTTGCGAACAGGGACAACCCATGCAACCGGAATAGACATGAGATACCAGAACAGATAGCGGATACCAAGCACAACAGTCATCTTGCTTTTCCCAGGCATCTAAATCGCCTCCCTGGTCAAACACCCGGTTCTGATATCTTTATTCTGTTCTATTACCCTCGCTCCTTTCAAATCGCAGCTGTGTAATCTGTTCGGAGATAAGACCCATGAGAAATACTATCACGGAGGTTGTAAAGAGCAGGACACTCATGTTTGTAAACCTGCCTGAGGTAATATATGAAAACAAATAATTGGTCATCCCCAGACAAAAGATTAATACGCTTAAAGGCAGGAATATACGGAAAGGGGAATAGAGGGCGCATATCTTGGTTATTATCATGAAAAATCTCACACCATCACGCGAAACTTTTATATTACTGACACCGTTTTTTCGCTGCTGAATATTTATAGGGATGTATTTGACACTTCTGCCGCTTCTCAAAACACCAAGAGTCATTGTTGTTGGGTAGGAGTATGTATTGGGAAGGAGATAAAGCAGATCATGTGCGATCTTTGTCTTTATAGCCCTGAAACCCGATGTCAGGTCCTGGACTCTGAATTTGGCAACATAACTTGCAAGCCAATTTAAACCCCTGTTTCCCATGCCTCTAAAGAGAGACATCTGATCCCCCTTTGCCCTTGCCCCGACAACCATGTCATATTCAGGAAAAAATTCAAGCACCCTGCCGATATCTTCCGGGTTATGCTGTCCGTCACCATCCATGAACACAAGGATTTCTCCGGAAGCGATCCTGATCCCGCTCTTTATGGCCGCACCATTTCCTATATTATAAGGATGACTGTATACAATTGCCCCGGCCTTCTTTGCCGCTTCCTCAGTATCGTCAGCCGAACCGTCGTTTACCACGATAACCTCATAGTACGGATATAACTTCCTGGTCTTCTCTATTACCGTGCCTATTGTGGCTGATTCATTATATGCAGGTATGATTATTGAAATATCGGATTTATTCATGTTGTATCGCAAGCTCCTGCAACAGGGTTATTTTTATATCCTTCTCCTAATGGGGACAGTGTCAATGGTATTATTTATTTGACAAGATTAACAGGATTAACAGGATTTTCAGGATTTTATTATTTTTTGTCTTTCTTCCGGAAAAGCGAAGACCATCCTGTCCATCCTATCAAATTTCTCTCCTGATGATTTTGATAAAATTTCATAGCATACGTACCATGGTGAATAATTCACTTTATCTTTTCTGCCTTATTCAATGCCTTTCCTAATAATTCAGAAACACCTCTCTGCTGCGCCCCTTTCATAAGATATGCGTGGTCAAGTCTTTCAAGCTGAACCTGTAATACGCCCAGAACATCATTCCATTGCCTTTCCGAAACACATCCGCCTAATTTATACCAATACAACTTATGGAGTATCACATCCTCAGCAGTAGCTACAAAAATTTGTCCATCAGGATCACCTGTAAAATGGTATTCCTCCCTGCGATTTATTTCATCTATTGAAGATGCGTCTGACTTAAGGATAAAAATATCCACTTTGAACATTGTCGGGAGATGAATCACATTGAAGGACGCTTTCCGTTTGATTGCCTCCTTTATCATCACGGCATCAATATAGAATTCCCCCTGCAATGCCTGAACAAGAGAATTGATATGCTCCTCTTTGATGTCAGCCACCAGATCAACATCCTGCGTTGACCTGGGGATGCCGTGAAGCGAACTTGCCAGAGAACCCCCTATAAAATAACGAATTCCGATGATATCAAAGGAGCTCGTAATAAGCTGTGTTATCTTGATAGGCTCAGCCAGGACCATTTTAATACCCTTCCTTTTGGGGGTCCCAGTTAAACACGCGCATCATTGTTTCTCTATCAAGCCACAGTGAAGCGAGGCGAAGTTGCTGTTCACGCTCCGGGATATTACCGTATTGTTTTATAATACGGGAAAGTGCAAGCTGTTGTATAGCCTTTGTCAATTCATCAACGCGTTTGAACTTTTCTTTAGGCGACATTTCACGATATCCGGCTATTACCATTTTATGAATTGACGGATGTGTATCGGAAATGGAATGGTTCATTTTTTTCTCACATTATTATAAATATTATTCACTATCCCAAGCAGTTGGGATAAGGACCAATCTAATTATTTATCTGACAGGATTCATAGAATTTTCATGATTTTATTATTTTTTACCTTTCTTCCTGAAAGGCAAAAAACTATCCTGTTCATCCTTTAAATTCTGTCAAAAAGTCTTTTGTCCTTTTTTCGTATTAAAATCAGGTGGCATCCGGCAATAAGTATCTTGCAGCAAGGTCATATAAAGAAGTCATGTATTGTCAACCCCTCTTTTTTAGCGGCCTTGTTCAATGTCCTGTCAAAACATGAAAAAAATATTTCCATGCCATTGCTTTGTTCCCTCAATAAAAGTGAAGATGCCAGATGAATGGAATCAAATCCTCTTAGTCCATATTTGGAAATCAATTCCCTGGTATCTAGAATCAACTTCTCATTCGGCTTGATCCATAGAAAATCACGCCAGATCCGGATAAACTCGTTTTGAACAAGCTCCATATCTGATTTTGAGCAGCGCCCTTCTTTCCATGCGCGATTGAAAGATGACAAAACCTCAGGATAAGAGACCAACGATGTAAAGGCTGCATCCGTTTCATCTTTTATTGATCGCGCAACCTCCGCATATGGCTCATCAAAAAACCATTTCACAATGCTGCTGCTGTCAAAATATGCTATCACCTGCGATCCTCTGCTATCATGTCGGAAACCGGCCCGTCAGGCAAGCGGTTTTTTACACTCTTCAGCAAACCGATACAGCCGCTTCCTCCGCCAAGCATATCATTTTCTTTTAAGTTATTTAGCAGCAGTTGTTTTCTATTTGTCATAAGCGGTTTAAGCTCTGCAACAGCTTTACCGTGCCTCATGATCCTGATCACCACCCCATTCTCTACTTTCTTAAGGATGCCGCTGAGCCCGTCTCTGAGCTCTTTGACGCCTATGTTTTCCATGTTTAAAAACTCCTTCAAAATATGTACATAATTGCCAATAATTATAGCCACATCAATAATGATTGTCAAAGTTTATCTGAACGGAGGATGAGCAATATCTATTAAATAGCCTCAATTGAAAAGGGATGCTGCCTTTATCTTTCTTCCGGAAAAGCAACAAAATAATCCTGTTCATCATGTAAATCCTGTCTAAGATTTTTTAAATTCATTTTAAGGCCGACACGCCAAACCCGTTTTCACCGTATAAAAACTCCAGATGTTCCTTGAAGAAGGTCTGAGTCAATATCTTTTTTCCCTCAGAAAAATTATTGGTCAGCCATTCGTCGAAAAGCTTGTAACCCACAAGCATATGGGTGATGCCCTGCTTTTTCAGGCCCTCCGATATATCCTCCGGTCTTTCAGCCCTGCTGATGCAGCCTTTCATTATTCCCATACTGTTGTCAATCAGATAATCCCTGTCGCAATAATACCCCCTTTTGCCGGTAAAAATAAAAAGTATCTTGGACCCGATTTCAACATTGCTGTTAATATAGAGGAGAGCCGGATATTCAGGGATATATTTCCTGATATAGTCATCTCGGCTGATCCTCCCGGTGATAAAAGGGACAGGGTCCACAACCTTGAACTGGTTTATGATATAGCCGGCGTTAAGCGCTATTGCAAAACATGGGGCAAATAGAACCAGGCATATAAATGTCTTCCTGAAAACCTGGGACGATATGCGTTGAACTATCTTAAAAAGATTCAGAAGTCCAAAAACAGAAAGCACTATTAAGGGAGGGATAAAAGGAGAAATATATCGGATTCTTAAAACGGCGGTAAACAACGCAAAGCTGAAAAAAAGCACGGAGAACGCCAGAAATATCTTTTTTTCCCTCCTTAAATATTCAGGTTCATCCTTCAATCTAAAAAAGGCAAAAAGCGGCAGGATCAGCAGAAACGGATTAAGCCTGCCGTCAAAATATTTAGGTTCGTCATCTTTTCCCTGGAAAAATATACGGACAGGCAGCAGGGCAATCTGCCAGCCGGTCTCTTTATACATTGTACTCCGGTAATCAAAAATGCCGATCTTTTTCCTTACTGTGGCACCCTGTTGAGAAGCCTTCTGTTTTACCTCTTTGGGTGGATTGAATACCAGATTATAAAGTGGATAGATCGGGTTGCCTTTCCAGTTATAGTTTCTTATCATCCAGGGAGACGTTACAAGAAGGGATATCAACAGGAATATAATCCCATATGATATGGGCCTTATAAAACCAGCTGGCTTTTTTTCATGATACCTGGAGTAAATAATTATGACAAAAAGGGTGAGGATAGCCAGTGTGACAAGCCCGTTATACTTTGTCCCCATTGCCAGACCGCACATTATCCCTGCCCAGATCAGATATTTCCATTTGAAATCCCTTTCCATCCACTCCAGGATAAGTATAAGGGCGGCAAATGAAAAGAATATCTCTCCCAGATCAATATAGGCGGTTATGGACAGCTTTACAATAATGGGGATGGACAGGAAAAACACCGCGCCGAACAGGGCGTACAGCGTGTCTATCCTTCGCCTCAGGTAACGGAAGATAAGCCAGGCCGTTAAAAGGGCAAAGGCGAAATGGATGAACTTGGGTACTATATCATTGCCGAAGTAAAGCGGAATCATATACAGCAGGTCCAGGTTCATGGGATAGTAGGAATATTCCATGAATGGTATCTCATATATGCCTCCGTGTTCAATGTAAAGCTTGGGAACTGCCAGATGATGGACCAGTTCATCCTTGGTGGTAGGCGGCACCAGGGAAAGGACGATAATCGAAGTTATTATCATACCCAACACTAGAAATAATAATTTCCGGATATGCAATGTATCTTTTTTCCCCGATATCTCATCGAACAATATCATATTATTATGCTTTTTTAAGTTTCTGGGGGCTTAACCTATTGCCTAATATAAAACCTATTATTACTCCGAAAAGCTCCGTAATTATCCATGTCATACGCGCCAGAAGAGCAAAGACGATCAATTCTGCTACGGGAATATATGGGCTAATCATCAGAATTAATACCCCTTCACGAATACCTATCCCTCCAGGCGTTATCATGCTGATAAAACCTATGAACCATGAAAATATATAGACATTAAACAATAATAACATGGGGACTCTTCCCTCAAATCCAAAAGCATAAGCCAGGGTCACACCTGAGAGCCCATAAACAATCCAGATCAGCAGGTAAAAGGATAATAGCTTAAAAATGGCTTTGCGTTCCAAGACCATTTCCAATGATGGTTGTTTAAATATCCTTAATAAAAGATTTATTAATCTTTGAATTATAACTGGATTAAGAGCGATTGATAACATCAAAATCAAAACACATATAGTCGCGGCGAATATTTTATATGAGAAATCTCCTGCATCATTGAATAAAATAAACAGACTAAAAGGAATCGCCGCAAGGACAAGAATTACATGCTCCCAGATGATGTTCCCTACCGCAATTGATTTTCGCAAACCGAATCGGCTCAATAAGGCAATTCGCCCTGCAACCATGAATACCTTACCAGGTATATATTTGCCAATATTAGGTGTTAACCAGGTGAACCCGGCAACTTTAAGATTGACATAATTTCCAGTCATCTTCAAAACAAGATACCAGCCTAACATAAATAAAGTGAAAAACAGGAATAATAACACGATATAGATGCTTAGAAACCAGCGGTGTTCCCACCAGTTAACAGAGCTTACTGATTTCCAATTATGGATAAAATAATAGGCTGATAAACCCAGTATAATTATTGCTAGAATATAAGATATTTGTTTTTGGGATATTAATTTCATAACCTGTATCTACAAACCTGGGATGACCCAAACCGATGATTTTAATGTCCACATACCATTATTGCTCAATAATCTCTTTGATAGAATAATTCATGCGGCCTAGGCCTTTGTAAAAATTCTTGATCAGGATATCCGCCAAGAGGCCGGAGACAAAAAGCTGGATGCCGGCTAAAATAAAGAATACACCTATCAACGGCCAGATCTTTTGTGAAAGGGACATGTGGAAGAATATCTTTCCCGCTGCCATCCAGATCAAGATCCCCGAACCGATTAAAGAAAGGGCTATCCCTGTACCACCGAACAAATGCAGCGGCCGCGTGGAGTATCTCCGTAGAAACCAGATGGAAATCATATCCACAAAACCTTTGATGGCCCTTCTCCAATTGTATTTTGTTACTCCATGAACCCTGGGACAATGAGAAACTTTCACTTCCCCGACTTTATAGCCCTGTAATTCCAGAAGCGCCGGTATAAATCGATGCATTTCCCCGAAAAGATCCACATCATTGAAACATTCGCGCCTGTAGGCCTTCAAGGAGCAGCCGGAATCCCGGATATGATCATTAATAAAGATCTTTCTTAACAGATTGGCCCCCCGCGAAAAAAGCCGTTTTAAAAGATTGTCCTTTCTTTGCCAGCGCCAGCCGGAAACCACGTCATATCCTTTCTGCATTTCATCCAAAAGCAATTTAATATCAGCCGGATCATTCTGTAAATCCCCATCCATGGTTATTATTATTTCTCCCCGGGCAGATTTTATTCCTGCATCAAATGCAGCCGTCTGTCCAAAATTTTTACGGAATTTAATTATTTTAAGGGGAGTCAATCCTCGGCAATTTTCCAATGTCTTGTCTCGTGATCCATCATCAATAAAAATTATCTCAAAACTTTTGCTGAGCGCCTTGCAAGCTTCTTTTATTCTTCCATGAAGCTCTTTGACATTTTCTTCTTCATTATAAAGAGGTACAGCTATCGATAAATATGTTTCTTCCATCATTCTCCAATAGCATAGGATTTTCATTCCAGACAAGTTTTATAAAATTTATGATTGTTTTCAGATCTCGATAAAATTTAAAAAACAATAAATATTAATAGCCAATTATTTTTTCCACAAGCGATACCAGTCGGCAACAGCCCGTTAAAACAGATTCTCCTTTTCCAGTGTATTCGCCTTTTTTCGAAATCTGAACGGTTATCGCTCACCTATTCTGTGCTATCATTATTTCGTTTCTTCTTTAGTAGAAGAAAAACATACAGCATAAAAGATAAAAGCATGACTAAAGTCCCTGAAATCAGGAAAGGGGGCGAAAATGAAAATTCAACTTTATGCGTCCCCCCAGAGATTATTACACCCATAAAACCAATGTTTATGAGCTTAGGCTTTACCTTTTTTCCATCAATTTTTATAGTCCAGCCTTTATCATAAGGGACAGAAAAGAACAGCATTTTTTTTTCGCTGACTTGTATTGTCCCTTTTATGGAATTCTGATCATGCTCAGTCAGGATCATTGTTTCCTGCCTCAGTCGATTGACGTCCTCCCCATATTCCTTTAGAGTATAGTCTTTATTCAGACTATTTGTATCGAAAACATCAAAATCCTGAGTATCTATTTCACCATCTTCAGCAACAAATGCCTTTAAAAGAACCATATCTTTTTGTAGCTTATTCAGCTTCTTAAAATCACTCAAAGATATAACCCTGTCATAGGTAAATCCCAGAGGCAAAAAATATTTGTTCTGCAATGCTGTTACATCACCACCTATACAGAACGGTTGGTAACTAGATCTGAGAAAATCATTCAGATCATTCTTGCTTAGATAATATTTTACACCAACAAGGGTTTGAAGCAATGGTCTTGATGAGAGCCCCGGGGCCCAGCGAGTCATTAATTCATTCTCTCCATTGATGATGCCTGTTTCAGAAAGGAACCGGATGTAATACTTTTGATTAAATTGATTATAGGAGGGAGTGCCATAGTATTTCTGAATTTCACCGTCATTATAGCTTTGATGGATTGCTATCCCTGAAGAATAGTCCTTTTCAACCCTGAAAAAGCTATTATCCTTTAAATTTATAAGTTCCAACACCTTAACAGTGTTATCATTATATCCGACAGGCTGCTTAAGCTCCTCTGCTGTGAGGACCTTTCTTTTATTGATTGTTATAAAGGAGAACAAGCCTGCTTCAATACAAATGACGGCCAGTAACATAAAACGCAATGTCCTGGCGCTGCCCTTTCCATAATAATATATCAGAAGAGTATAGATCAAAAGAAAGGATGTAATGATAATCCTTATTTCTTTTACTATGGGACTCTTTTCCGCTGGTACCCAGGGGATGTATAAAATACCAAGCAAGACACCAAAAGTTGAGAACAACAACAGGCTGTTAACCTTATGGGTTCTATCGATATATTCAAGGGCATGAATGCTGAAGAAAAGGAGGACGACCGGTATGATAAAAGAGACGCCACCCTTGTAGTAATCCCCTGTGAAAAGATAAAGTGCATGTCTTAAAAACGGAAATATAACAATCAATGCCCAGATGGATAAAAAAACCGAAAACAGTATCTTCCTTTTTTTATCTAGAAAACAGAATACCTGAGGGAATATTAATAGGGTGCTCAAACCGCAATAGAAATTTGGCGCCTCAAGGTAATTGTACCATCCTTTATAATCGCTCCCTGCACCAAGGATATCATTAGAAAACAGACGTAACACGGCAGTTATGTTGTGATTAAAACTTCCAAAAGAATAAATTGGACCTGCCATCAATTGATTAGAATAACCTGCCGCTCCTCCGATCCTCGGGCTGTCCACGATGCGCAGCAGATCGTTTATCAGGAAAGGCGCGACCATTGCCATCCCCAATATTCCGGCCCCTGCTAACTTCAGATACAAAGAGCGAATATCCTTCATTTTATAATCGCCTTCATCCAATATCCTGAATATGGAATAGATCAAAAGAAATATTCCAAGGATATAGACATAGAATGGCGAGCGCGCAAGTATAAGTGCAACCGAAAAAGGAAAATAGAACCATTTGTTTTCTTTAAACAACTTTTCAAATGAAAAAAGTAAAAAGATCCCGGATAATACAAAAGTGGAATGGCCGTACCATCCGCTACCCAGAACCATGTAACCGGAAAATGCAATAAGAACCCCGCCTATAATACGAGTGTAGGATGATAATGAGAGTGTCTTAAGATAGTAGTAAAAAATTATTCCGGTCAGAATAATCTTTAATAACTCAACATATGCTATCCCGTAGGGCAGGTAATCCCTGCCTAAAAGGTAGAGAATCAGATTGAAAGGATTATTGATTTCCCCTGGAAAGATATTTTGACCCATCCCATGGTAAAATGACCAGTAGGGTATACCTTCACCTCGAAGGTAATCCGCGACATTAACGAAATAAGGATAGACCTGATTATAGCTGTCGCTCCCGATGTCTAAAAATATATATAATTTTCTAAATAAAAGGTAATCCTTAAATGTGAATATTCCGATACACGTCAGGAGAAATATTAAAATATAGATACCTTGTGTTCTAAAGAAATGGATTAGAGGATTTTCATGAGACTGTCCTTGTTCCGGAGAATACATCTCAATCACCTTTGCTTCCTCTCTGATTATCCCATTGGTCTTTGTTAATGAAAACTGATCCCTATACACATAATCCCACTAACATTGTATCACGGATTATTCTTAAGTTTATGTCCATCAAGGTTAAAGAGTGGATCTTTTTTGAAGTTATAAAGATGAAAAAAGAATTTTAAAGATGTAATAATAACCCCTATCCCGTATGTTACAGACCTTTTAAAACTTATAGATGACGCCTCTTTAAAATACAGGGTGGGGCAGGATATCTCACCTATCCTGTATCCGAAATAGATAATCTGGGCGAGCATCTCATTATCAAATACAAAGTCATCTGAATTTTCATTAAGAGGAAGAGACTCAAGGACTTTTCTGGAAAAGGCGCGGTAACCTGTATGAAACTCCGACAGTTTGCTTCCCAAAAACAGGTTTTGAAAGGCAGTTAAAAAACGGTTTGCAATGTATTTATATAGAGGCATCCCCCCGCTGAGTGCCCCGCCGCCTATAATGCGCGAACCGAGGACAACATCATATACATCATAGGCGATTATGCTGGCCATGGCTGTAACTAACCTCGGAGTGTATTGGTAGTCCGGATGGACCATGATTATTATATCCGCGTTATGTCTTAATGCATTAAGGTAGCAGGTCTTTTGATTGCGGCCATAGCCATAATTCCTCTCATGAGAAAAGGTTTCAATTCCTAACCTCTGTGCCACAAATACCGTTTTATCAGAACTTTTATCGTCCACCATCAACACGTGGTCAACAATATCAAAAGGAAGTTCATGATATGTCTTTTCTATCGTCTCTTCCGCGTTATAGGCAGGCAAAACGACAACTACCTTTTTGCCGTTTAACATAGGTCCTCATATCTTACGAGTTTTTTCAACTCTTGTTTTCTGAACATCTTTTTGCCCTTTCCAACAACTCGTTTGCATTTTCCCTATAACCATTTCTATCAAGCAGTAAAACTGCCTTTTGGCATTCATTGTTCAAGATATATGACAATGCCAGATTGTTATATATGCTATCAGATTTTGATTGAAGCCTTATTGCCTTTTTAAAAGTTTCGACTGCCTTTGCATGATCGCCCATCTCACCATATGTGACTGCCATGTTCTCCCATGCTACTGGCTCTTTAGGCAAAAACTTGATCGCCTTATAAAATTCCTTTAGTGCCCTGTCCAAATCTTTCGATTTCAGATATGCCACGGCCCTGTTATTAAATACAAGACCAAATTCGTCATTGGTCGTAGAACAGGCCTCCGCCTTTTTAAGATTTAAGAATGCCTTTTCAAATTCCCCTTTTCTAATAACTATCTCAGCGTATTGCAGATAGTTTGAAGTCCTTTCTACCCCGTTCTCAAAGCTTTTATCAAAATATTTTTCAGCTGAATTAAAATCCTTTTGTGAGTAATAGACCTGCGCCAGGCCGTCAGCGCAATACATATTGTTAAAATGCAATACCTCCTGCCTGAAAAAAATCTCCTTTGAAAACCAGAGGTGCCTGTTTAAGATGTATGAATTCAGACCCAGGAATAGAATAATACACCCGATAACAGGATAAACAATCCGGCCCTTTGACCGTATTAATCTTTCAAGCGGTTGAGACAGGATAATCAGTATAAATGCTGCCGGGAAATACAGCCACCTCATGGCTATCAATGAAGGAGCAGAGGTAGGAATAATCCCTCCGACAGGAAATATCGCAAATAAAAAAGCCAGCGCGGAAAAGAGCAGGAGGCGATTTTTCCTGAACCGCCATAACAGATATATTGCTGCAATAGAAAAAAGAATGCCAAAAACGGGGCCAATGGCAAAAAGGTTATCAGGCACCTTTTCGTAGTAACTATGCAAATTATAGGGGAAAAATATTAACTTCAGGTTGAATAATAATATATAGGGGAAAAAATAGATCCGCAAAAAGATATCAGGAAGACCCCTGGGTGATAGTAATGAGCCTATGACGCTATTCCGTAAAAGGAAATATAAAACAGCTATTATGACATATGGTATGTATTCTCTTAATTCTTTTACGATATCTCTTTTTTCATGATTCAATGTCCTCTGATAAAAGAAAAACAAGGGCAATAACATCAGGCCGAATTCCTTGGAGAATAAAGATAATGTGAAAAAAATGATTGATAAGACATAAAAAAGAAATCTTTGCGACCTGTATGCCCTGATATAAAAATAAAAGGACAGGATGCCGAATAACGTTACCAGGATATTATTCCTTGAAGCAACCCAAGAGACCGTTTCAGTGGCAATGGGATGGAGAGAGAAGATAAGGGCAAGCCACAAGGCAATGTCCCTTTTGGTAAAGATTTGCTCATAAAAAATAAAAAGCGCAAAACAAGCAAACAGATGGAGCATGAGGTTTGTTACCCTGAAACCAGGCCCAATAAGCCCCCAGATTTTATAATCCATTGTATAGGACAGATTCACAAGCGGGCGATAATACCCTGTATGCCCGACCTCGGAATTATAACCGTCTTCCTGGAATAGATATGAGCCGATGGAGTGCCACTCCCTGATATAGGTATTGTTCTTTATTAATGGAAGGTCGTCCAGAATAAAATCCCCTGAAAAAGATGGGAGATACACAATAAGATTTAAAAGACAAATAATAAGATAAGGAAACAACCTGCCGGTTTTAGTCATATTCTGTTCCTGTTTCAATCCTGTAAAATCCATATTTAAGATTCATGAAATAATTTTGAAGCAATAACAAAACAACCTAATTCAAGACGCGGATAATTTCTAAAATACTTTAATGCCAGGAGACTAAAAAAAGATGGTAGACATGATCTACCATCTTTTTTAGTCTAAAGTTATAAAAGATAATATTAATCTGGATTATGCTTCACTATTGATTCGCCCGGACCTGATACGCTGTATGTTACAGCCTGTTCCCCGGCTGAGGTGTTATAAGTATCTCCAATCACATAAGAACTACCAGTCCCGGTTATAGGTCCAGCGACAACGCCAGCAGACGGGACATAGCCATAATTAGAAAAAACCACTGAAGCGACTCCATCTGCATATGTATCAAAATCGACAAAATAGGCCTCCTGGGCTGTCATCATGTTCCTGACATCTGACATTGCAGCTGCATTATATGACCTTGCCCTGTAAGCGCTGAACTGGGGGATGGCGATGGCGGCCAGGATACCAATAATTGCGATAACGATCATAAGTTCGATAAGAGTAAAACCTTTTTCATTTCTTGTAACCATTCTGTTCTCCTTTTTTTTTATTAATTTTTTATGATTTAATTTGGAATTTAAACTCAGAACCAATAAATAACCGGGAATGTCACCCCCTTTCTCTTAGTTCGGCCAATGTTAAAGGGTTAATAATTTAATCGGATTATTTTTAAAATAGTTTAATGATTAATTAATAACGTCCTTATTTTTCTGACAGTGTTACATTCAATTACTATGCCAATACCGAATAGGATGGGTGATAAAATATATTAGAAATTAATTACAGCAAGTTACAAGGCTTGAAAAATTATCTGAAAGCACCCATTAAGGATGCTTGGTCTCTTTTATCCTTCAGATTGGTGATTTTCACCAACTTAACTGGTTATTTTCACCAGTTTAACATTTTTATAACACTAATTCTTTACGTAATTATGCAAGAGGGGAAAGGTTAGATATTAAGTTTTTTCATCCGATGTCTCAACGAATCAAATGTGATTCCTAATAGTTCTGCCACTCTTTGCTGGGATCCATGACACATTTCAATAGCTTTAATTATATAGCTTTTTTCAAGATTATTCATGACCTCATTGAGTTTTATCCCTTCAGTTGTCAGATCAGTTTGTCGTCTGTTTTCATTCGATTTGTATTTATCTTTCTGGAAATGGGAGAGCGTGAGGCTTTCAGGAAGGACAATATTTGACGTCTCCAGAGTTACGCTTCTTTCGATTATATTCTCCAGTTCCCTTACGTTACCTGGAAAGGAGTACTGTGAGAGGATATCCATCGCGTAGGCAGATATCTTTTTTACATCCTTGCCGAACTCCTGCGAATATTTCTCAAGAAAAAACTGGCTTAATATGGGAAGATCTCCTTCCCTTTCCCTCAGGGGCGGCATGGATATCTTGATGACATTTATCCTGAAATAGAGGTCCTCCCTGAACCTGTTTTCCATGACCTCTCTTTCAAGGTCCTTGTTAGTGGCAGAGATAAACCTGACGTCAACCTTCTTTTCTTCTGTGCCTCCAACGGAAGTGAATGTGCGCTCCTGGATTACCCTCAACAGTTTAACCTGGATTGTGGGCGTAAGGTCCCCTACCTCATCTAAAAATACCGTACCCCCATCGGCGGCCTCAAAAAGCCCTGCCTTATCCGTAACTGCACCGGTGAAGGCGCCCTTTTTATAACCGAACAGTTCGCTCTCTATTAAGGTTTCAGGGATGCCTGCGCAATTTATGGCGATAAAAGGCCTGTCTTTTCGCTGGCTCTGCCTGTGTATTGCCTTTGCTACAAGCTCCTTGCCTGTGCCGCTCTCGCCTGAGATGAGTATGTTGCTTTTCGTATTGGAGACACGCTCTATAAGAGCATATACCTTTTTCATCTGAGAGCTCTCGCCTATCAGATAGTTAAAGTTATATCTGTATGAGCCTGTTTCCTTTTCCGTCCTTGCTGCCGGCGTCTTTCTCGACTTCAATGCGTCTTTTACAATCTTTTTTAAATCCTTTACCTTAAAAGGCTTTGGGATATAATCATAGGCGCCTTCTCTCATTGCCTCAACCGCTGTATCTGCTGTTGCAAAAGCGGATATCATCACAACTATAGTTTCAGGATTAACCTGCTTGGCCTTTTTGAGCACGCCTATGCCGTTAATATCCTTCATCCTGATGTCGGTAATAACCAGATCAAAGGGATGTTCATTCAGTGCTTCACATCCCCTTTCACCGTTTTCCGCAAGAGTGACCTGGTACCCGTCTTTGGTGAGAAGGATCTCCAGGAACTCCCTCATGCTCTTGTCGTCATCGACAACCAATATGTTTTGAGTCTCTTGACCAGACAATTTGCCCCTCAAAAATCGTAAGCACGTTCCTGCCCTTCAGCTTTTTTCCCATGAACGGCGTGTTCCTGCTTTTGGACAGGATATCTTCTTCTTTTAAAATATATTCGCATTCAGGATCAATAATTGCCAGATCCGCAACAGAGCCTTCCCGGATAACTCCACGGTCCACTCTAAGGATGGAGGCAGGGGAGCACGTCAGTTTCCTGACAACTGCCTGAATCGTTAAAACCCCTTCTCTTACAAGCGCCAGTGTCAACGGCAGGGCTGTTTCCAGACCTATTATTCCAAAGGCGGCCTTGTCGAATTCCAGATTCTTTTCCAGAAGATTATGCGGCGC
>Ga0209287_10000561_pt1 | contig 21407 bp, 12 predicted proteins | sample PPLLak3cmMay2015_2_FD_187255 | JGI IMG/M metagenome (GOLD analysis project Ga0209287, IMG submission 187255) | Freshwater sediment microbial communities from Prairie Pothole Lake near Jamestown, North Dakota, USA - PPLs Lake P8 Core (1) Depth... | ecosystem: Environmental > Aquatic > Freshwater... | reverse complement strand
CAAGCAACTGGTCGCATTCTTCAATTACACTACCGATCATTAGATCGTAATCGGCGCTGCTCTTGGCGGTTATCATGGTCATCTCGGCAATGCCTCGTATCCTGGCAATCGGACTCCTGAGATCATGAGCGATATTATCCGTCATTTCTCTCATCTCTTTGATCAGCTCCTGGATATGCTGCAGCATATTGTTAAAGGTAATTGCAAGACGGTCTATTTCATCGCATTTTCCTTTTATTGGGACACGACAGTTGAAGTCGTCATTACGCGAAATGGCTGTTGCCGTGCGCGTCACCTCATCGAGACCCGAGAGTGCTCGTTTTGCCATTGCCCATCCAACTAGTCCGGCAAAGATAACTATAATGACGAATGGTATTCCTATCCTATTCTTGAATGTCATCAGAAACTGTTCATCGGCACTCGAGGGTAGTCTTGGATGGATGAGCTTGTCCTTATCCAGAAAGCCGTAACGAATACTGGTTTTGGAGATATTAGGGGCCGGCAAGTTCTCAAATAGATAATCGGGGCCGCTGTTGAATCTTTTCAGGGAAGCTTCATCGGATAAAAAGCGCCAAGATGACAAATTTGGTGAACCGATCTCAGCGCCATCCCCTGGAATAAGGCTGTAAAACGCCTTCTCTGTTTTATCATCACCGGATTGGATGACAATTGCGGTCTTAAAATTTTCAACCCCTTTTAAAACTAAAATAAAGGACAAATCTTTTACCTCATTTAAATAGTCTTGATTTTCGCTTTGATAACGATTGATGTTAGCATATATGAAAAAAAATATAATTGAGCCCACAAAAGTTAAAATAAATATCCCTGCATACAACACAGTTAATCTGAACGCCAGAGCATGAATTATCTTAATTGGGTTTTTTAAGTACATAACCAACTCCATGGATGGTGTGAATCATTTTATTATCATAATGACGATCTATCTTATCTCTCAATCGGCATATGCGCGCCTCAACAATATTTGTGCGCGGATCAAAATCATAATCCCAGACATGTTCCATGATCATAGTCTCCGAAACGATCCTGCCGGTGTTTCGCATGAGATATTCAAGGAGTGCAAACTCGCGTGGTTGTAATTCGATAGTTAGATCCCCTTTGACAACCTCTCTGATGAGGAGGTCCATAGATAGATCCCCTACTGCGAGACGAGTAGGTTCCGTTTCTCCGCTGGACCTTCGGATTAAGGCCTGCAGGCGGGCAAGAAGTTCGGAGAATGCGAAAGGTTTTGTCAGATAATCATCGCTTCCCTTCTGGAGCCCGTTTATCCTGTCATCCACAGAACGTTTTGCGCTCAGGCTGATAACAGGCATATTAATATTTTGAACCCGCAAGTTTTCAATGAGTCTTAACCCATCAAGTTTAGGCAGCATGATATCGATGATCAATGCATCATAGGGCTCGGTCAAGGCTAAGTGGAGTCCGTCCTCGCCGTCGGATGCATGATCAGCAGCAAAACCCGCTTCCTTCAATCCCTTCACGACAAAGGAGGCGATCTTTGTATCATCCTCAACAAGTAAGATGCGCATGTCCTGATCCTTAATATTTTTTATCAGATGATTGCCTGAAATTATCCTTTTTTGACTATTAAAATGATCATAAAAGTTTGAAGAATAGACGAATTATTACAGTTATTTTAATCTGCTGAATTATTATAGAGATGGCCGGCCTCAACTTGGCCATTTTTGATTTAGCTAACCAATAATGTCAAGAAAAAAGAGCTTCTCAATGTCGGTAAGCAGAGCAAGCCCGTCCATACCGAAGACAGTCCCTGCTAAGGGAGGTATTAATCTTTTCCGATAACCTCCATAGACATGCCGCCGGTGCCTATAAGAGCTCGTTTTTCAGCATAACTCCTGCCAATCGTAGCTTTTGTAAAATCTCAACCCAGTTTATAGCTACACAGTATGTATATTCTTTCATTCCGGCAAGAACTGAAAAGCTTAGGAAACGCCAAAAGATAGGCGGGAGTGTGATTGCCATTCGTTTCCATCACGCTCCAGCTTCTTTTTATTCATTGCAAAGACAGATCACCGACCGTATCTTGAGAGTTTTTAAGGATCAAAGTCCCTCCGCTTGCCAGTGTATAGGTTCCACTTTCGCCTGCGACAGCGTTAATTGTAACACCTTTGGGGGCATCGATTTGTGCAACCTTGGCACTGCCTAAGATTGTAACCTTAGAGTCCGCGGTTGCAATCCAATTACTGGCTCCATCAATCGAAATATAGGCGTCTTTGACCGCGCCCTTCAGGGTCGCGGACTCAAGAGAAACCGACATAATCCTGGCCGGATCTTCATGGATAATATCGCCAACCGCATCCATATCCTTAAACGTTGCATGGATGCCGTAAACATCCCCTTCGACCCAGGTTGCATTTGGATCAGGATTCACGATCGATTTGACCAGGATGCCGGATTCGGCGGCTATCTTTACGTCATCAAATTTTATGATCGCATTATGGCTTTTCACGATGACTGCGGGATTTTTGCATGCTATTTCACCACCGGTGACTTTGAGTGTCCCGACCTCGGTGTGCGAGCCCGTCACACAATGCATCATGGCAAAGTAAGTGCCGCAATTCGCCTTTGTCTCTCTAAAGGTCGCGTCGGCTTCGCCCGCTATGATTACCGCCATAGATGCAACATCAAATTCGCAATTATTGAAAATATCGTGACAGAACCAGTCCGCATAGGCCCCATAGCCGCTCTTGACGGTCTTAATCTTACAGTTGTTCGCTTCCTGATAAACAAACTGACCTGACTGGTCGGTTGAACATGCGCCCCATCCATCGGCAATGATGGTGCTGTTATAGAAGTAGATGTATGAATTGCTCGTTGTTTCGCTGGTACGGGAGTTGCCTCTGATCTCCAAATATTGAGAATTGTCAATGGGATTAGGGGACTCCGCTAATGGATCAAAAGGAGAGCCATGACCGACAAGCGTGGAATTATATACCTTCAAGGTGCTGGACCTTTTACAGGAGACGGCGTTTCTTTGTCCGCTGCAAGTAATATTTGAATTCCTTATAATAAGCGTGGCATGATCTTCGACCGCCGCGCCTGTTCCCATGCCGGTTCCGTCTCCTGAAAGCTCAATATCGGCATCTGAAAGGGTATATTCGGAACCAATGCCTTTTACAACAAGGCCGCCGACGTAACCTTCCCCGACGATCTCGACACCCAATGCATAAGTATCTGATATTTCTCCGGCGGTCACGATGTCTTTCTTGGATTCCTCCGCTAAATATTTTCCGTTGTTTATACAGATTGCCGGGATCGACTGGATCTTTTTCGGTTTCTGTACCGTATCAGCCGGACGGTTATCGGTCCATTTTGCATTTATTTCTCCACCAGTCAATATTTTCAACTGTGGACGTTCGAAGTTTACATCTGTGCCCTTGATTGTCTTTCCTGTAATGTCTTTATTCGTATTACATGACACAAATGGCATCACAAGCATTGTTACAATGAATACAGCTACTAAAGTCCTGAAAAATCTTATATTCATAGTCATTGATTCCCTCCTTCAAATATAAGCCCTTGGACGTTTTTGGATATTATAAAACAGCCCCCAGCAGAACGGTTGATTTGATGGGGGCTTAATAAACGGATCTATTGAACCTTGTCCGATTAATTTCATATAAAACCAGCGGATGATTATTTCTTTACTGCTGTCCAGACATCGGAAACTTCCTCTTCATCATCGGCAGGAGCTGCCTGTCCGCCCTCTTGCACGCCTTCAGGGGCGCCGTCTGGAGGAGCGCCTTCGGCAGAGGCAGCCTGTCCGCCCTGTTCCCCCACTGGAGGAACGGCGCCGGGAGGCGCAATACCGCCTTCAGGGGCAGGACCCTGTCCCTCGGCAGATTCAGGGATGTCGATCACCCTTGTCCCTGACATATTATTCCCTGCCACCTTTCCGGTAAAGACGAATTCATTGGGCAGGCCGGGCGCCTTAAGTTTCATAGTGATGGCACCACCCTTTAATGTGCCGGTCCCTTCCAGGTTCGTAAACTTCGGGTGATTACTACAGGTAATGGTCAGATTCTCGCCCTCAGGCTTAATAACCAGGTCAAAGGCCTCGTCTTCATTATGCGGGCTCTTCATATTCACTGTCCAGGTCCCTGAGATATCTCCTGCACAGGCCAATGATGTTAAAATGAATGCAAGCAATGTGGCAATAAAAAAAACTTTACGCATAATCTTCTCCTCTTTAGAATGTTGTTATCAAAGTTCAAATCATCAGATCTGTGATGCCACGGAAAAGGCGCTGCGGATAGAGATCCGGACATCGCCCTCGGCAAGGCAGTCGCCGATGGTAAAGAACCTGTCGGCCGAGTCGTAAAATTTCAGCGCCTCATCCTGCCTCGGCTTCCGGCCTACGGAGATTACCACACTGTCGGCCCGGACGGATTTCTCTGCGCCGGTCGCATCCCTATAGAACACCTTCCCTTCGGAGATGCGGGTGGCCGTGACCTCCGTGATAAAACTGAAGGTATCCAGCGACTGGTACGCATCCCGCAACGTACCTATGAAGTGGATCTCATTGGCATCGGTAGCCAGGCTTTTCTCTTCTGCAAGAACAGTAACCTTGTGGCCCTTCTGTGCCAGATATATCCCGGTCTCGGTTCCGATCTGCTTCCCGCCGATAACCGCGACGTTTTTACCCAGGGTTTCGTTGCCGAAGACATAGATCGGCGCAATGACATTTTTACCATTCGCACCCGGAATATCCGGAACCACAGGATCAGCGCCTATGGCAACCAGGACCACGTCATATCCCTTTGCCTTGATCATATCGGGAGTGGCCCTGGTGTTTAAGAGCACCTCGACCCCGGACTTATATGCCTGACGGATCAGGTAATCCTTGAACTTCCTAAAAGGCCATTTAAAGGACGCAAAATCCGTGTGCTTAAGCTGCCCGCCCAGGAAATCATTCTTCTCATACAGGGTTACCTTATGCCCCCTTTCTGCAGACACAATGGCAGCCTTCATGCCCCCCGGGCCTCCGCCTATCACAGCAACCTTTCTTGACAAGGTGGGTACGTTGACCATCCGTTCAACCTTGTGGGCAATACCCAGCTTCGGATTTACGGTACAAAAGTTTATCCATGGGCCTGTCCTGCTGCTGACCCCGTGGCAGGCATTGCACAGGACACAGGGCACCACATCCTCGCCCCTGCCCTCATAGGCCTTTTGTCCGTATTCCGGATCGGCGATCCATGCCCTGGACATAGCGACCATATCGGTTTTTCCGCTCGCGATATAATCTTCCAGCAGATCCAGTTCCTGGAAACCGCCTGTGGGTGCGGTTATCATCTTTGAGCCGCCTTCTTTTACGGCCTGTGCATAACGAAGGGTCAGAGGCTTGTCCTCCTCCAGATTAAAACCGGTCGGATGGCAGAAACCTTGTTCCTTTGCCCTGAACTTAAGGATATCAAGGGAGCCCTCCCAGGTTTTGGCAAATTGGACGGTATCCTGAAGTGTGTAACCGTCGCCCGTACCCTCCCCACTGATATGCCCAACTACCAAAAAATCCTGACCGCATACCCTTTTGAATGCCTGAAACATCTCAAGGGGTAAACGCGCGCGGTTTTCAACGCTGCCGCCATATTTGTCCGTTCTTTTGTTAAGATTAGTTGACAGGGAATGTGCCAGAATATCGCTGTTATATGACATATGAATATTCACCGCGTCGAAACCGAGGGACTGATAGAACTTTGCCCTGTTTGCGTAGTCCTCAATCATCTTCTCTATCAGTTCAATGGGGATCTCTTCTTTTCCGGAGGCCCTGCCACCCATTATGGGCGGTATGTTTGAGGTCGTATCCGGGGCGTTTCCGTCCGGTCCGCCGCCCAGCGCTCCACCCTCGCCGCCTGTGTTTCCATCAGGCCTTTCACCCCCCGGCATTCCATCTGGTCCGTCCCGTGGTCCATGGCCTCCTCCGGCCGCCACGCTTATGCCGTATCCCTCGGGTGGAGATATCCTTATGGCAATCGAGGCCTTTGAACCATAAAAATGAATGGCATCCGTCAGCTGATTGAAGTAATTCTGAACACCGGCATCAGCGGCATCCCACATGTAGGTATGGGCACGGTCCCCGTCAATCCCTTTCCTACTCTCCAGTGTGCCGTCGTTGAGGGGCGTTAAACTCGCCTCCCAGACAGTAACAATAGCGGCGCCGTTTCTTGCGATGCCTGAATAATGGGATATTACCTGATCGGTGGGGAACGTCTCCGGCCCCTGAAAAAAATGCGGAAGGCCCAGGGTATTAATCATCCTGTTCTTTAAAACTACGTTACCTATCTTAATAGGCGATAAAAGATGACTGTACCTTTTACTGAAAACACCTTTCATGTCAACAGCGCCCGACCTTTCGGATGCCGCTGCAATACCCGTTTGAGAACCCGGATTAAAAACCCTTGGAATCCTCCTTGAGGCCAGCCCCAACGTGGAAGCCGCACCGGCGGTCACCAGAAACTGCCGCCTTCCCATAAGCGATTGAATTAAATTCATGATTTTCTCCTTTATATCTTGTTTATAATCACCTTTAGCCAGGGATAGCTATCTATTCGGGGATAATTGAACACGCCATTGGTCCATTTTAATCCGGCCATTCTCAAGACTCCTTGAGGATCAGGGAGCCACCGCTTGCCAGCACATAGGTCCCGCTTTCTCCTGCAACAGCGTTAATGGTAACGCCTTCCGGGGCGTCGATCTGTGCAACCTCGACACTGCCCACGATTATAACCTCGGAATCTCCGGTTGCCGTCCATTTGCTGGCTGCATCCATTGAGACATAGATGTTTTTGATTGCCCCCTTCAAGGCAGTAGACTTGAAATCAAGAGACATGATCCTGTCGGGATCTTCATGGATTACATCGCCTTCAACATCCATGTCTTTTAACGTTGCGTGGACCCCGTAAACCTTCTTGCCTTCCGTGGTGGTGGCATTGGGATCAGGGTTTATCATTGTATTGATCAGGATGCCGCTTTCGGAGACTATTTTTACACTGTCAAGATTGATGTCCGCATTATGGCTCCTTATAACTATTGCGGGACTTTTACTTGATATTTCGCCGCCTGTGACATTAAGTCCGCCGACTTCGGTATACGATCCGGTCACACAATGCATCAGGGCAAAAAAGGTGCCGCACTTCGCCTTTGGATCTTTAAAGGTTGCATCGCCACATCCCGCTACTACTATCGCCATTGACGCCACATCAAAATCACAGTTATTAAAGGTATCATGACATAAAAAATCCGCATAGGCCCCGTAGCCGCTTATGACGGTCTTAATCCTGCAGTCGTTAGCCTCAAGATAAACAAACTCAACCGCCTTGTCCGTTGAGAGGGCGCCCCAGCCATCGGCGGTGATACTGCAGTTGTAGAAGTAGCTGTATGAATTGCTTATTGTCATTGTAGTGCGGCTGTTGCCCTGGATTCCCAGATATCTGGAGGCATTATCGGTTATACTGGAATCCGGCAGGATCTCGAAAGGTTCGTCATGACTGACCAGTGTGGAATCATAGACTTTTACGGTTCCGGAATTCGTGGAGGAGACAGTGTATTTGCGACTTCCGTTGGTTGTAATTTTGACATTCTTAAGGATAAGCGTGCCGTGATCTTCACAGGTCGCTCCGGCGCCGCCCTTACCGCTTCCTGAAATATCGATCTCTGAATCTGAAAGGGTATATTGGGAGCCCTCGCCTCTTACAGTGATACCGCCGGCATCCCCTTCCTTTACGATTATCTTGACACCGGAGGCGGATGTATCTTCTATATTACCTCCGGACACGACGCCTGTCTCAGATTCCTTCGGCAGATATTTGCCGTCTTCGACATAGATTGCCGACATCGGTCTTTCAGGTCCTCCGGCGCTATTGGGGCCTCTGCCCGTGTCGCCACTGCCTCTGCCTGCATCGCTACCACCTCTGCCTGAGTCGCTGCCGCCTCTGCCCGTGTCGCTATCGCCCCATTTGGCATCGATCTCTTCTCCTGAAAGCAATTTTAACGGCAGACGTTCAAAATTTGCCTTGTACTCTTCTGCCTCTATGCCTTTGATTGACTTTTCAGCGATGTCTTTATTCCCATTGCATGACACAAAAGACATCACAAGCATTATTACGATGCATATGACCGGTAATGGCCTAATGAATCCCCTTTCCATAATTATCTGCTTCCTCCTTCGCTAATAGTTACCGAGGTGTTTCAGGACAGGGACTTGTTTTCTATAAGCGGATTCGATCCTAAAATATGGGTTAAATTAACAAGAAGTCTCAATTTTAAAGGATAAATGTTCAGCCACCGGTGTATGACAAGTATCAAGTGATCATTCATGACCAATAAATTGTCGGAGGAAGGCAAGTGTCCTGCCTTCCCCCAACGTAAAAAGGATCTTAGAAACGCACCGATAAAATGCCGCCGTAGGTCCTGGGTGAACCTATCATCATTGACTGGGCAACCCCTGTGCTTGAGGTCTTCATTCCCTGTTTCACAGCGTAGTTCTCTATATTTTTCGTATAGCCCGTAAGGGTCCATCTCCCGCTGGGATTGGCATACATCAGGGAAATATTTGATATATGATGCGCCTCCTGATCTCTCCAGGGACTCTCCCTTTCGTGATAGGTCAGAAAATACGAGGACTGATACCGGGTATCAAATCTACCGATAAGGGTAGCCCCATTGCCTAATATGAAATCGTGATTATAAGCAACGGTTATGGCGATTTCAGGCGACGAGATGTTTGTCTTTCCGCTGTAATCAAAATCCGGATAGATCATCTCATAGACAAAATCAAAATACAGGTCGGTCCACTCGTTTTTATTGTACGCAACCGAGAAATCCAGTTTGTCCTTGTTGGTTATTATCCAACTCGTCATCACATCCACTCCACTCGATTCAAAGTCTCCCCAAAAGACCGTGTTTGTATCCTGAAACACACGACTGGTGTGAGTGATTGTGCCGTTGTTATCTATATCCATCCCCTGAGTTCCGTCTGCTGCTGTAAATCCCGCCTCGATAAATCTTGGGTCATCCTCATAAAGGGATTCAAAGGCCCATGGGGCCTGCTTGGTCAGCTTGTTCATATATTTATAATAGTATGCGGAAACATTAATCTGTAATTTATTGCCGAACAACCGGTTCTTTGAACCCAATGTGATGGCCGACATCTCCTCAGGCGGGGGGGTCGATCCGGTTGTCAAGGGTTTTGCCATGCCCTGCATGCGATAACTGGTTGACCAGTCCGCATAGACCATGGCATTCTCAGATATGTCATATTCAACGCCAACCTTGTAATCCATATTATCATATTCCTGCTCGTAATCCTCTATGGTGTTAGTTGTGCCGTCAGGGTTAGTCGTGGTTGTCCCGGGCTGAGTAGGTCCATTCCCGCCTCGGGGCAGCGCATTTAAGGCTGTCGCATATGTCGATATGGTGTCCCAGCTTTTACGCGCACCTCCTGTTACCCGAAATTTATCCGTAACCGGATAGGTAATGTTGCCGTAAAAGGCATGTGACTCTTCATCTATATCCGAGGAGCCGGTTTCTATCTTCTCCACATAACTCTGATATCTGCCGTTACTCGATTTGTTATAATTTACCCCGGCAATCCATTTAAAAAGGAAATCGGAAGAAGACACCATGCGCACATCAGCCCCTTTCTCCGTCATATCCATCTCCGTCTTTTGGGTGCTGGTGTCATTGGTCTGCCGGTCTGTCATTATCTCCGTAGAGGAAGAAGTATTGGTTGAATAAGAGGGTATCATGGTAAGCGTGCCGATCTTGGAATTCCATGTCATATTGACATTCACGCCCTTCTGTGTCTCGTCACGCGGATTACCCAGGTCCGTTTCAACCGGCTCCCACGGATTATCCACATCGTCCTGATCTATAAAGGGCTCCACAGAGGCAAACCCGTGACCTCCATTGAATGAGTATTCACCGGTTATTGTAAAAGACAGATCTTCGTTCGGCTGGTATAATGCCTTGAGACGCGCTGATTTTTTATCCTCATCGTCCGCCCCATTGGAAATATAACCGTCCCTGGCCGATGTGGAAAATGCCGCACGCAGGGCCATCTTATCGTTTATGGGGGCGTTGAGGCTGCCTTCCGTGCGCAGATAGCCGTAATTGCCGAATTCGACCGTCCCTGAGGCCTCAAACTTATCGGTCTTGGGGGCGGCTGTTATGACGTTTATGATACCCCCGGGCGAGGTGTTGGCATACTGGGTGCTCTGGGGCCCGAAGAGCACCTCCACTCGTTCAACATCAAACAGATCCAGTCCGCGGTCGCTCCTTGTGCTGTATGCGCCGTCCGTGCTGATAGCCACTGTCGGGGTGGATATATGCATTTCCGAATAAAGGTCATCGTCATCGACAATGCCGTGCAATGACACCCTGTATCCGTCACTGGTCTTATTGAAGATCATGCCGCCGACAGATGATAAAATCTCATCAATGTCCTTCTGGCCTAGTTCCTTCATCCGGTCTCCGGAGAACACCTCCATGGTGATAGGCACCTTCTGGACGTTTTCCTCACGCTTCTGTGCCGTAACCGTGATTTCCTCGAGAGTAAATTCCTCGTCCCCCACTATCTGTGCATAAACAGCGCCTGTATCCTCAAAAACAAATACGAAGGCTAACGCGATAAGAAAAAGATAAAATGGCTTATTCATTGTTCCTCCCCCAATTAAATTGTTTGGTAACGTTCAAAAGTTAATGCATGGGGACAGTTCAACGGAACGGATATAGATATTGAAGTATCCCTTGATGCCGAGTTTTTGTTTCCAGTATTCTTCCCATTTTTTTCGGGAATACTGTTTTAATAAAATCATCTTGGACAAGTTGGTAACTGTTGTATCGCTCCAGCCATAGGCAATCTTCTTAAGTCTGCGCCCCAGTTCCCGAAACACGCGCTCTAATAAAGATGTTGTCTTTGGGGCAATTACCCCCGTTTTCAGCCATATCTCTATATGGGTGAATAAACGTCCAGACAGATTTTCCAGGTAGGATGCTCCATGCTGATAACCTTTATCTCTAAGGGTTTTTATTAGTTCCATTATCTCAGCCTTGCTGTTTTCATATTGAGATTTTACCTGATCTTTATCTTCATCTTTGAGGAGTTCATAATCTCCTTCAGGGAGCTCTATTCCTATTAAATGTTTAATTTTATCGATTGATGGCTGACTGTCTTTCTTCTTTAATCCATCTTCCCATAGGGCATGATACAGACCTCGCGGCGCGTGCCAGGTGCATCTTTGTGATTCGGCAACATTAGCCAGAAAATCATCCAGCCCTGGTTCTCCATCATACAGGAAGGGAATATTGAAGGCCTCGGCCCCTTTAATCTGTTCTTTGATAATTCGTTCGATTTCGGGCCATTGCGTATTGGAAAAGGATCCTAAATGTTCAACCCTGCCGGCAGTGGTTACCCCTATAACCGCTCTGAGCTCGCCTTTTCGACCTTTGTATTGTTTCACTCCTGTTTCATCGGCCATAATCCCTGACAGATCCTCTAACGGGACAATGCCTTGGTACGCCTTGTCTATATCACTGCTGACAACCAGGTTGTGAACGCCGCCTAAAGAGATATCAATAGATCTCCCTTTTATGAGTCGCCGGTAATTGGTGTCTATGACAGCCTCAATAACCTCGTTCTCAAAGTTGGCTTCTTTCCGCTTATACGACCCAACCCCCAAAGCGCTTAAAAGTGGAGAATAAATGGCGCCGCAATTTAAACACTCAACCACCCTTAAGGGCAATTTCAATTCCCCAAAAACAGTGTCAAAATGTCTTGGTCTTTTACGATAAACTCGTTTCCTGACCTTCCGCCCCCGACAAAATCGGCAATCAGAATCATTGCTCCTTATATGACGTCCCAGCCCTTTTCTGGCTTTACTGGTATACCTACGGCTCAGACGTTCACTTATTAAATCATCATAACTTCGTAAAATCCCTTCCAGGATTTGAAGCATTAAGGAATTTTGTATCTCTTTCAGCTTGTAAACAATTTCATTTAAATTTACTTTCCCGATTGCAAGGTTGAACCGAAGTGTTATACTTATTTCTTGTTCCATCGCGATCTCTCTCTATAGGTTTTTGCTCGTCACAATTACCATAGACTGAGATCGCGATTATTTCAATTATTAGCCCATGCATTAACTTTTGAACGTTACCAATTGTTTTTTATATTTACATTGGCTATTCCAATGTTAAGACAGAACAGAGTTAAATTTGTTTTCGAACATACAGCAACTAACTTCTGGGATTTACAACAGTGCTGTCAGGGTCCGTAGTTACTCGTGATTCATGATCATGGACGATTAACCACTTTCCATCTATCTTATGAACAACGCGCGTAAATCTGTGTCTTGAACTTGATTGGTCTGCCACATTGGTCAAATTATGGTATCCGATTATTATTGCCGCATTATCTGAGATCATAATAACCTGCCCCTTGTCTAAAGCCCATTTAGATATATGTTGCGATTCCGGCCCGTTAAAGTACATCTTCATATTCTTTTCCATTGTGTCCCACCCTTGAGCCAATTGATCAGGACTATATTGTGTTGTTTTAGGAGAGTGCCAATACAATGAAGACATCAACTTGAAATCCAGGGCATTGGCCGCTTTAATCCAATTTTTTTCCACTTGAAGCACTTCATCCTCTGCTGATGCCGCATTCGCTGATGCGTTAAAACAAAGACAAAACAGCAATAAAACAATACACGACAATCCATACATAGTTTTTTTTCTCATTTAAAACCTCCATTTTTAATTGTTTGGTAACGTTCAAAAGTTAATGCATGGGGACAGTTCAACGGAACGGATATAGACATTGAAGTATCCCTTGATGCCAAGTTTTTCTTTCCAGTATTCTTCCCATTTTTTTCGGGAATACTGTTTCAATAAAATCATCTTGGACAAGTTGGTTACTGTTTTATCACTCCAGCCATAGGCAATCTTCTTAAGTCTGAGCCCCAGTTCTCGAAACACGCGCTCTAATAAAGAGGTTGTCTTTGGGGCAATCACACCCGTTTTCAGCCATATTTCTATATGGGTGAATAATCGTCCAGATAGATTTTCCAGGTATGAAGCTCCATGCTGATAACCTTTATCTTTAAGCGTTTTTATTAATTCTATTATCTCTGCCTTGCTGGTTTTATATTGGGCTTTTACCTGATCTTTATCCTCGTCTTTAAGGAGTTCATAATCTCCTTCAGGGAGCTCTATACCTATTAAATGTTTTATTTTATCGATTGATGACTGACTGTCTTTCTTCTTTAATCCATCTTCCCATAGGGCATGATAAGGACCTCGCGGTGCATGCCATGTGCATCTTTGAGATTCGGCAACATCAGCAAGGAAATCATCCAGCCCTGGTTCTCCATCATACAGGAAGGGGATGTTGAAGGCCTCGGCCCCTTTAATCCGTTCTTTGGTAATTCGTTCGATTTCGGGCCATTGCGTATTAGAAAAGGATACTAATGGTTCAACCCTGCCTGCAGTGGTTACCCCTATAACCGCTCTGAGCTCGCCTTTTCGGCCCTTGTATTGTTTTACACCAGTTTCATCAGCCATAATCCCTGATAGATCCTCTAACGGGACAACACCTTGGTACACCTTATCGATATCACTACTGACAACCAGGTTGTGAACGCCTCCTAAAGAGATATCTATGGATCTCCCTTTTATGAGTCGCCGGTAATTGGTGTCAATGACAGCTTCAATAACCTCATTCTCAAAGTTGGCTTCTTTCCGCTTATATGCCCCAACCCCCAAAGCACTTAAAAGTGGAGAATAAATGGCGCCGCAACTCAAACACTCAACCACCCTTATGGGTAATTTCAATTTCCCAAAAACAGTGTCAAAATGTCTTGGGCTTTTACGATAACCTCGTTTCCGTACCTTCCGCCCTCTACAAAATTTGCTATCTGGATCATCGCTTCTTACGTGACGTCCCAGCCCTTTTCTGGCTTTACTGGTATACCTACGGCTCAGACGTTCACTTATTAAATCATCATAACTTCGTAAAATCCCTCCCAGGATTTGTAGCATCAGGGAATTTTGTATCTCCTTCAGCTTATAAACAATTTCATTTAAATTTACTTTACCGATTGCAAGGTTGAACCGAAGTGTTATACTTATTTCCTGTTCCATCGCGATCTCTCTCTATAAGGTTTTTGCTTGTCACAATAACCATAGACTGAGATCGCGATTATTTCAATTATTTGCCCCATGCATTAACTTTTGAACGTTACCAATTTTTTTTCGTATTAATTTCATCATATCCGGGAAGCCACGGCAAATGCGTTGCGGATAGCGATCCGGACATCGCCCTGGGCACGACAATCGCCTATGGTAAAAAACCTCCCGGCCGAGCCGTAAAATTTCATAGCCTCATCCTGCCTCGGCTTCCGTCCGGCGTAAATTACCACGCTGTCTGCCTGTACAGATCTCTCGGCGCCGCTTGCATCCTTATAAAACACCTCCCCTTCAGAGAAGCGGGTAGCTGCGGCCTGCGTGATATAACTGAAGGTCTCCAACGCCTCCCACGCATTCCGCAAAGAATCTATGAAGTGGACCTGATTGGCATCAACAGCCAGGCTTTTCTCTTCTGTCAGAACCGTAACCTTGTGTCCTTTTTGGGCCAGATATATCCCGGTCTCGGTTCCGATTTGCTTCCCACCGCCGATAACCACAATGTTTTTACCCAGGGTTTCGTTGCCAAAAACGTAGATAGGCGCAAGGACATTTATGTCTTTTGCACCTGGAATATCCGGAATGAGGGGATCAGCGCCTATGGCAACCAGTACTGCGTCATATCCTTTTGCCTTGATCATATCGGGAGTGGCCTTGGTATTTAAATGCACCTCGACCCCGGCCTTATACGTCTGACGGATCATATAATCCTTGAATCTCCTGAGAGGCCATTTAAAAGAGGCAAATTCCGTGTGCTTAAGCTGGCCGCCCAGAAAATCATTTTTCTCGTACAGGGTCACCTTATGCCCCCTTTCGGCAGCCACTATAGCAGCCTTCATTCCGCCCGGACCTCCCCCGATCACAGCAACCTTCCTTGACAAGGTGGGGGCGTCTATCATGCGTTCAACCTTGTGGGCAATACCCAGCTTAGGATTTACGGAACAGAAGTTTAACCAGGGGCCCTCCATGTTGATCCCATGGCAGGCATTGCACAGGATACAAGGCACCACATCCTCGCCCCTGCCCTCATACGCCTTTTTTCCGTATTCCGGATCAGCGATCCAGGCCCTGGCCATGGCAATCATATCGGTCTTCCCGCTCGAGATATATTCTTCGAGCAGATCCGGATCCTGAAAACCTCCCGTTGGCGCGGTGATAACCTTTGAGCCGCCTGCCTTTATGGCCTGGGCATAACGGAGGGTCAGAGGCTTGTCCTTCTCCATATTAAATCCGGTCGGATGGCAGAGACTGATGTTCTTTGCCCGAATCTTCATGATGTCAAGGGCGCCCTCCCAGATCTTTGCAAATTCAACCGTATCCTGAAGAGAGTATCCGCCGTCCCTCTCCTCACCGCTCATATGTGCAGCAACCAGAAAATCCTGACCGCATGTCTTTTTAAATGCCTGAAACATTTCAAGCGGTAGACGCGCTCGGTTTTCAACACTGCCGCCATATTTGTCCGTTCTCTTGTTTGTACTGGGTGACAAGGCATGTGCCAAAATATCGCTACTATAAGACATATGAATATTCACCATATCAAACCCAAGGGCCTGATAGAACTTTGCCATATTTGCGTAGTCCTCAATCATTTTCTGTATCTGCTCGATGGGGATCTCATTTGCCTCGGTTCTCTTAACGTTCATGTTGCTTATGGTGTATCCCTTGGGAGCGGATATCCTTATGCTGATTGAAGCCATGGAATCATAAAAATGAATGGCATCCGTCAGCTGAGCCAGGTAATTCTGAACACTGGGATCAGCGGCGTCCCACATGGGCATATGCCCATGGTCACCGACAACCCCTTTTCGAGTTGCGAGGGTGCCGTCGTTGAGGGGCGTTAAATCCGCTTCCCAGACGGTAACAATAGCGGCGCCGTTTCTGGCAACGCCTGCATAATGCGATATGATCTGATCGGATGGGAACGTTTCCGGCCCCTGGAAAAAATGCGGAAGACTCTGGGTGTGCATCATCCTGTTCTTCAGGATCACGTTACCGATCTTAAGAGGCGATAAAAGATGACTATACCTGTTGCTGAAAGTGTCTTGCATGCCCGCAAGGCCGGGCTTTTCGGATGCCGACGCGATACCCGTTTGAAAACCTGGTGCAATCGTCCCCCCGAGCTTTTTTAATGCCAGCGCAGATGCAGAAGCCGCACTGGCGGCAATCAAAAACTGCCGTCTTCCAGGATTCCAATGACATGATTTCACAACATACTCCTTTATTCAAAATATTTTTAATTTATTTGTAGGCAACTATGTGAGGGAAAACTGATGCCTATAGGTATTAACATAATAAACTTAACCAAAAGATGACCAATAAATTAATGTATAGTAACCTTTCAGAGAGAATGAGGATGGACGTGAACTGAGTCTGAAAAGGCAAAATAAAAAAGGCAGGGTTTATATCTGACCCTGCCTTTAAAAAATATTACTGATTTATTCTAAACTTCCCGCTGAATCCAACCGTGCCTATTAAAACAATTTTAATTAAAATCGCATGCACCTTTCTTAAGCACGGCATCAGACCTGAGACGCCACAAAGAATGCGCTGCGTATGGTCTTTTGGATCGTACCGTTCCTGCCGGTGCAGTCACCTAGAAGAAGGACCTGGCCTGCCGAATCTGAGAACTTCACTGCCTCATCCATCCTGGGCTTAAGACCGGCGTAGATCACCACACTGTCGGCCTGGACCGACTTCTCACTGCCTGTGGCATCAACATATATCACCTTGCCTCCCGAAATGCTCCTGGCTGCGGCCTCCAGGACATAACTGAAGTCAGGATGAGTTTGATAAATCAGTTCCTGGTTCATCATATTGTGGGGGCCGATTAATTCCGGCTCTATCATCTCCTTACCGCTTGTCAGTACCGTTACCTTGTATCCGTCCTTGGCCAGACATATCCCTGTCTCTGTGCCGATCCTTCCTGCGCCGATGATCACAACATTTTTCCCCAGTGCCTTCTTGTTGCTGTAGACATTTAAGATATTGAATACATTGCTGCCGTCCGAACCGGGCATCTTGGAAACAACTGGCTCCGCTCCGGTGGCAACCAGGACCGTGTCGTACCCCTTTGCCTTGATCATCGAAGGCGTTGCCGCGGTCTTTAACCGCACCTCGATCCCCGCCTTATTCACCTGACGGACAAGGTAATCCTTGAAGTCTTTGTAGGCCCATTTCCATTGGGTATAATCCGTAAACTGGAGAAGCCCGCCCAGGGATGCATCCTTCTCATAGAGGGTTACCTTGTGCCCCCTTTCTGCAGCCGTTATAGCCGCCTTCATGCCGCCCGGCCCGCCTCCTATTACGGCAACCTTCTTTGCCCCGGAGGGGGGACGGATCGATCTTTTTTTAGTCTCCGACAGCCCCCACATCGGGTTTACATTACATGTATCATACCATGGCCCCACCGTTTTGCTGATGCCGTGACAGTCATTACACATAATGCAGGGGACTATATCCTCGGCCCTGCCCTCATATGCCTTTTGGACCCATTCCGGATCAGCGAAAAATGGCGTCGCCATGCCGACCATATCTGTTTTGCCGCTCGCTATCCACTCATCATTCAATGACGGATCATGGAATCCGCCGGTGGGGCATACGATAATCTTGTTGCCGCTTTCCTTTATTGCCTGGGCAAATTTGAGCATATATGGCTTGTCTTTCTCCTGGGTAAAGCTGTTAGGGTGTGCAGTGGCGGTGCCGGCACACTTCATTCGGAGGATGTCTGCCGAGCCCTCAAGCCTTTTTGCTATTTCAACAACTTCATCCAATTGAGGACGGCCCGAGGCAGCAATCCGTCCCCCCATACTTAGTCCCGGCGTATATGGCCGGAAAAATGCCGCAATTATAAGATTGGTTGCCTTCCGGACTGCCTGCATCTGCTCAATGGCCGTGCGCAACTCATCTTCGTCACCGCTCAGGTATCTGACCCCGCCCCACATCATGCCGAGCACGTCATAACCCTGATCCTCAGCCTGCTTTGCATAGGTTGCGACCTCTTCAATGGTAGCGGAGCCCCGTGCCTCAGGGGTCAATCCCCCGGGTGCCGCTCCTCCTGGCGCTGTTCCCCCTGGCATTGCCCCCCCTGGCGCCGGTTCCCCTTGTGTTGTTCCTCCCGGGCCTCCACTGCCCCCAATCGCGCCATGGAAATAAACCAGGGAGCCCTCGCAATGAATATCTTCAATCAACTGCTGGATATAGTTGTGAACCGGGGGGATGTCTTCCCATATACGATCTGAAGTATGGACCATGCCCCCTGTGGAATTGGGATCATAGGTCTTTGGATATGTCCCAAAAAGCGTTTCTACCGAGACAACCGCAGCGTTTTTGGCCATATTTGAATAATGGGATCTATAGGCATCGCTAGGGTAATTCTCCGGTCCCTGCAGGTAGTGCGGTGGAGAAGGGGTGTGCAATATCCTGTTTTTCAGAACCACGTTTCTGATTCTCAGGGGTGATAAAAGATGAGGATATTTGTTTGTCGCTGGTTCTACAACGGCGCTTCCATCCTTCTCACCCGCCATTGCCGTACCCCTTTGAAAATCCGGTTTAAAGAACCCGGTGAGCCTTTGAAAGGCCAGTGCCGATGTTGAAGTCACACCGGCGGCAATTAGAAATTGCCTCCTTCCCATAAGCGATTGAATCAGTTTCATGACATACTCCTTTTCAATTATATTGTCCGCGGTCACCCGGCCTGTCTTGGTTTAAGGCAGCTCAAGGCGGACCATCAGATCTGGGATGCCGCACCAAAGGCGGTGCGATTACACATCTGCACATTACCCCCCTCGCCGGTGCAGGCGCCTATGATAGAGAACCTGCCTGCCGAGCCTGAAAACTTCATGACCTCATCCAGCCTTGGCATGAAGCCGGCAAATATCACCACGCTGTCTGCCTGGACGGACCTCTCAGAGCCCGCACTATCCTTATAGAATACCTTTCCTTCAGAGATGCGGGAGGCTGTGGTCTCCAGGATATAACTGAAGTTATTCATATCTTCATAGGTATCCGTAGGGATTCCCTGATGGGGGCCTTCATATTCTATCAGTTGTTTCCCACTTGCCAGGACCGTTACCTTGTGGCCCGTTTCTGCCAGATGCATCCCGGTCTGTGCGCCGATCAGGCCACCGCCTATAAATACTACATCTTTACCCAGGGTCTTTTCTTTATCATACACGTTAGCGACATTATATACATTGCTGCCATCCGCACCGGGAATATTCGGGATAACAGGCTCGGCGCCGACGGCGAAGAGAACTGCGTCATACCCCTTTGCCTTTATCATGTCAGGAGTGGCTTCAGTATTTAAAAACACCTCTATGCCTTTTTTATCCACCTGGCGAATAAGATAATCCTTGTATTCTTTAAGGGGCCACTGAAACGAGTAAAAATCCGAGTGTCTGAGCAGCCCGCCCAAGGACCCGCTCTTCTCATAAAGTGTCACTTTATGCCCTCTTTCTGAAGCTATAAGGGCCGCCCTTATGCCGGCAGGACCACCGCCTATGACTGCAACCTTCATTGACGCAGTGGGGGCGTCAATCATCCGGTTAATTTTATGCGCAAGGCCGAACTTAGGGTTAACGGAACACACGTCAAGATTGGGTGCGTGGCTGTTTCCATGGCATTTGTTGCAACGTATGCAGGGCACCACATCCTCTCCCCTGCCCTCATAGGCCTTTTTGCCGTATTCGGGATCGCATATGAAAGACCTGGCCATGCCCACCATGTCGGTTTTTCCCTCTGCGATCCATTCTTCGAGGAGATCCAGATATTGGAATCCTCCGACCGGCATGGTGATGATCTTTGCGCCGCTTTTCTTTACAGTCTCGGCATAATGGAGGGTCAGGGGTTTTTCCTTCTCTGAATTGTAACCCATCGGATGGGAAGACACGCCGTCCCATCCCCGAAACTGAAGAATGTCAACCGAGCCCTCCCACAGTTTTGCGTATTTAACAATATCCTCTATGGTATAGCCGCCCGGCTCCTCTTCGCCGCTGATCTGACAATCTATCAGAAAATCCTGACCGCATGCCCTTTTAATGGCCTGACACAGCTCAATGGTCAAGCGCGCCCGGTTCTCAATGCTCCCGCCATATTGGTCCGTTCTCTTGTTCATGGCAGGCGATAAAGAATTTGCGAAAATCGAGGAACGATATGACATATAGATACACGCCATGTCAAATCCGAGATCTTTATAACTCTTTGCCGACGCCGCGAAGTCCTCTATCATCTTCTTTATCATATCAACCGGCATTTCCTTTCCTTCGGCAATTCGATACCTTTCCGAAGGCGCCGACGGATCGGGTGTTATGTCGCTGATGTTGTATCCTCTCGGTTCAGCACTCTGGGTTAGGGCCACATTGGCCTTGGCGCCATAGAGATGAATGGCGTCCGCTATCTGTGCCACATAATTCTGAATGCCTCTTTCCTCGAGGTTAATCCTGGACACAGTAACAACAGCGGCGCCGTTTTTGGCAACATTCGCATAATGGGATATCGTCGAATCGGCGGGGAAAGCCTCCGGCCCCTGAAGAAAATGCGGAAGGGCCTTGGTGGACAACATCCTATTCTTCAGTACCACATTCCCAATTTTAAGCGGTGATAAAAGATGACTGTACCTGTTGCTTGCCGCTTTCATACCTGCCTTGCCGGTCCTTTCAGATGCATTCGCGACACCATTTTGTAAAACGTGCTTGATAGCCCCCTCGAGCTTTTTTATGGCAAGCGCCGACGCTGAAGCCGCACCAGCGGCAATCATAAACTGTCGTCTTCCCATAAATGATCCGGTCAGTTTCATAATATCCTCCTTTTCTTATTAATATAGGGAAAACTTATGTGAGTGATAAATTATAAAATATTATAATAATAAACTTAACCAGAAGATGACCAAAAGATTAATATAAAGTAATATTTCAGAGAGAAAGAGGCCGGGCCTGAATTACCTTTGAGGAATTGTGATGGTGAATGTACCTCCTTCATTCAGTTTACTGGAAACGGAGATACTCCCGTTATGTGCTTTTATGATAGCCATGGCCCAGCAAAGGCCTAAGCCATTTCCTATATCTGACCTGCTGGAGTCGCATCGATAAAAACGCTCAAAAATATGTGGCAGATCTTGCGGGGATATTCCTAGGCCATTATCCGTGATGGAAATACTGACATTCTTTTCATCTCTCATTATAGAGATAGAA
>Ga0209287_10000558_pt1 | contig 21461 bp, 25 predicted proteins | sample PPLLak3cmMay2015_2_FD_187255 | JGI IMG/M metagenome (GOLD analysis project Ga0209287, IMG submission 187255) | Freshwater sediment microbial communities from Prairie Pothole Lake near Jamestown, North Dakota, USA - PPLs Lake P8 Core (1) Depth... | ecosystem: Environmental > Aquatic > Freshwater... | reverse complement strand
TTGGTTAGGCTTGTTGGGTATTTTATCATCGCTTGTCAAATTTGGTTGTTTGTGCAAGCTCAGAAAAAATGATCGGATTAGCTAATCAATAGCCTAATTTCTAGCAAATTAAATTTAAACAGGCTCTAAGTTCAAATGGTGGAATAATGAAATTATTACTAGGAAAAATGGTTTCATCGATTTCAAAGTCCTGTTTCCTAAGCAAAACAATAATTTCAGGTTCTACTATGAATAAATAATAGTCAGCATTCCTATCACTATACTTTTCGCAATAGTTTGATTTGATTCTTTTCACTTGATATTTTCCTTCATTCAGAATGCCGCTATATAATTTAAATAGTTTCTTCGCTGGAATGTATTTCTGAAAATACAAGTATGTAATCATTATTATTCCCCAAATAGGTACAATAGTCAGAAATTTCAGAATTACTGAAAATCCATTTTCTTCGAAGAGATAAATCAAATATAATATTATCAGTTCGATGATTATTAGAAGAAAAACTGTAAACTTTTTAAATTTTATTTCTAGAATTTTCTTGTTTTCAGCAATAGCTGCTTCAAAGCATCTTTTCTCTTCTTCTGTCAGGTGTATGTAGGTTGTTTCTATCATTCGTCATTTAATAATGCCTAACGTTGCGTGGTTGGGACAGTTGGGGAGTTAACTGCAACTATCTCGTCCCACGATAAAAACATACTAAAATAGTAAAAACATTTGTATCTGCATCATCCGCCCCAATTGGCTTAACCACGTGTTGGCACCAGTTAATTATCTTTTAAAAATTGACGTTACTATATCATCATTTTTTAATTCTCTATCTGTGCATGCTTTGCCAATACAGAATCCTGCAATCCATCCTGATTTTAGTTTGATATAATAACCCCATCCTGGCATTTCAAAAATATCAACTTTCTGAATATCTTTAATATTTTTCAAAGTCATATTTATTTTGACATTCTCATAAGTTATAAAATTGGAATCAGAAGTCACAATATAGTTTACTCGGTTATCCTTATCCCATGCAATTTCAAAAATAATTCCATTATTTAGTATAGTTGTTGAAGAACTTAGGTCAGAACTACTAACTAGTTGTCCTCTATTATTGCTTGTCATTCGGATTGAATCACCTAAAAAGTCACCAATTGCTGGTAATTTAGTCAATCGAATTGTATCAATAATAGATTTTGTCTCAACCATTTGGGTTGATTTTCTATTGTTAGTATTTGAACATCCAAGTCCAAAAAATACACTTAAAAAAAACACTAAATATCTCATCTGTAAAATATTATTAATAGCAGAATTTTTTTAATTGGTGCCAACGTTTGCCGCTAAAAAACGACGGGGAGTTCGAAGCAGCAATCTTGTCCCACGTTAAAGTTAAAACTTTTTTTGTAATATTAAAACTTGTCTACGCCTCAGCCCCGTTGGGTTTTAGCAGCTGTTGGTGGCTGTAGCTTATTCGCTGCACCTGTTCTTTATTCTTTCAAATTCTTCATAGTTGTCAACCTCTAGTCCTAAACTTTCTGCTTTCTTAATAGCTTCGCACGCCTTATTAAATTCTTCTTCATAATAATAAACTAATGCAATATTGCAATAAAAAGTCATTTGAGTAGAATCTATTTCGATTGCTTTTAAGTAATCATTAATTGCTTTTTTGTTCTCTTTAAGTTTATAGTATATTAATCCACGATTATTATAAAATGCAGCATATTTACTATCAATTTGGATTGCTGTATCTATTGTGGATATAGCTGATTCTAAGTTATTAACTCGTGCATAGCAGTCAGATAAGTCGAAGAAAAGTCTTGGATTATTTGGTTCAATTTTTATTGCTTGTCGATAAAGTTGTATAGCTTCATAATATTGTTTGGTTTTTCTTAATTCAAAGGCTTTAATGCTTAATTCTTCAGTTTCCTTAAAATGAAAACCATATGGAATATCAATAGGAACTCCTTTTCGAACATCATATCTGTTATACCATTCTTTTGGTATGTATTGTCTAGGTGATTTGTGAAATTCAAATGCAAACAATGGGATAGTCAATAACAAATAAAAAATAGATGTTATTGTTATATTAATATTTTTTGATTTCTCTTTCAAAAGGTAAATAATTGACACTATTATAAATAAAGGGATTATTAATAAACCTATATAATCGCTGAATCTTAAAAATAGGTATTTTGAAAACAGAACAACTGTCATTAATACAACAAGAATTAGTTGTATTATATTTAGATTGATGCTTTTAAGGTTTAAATAATCCTTTATTGTTTTAGCAACAAAATATATAAACAATCCAATTAATCCAAGACCTATAAAAAATCCACCTGCAATCTTGTCATTCATTCGCATGATAATTCCAAGCGGAATCAGTGCCATTGAAAAATATAACAGTTTAATTTCAAATCTATACATTTCAGGTAATATGTTTGTTTAAAGCATCATGCTATTGCCACCAACGTTTGCCGCTAAGCACAGACAGGGAGTTAAAAACCGTTTCCCTGTCCCTCGTTAACAGCAATGCTAAGGTAGGAAATACTTTATTATCTGCAAATCAGCCCTGATTGGGTTTAGCGGCTGTTACAGGCTGTACATTTTTATGGTTTTTCTATTAATAACTATCCATTCTGACCATTTCCATTCTATCCTCTTACCATGTAAATATAAAACATCCCAATCATCAATTTTCTGTAAGGTTTCAATAATCAGTTTGTCATATTTTGAATGTTCTCTATCTGATATAGTAACTTTTGTTACCTTACCCGAATCATCGCATTCAATTTCAGGACATACCCTAATTTCCTTAAATAATACGTTGAATGCTCCTTTAGGTACATTCTTAAAGAAAAACTCAGACAATTTACCACTATTTTTCTTATAGGTTAATCTGGTTTTTGAATTGTCAATTGTGTCTTTACTAATGAGTAGACCTTTCTGAAAAATCAGTTCTAGTTCATTTTCGTATATTGGTTTATAGGGGTTTTGGTACAAAATATTTGTTCCTAATTGAGCATAAATACTATCAGTCAGCCAATCCAAATGAACTTTTCCGTTCCTAAAAGTTTTTTTGAATGCTACTGACAATTTCACTTTCAAGTTCTTATTACAACAATCTCTCATTTCAGTTAAGAATAAACTGTCATTAATGACTTGAAAAGTTGCAATATATCCTCTATAACAATTTCTAGAATCGCACTTTCTTTTAGAATATGTAGTATCAGTAAATATATTATAGCCAAATCGACCTAATGGATTTGAATAAATTCTTAGTGTATCATTATTTATTATCAATCTATCGAATATCTGAGGTGTACCATAAACATCAATGGTGATAAAAAATAGAAAGATGATTTTCAGTAAGGTCTTCATTTCTTCAATTGTATAGCCTGTAACGGTTTGCCGCTAAGCACAGACAGGGAGTTTGAAACGGTTTCCCTGTCCCTCGTTAACGGTTACGCTAAGGTAGGAATTACTTTCTTATCCGCAAATCCGCCCTGATTGGGTTTAGCGGCTGTTACCACCTGTGCTGTGTGTCCTGCGTTACCACAGGATACGAAGATATGAAAAGTTTCTTTGAAGTGGTAACAGAACTTTGGAAGAGATGATAGGATTTGTCAAGTAGTGTCTATGAGGGTAATCGCAGAGGTCAAGCGAACCGACTGGCTGGGTAACCCTAGAGATATGAACGACAAGCGGACTATCGGTAAAGGCTGTTCAGGCAGATTTATCAAACCGCTCTGTGGTGCTGCTTTTAACGGAGTGGTACTGAGCGACAGGGTTAAAGCGTATGCAGTCAGTTGTAGGACGAGTATGCGTATGGTATGGGCAGAGGCGTTGAGCGCAAGCGAACCGTTATCGAGGTGTCGAAAATAACTTTTACTGCGGTAAAATCGAGGGGGCAGCGACCCCGAGAGACAGAGTGTAACCGTTCACCTGATTTATGGTTACGCACCGCACGGCATAAAGACGGCAAGAACTCTGTCTGGGCTCTTTCAAGGAACAGGAGAAACAATGCTGCAATGTTAAGCCAAACGGTGGAGAATCCTTACGGGAAACACCAAAAGTAGCGAGGTGTAGCATTGTGACAGATGAAGTCGTAGTAGCGAGAATATCCAAGAGAGTGGGAGTAATGCCCCCGCGAGCGAAGGGCTTCACATGATGAGTTCTTTTATGCATTACAACTTAAAATTCAAAGAGAGGATGATTTTCGTAGAAGAACAAAAGACGCACCCGATAACAAGGGAGCAAGTACAAACGGCCTTCAAACGAGTGAGAGCCAATGACGGTAGTGCTGGGGTGGACAAAATCACCATAGCACAAGTGGATTCTAATAAACGTAAGTACCTGTACCCCCTATGGAACAGGTTAGCCAGCGGGAGCTATTATGCCACCGCAGTCCGTCAGAAATTAATTTCCAGAGGAGGCGGAAAGATTCGCCCCTTGGGCATTCCAACCATAATCGACAGGGTTGCACAACAAGTTATAGCAACCGAGTTGGAAGATATTGTGGATAAGCAGTTTAGCATCAGCTCATTTGGGTATCGCCCCGATAGATCGGCACACGATGCCATAGAGCAATGTCGCATCAACTGTATGAAATACAGCTGGGTGGTCGACTTAGACATAAAAGGCTTCTTCGATAATATTGACCATGCACTACTGATGAAAGCCCTAAGGCATTATACCGACAGAAAACATATTCTGATGTACTGTGAACGATGGCTACAAGCACCCGTGCAGCTGTCGGATGGAACACACAAAGAATCTCAAGGAAAAGGAACACCGCAGGGAGGGGTAATCAGCCCTGTTCTGGCAAATATTTTTCTTGACATCGTGTTTGATAAATGGATAGAGAAGAACTATCCTGATGTTAAATTTGAACGGTATGCGGATGATGTTGTGGTACACTGCCAAAACATCAAGCAAGCACTGCGCTTGATGGAGGCGATAAAGAAACGATTACACGACTGCAAACTTGAATTAAGCAAGGACAAGTCGAAGATTGTATATTGTCGCAGAAATCAAAAGCACCAACCGCCGTTTAAGGTTTATTATCAGAAGTTCGACTTCCTTGGATTTACGTTCAAGCCACGCATCATAAAAGAGCGCAGGAAGATAAAATTAGGCTTCACCCCTGCTATCAGCCAAAAGAACATTGCCCGCATAACGACAGAAATACAGAAAATGAAAATTCATCGTTGGGTACACTCTCCTTTGAGTCGGATAGCAGAATTACTGAAATCTAAAATACAAGGATGGCTCAATTACTATGCAAAGTTTCGAAAATCGGAGCTACGGAAATTATTTCGGGTAATCAATCTACGATTAGCCAAATGGATACGCAACAAGTACCGAAGGTTTAGGCGAAGAAATTGGTATCTAGCATATAAACATTTGAGGGGGATAGCTAAAAGCTACCCCAATATGTTTGAGCACTGGAGATATGGTTTTCTGCCCTAAATAGCGTCTTATCATGAAGAGCCGTATGAATCGAGAGGTTCACGTACGGTTCTGAGAGAGGTTTAGGGGTGAGATTCCCCTTTACCTACTCGATTTCTTTCAGGGTCGTTTATCTTGATGGGGTCTTGACGTGTATCAAAAACATCAGTAATCAGGATTCCCTCTTTAACTTCTTTGTATATAACTTTAAAATTTCCGTTGACTAGGTATCGATGACCTTCTTCTAGTTTCTCAAGTGTTTTTTCTATCTGTCCTGAATGTGGTTGCTTATCAAGTTGTCTTGTGGTAGAGAAAATTTTGGTTTTAATCTTTCTAGCAACGTTTTCTCCTGCAACTTCTTTGTAATATTTATAGATTTCAGCAAGAGTATTAGAGGCGAAGTCTGTCCAAATAATCTTCATTTCCTTACCAATTTTCAGATTCAATCTCTAACTGCTTTTGGGTTTTAACTCTACCCGCATGATAGTCTTTATTAGACAGTTTAGCTCTGTCTATCAACTGTTTCTTAGTGAAAGGCTGTAAATTCCTTTTATCATGCTTTTGGGAATCGATAATTGTAGATTCGATTTTGCTGAATATCTTCTCGTCCTGAAGATTAATCAGGTATCCAATCGCATTCAGTTTTCTTGTCTGTAAATCCATGACTACATAATATTTGATACAAATATACAAAAATCAGAAAGCAATCGTATCAGGAAAGTCAATGTTTATTTTCAAGCAGCCTTGCAGGTAACGTTTGCCGCTAAACACAGACAGGGAGTTAAAAACCGTTTCCCTGTCCCTCGTTAATAGCAATGCTAAGGTAGGAAATACTTTCTTATCTACAAATCAGCCCTGATTGGGTTTAGCGGCTGTTAGCGTTTCGTTGGTTTTTTATTTTGCATTATTAAAACTCTTTCTCATTCTTTATCTGTGGAAACAAATTCACCCTACATGTTAAGGTTTAGAAAATCAAATGAATTAATCTTTAATGCAACGAACAGATACCCCATTTTTCTTATTATCGTCGTCATAATCTCTGATTACTTCTTTGCTAAAGTCAAATATGATCCGAAACCAGATGTTATTTGTACTATACTCGGTAGTACTCCACCAACTACCATAGTTACCTAGACCCATAAATGTACCATCATAGCCAGAACGGTGTCCACCGGGAAGAGCTGTAAAACAGTATAAGTCTTTTACTCCCTCGCTAGTCCTACCCCAATGGGTATTACCAATTTCTTTCAGAAGATCTCCTGCGGAACTTTCGCCTCCTAAGTTATTGGTTAAGGTTGTCCATTCTGTATCTGAGGGCACATGCCATCCGATGGGGCAAAGTTTGTGAGCATCAACCACAGTGAAATAATTGTACAATTTGCCATAAGTATTACCAAACTTTTGATCATTCAAGTATTCACAATAAGCACCAGTGGTAAGGGCTTTCCATGTTGCACCATCCGTTACATTGGGTATAGGTGTACCATCGCTATATTTGGTAGTTTTTAGATTTCTGTCCATCCATTCTTGTGTGCCAATGGTTACTGTATAGTATACATTCCCATCTTTATCCACGACAGTGCCGGTCTTTGTCTTTATTATAGTTTCGTTCCCATAGGTTATCCCTATGTTGTTGGAGGCGTATGCTCGAATATAGTAGGTGGTATTGGGCGTAAGGCCTGTAATACTGCTTGTAAAGTTGCCCGAGCCAGTTCCGTCAATGGTTTTACCAGCGTTGCTATTTACGGTTGGATTCACAGAAGTACCCCAAACTACACCCCGTGTGGTTATCAATGCCCCCCCATCTGTATTGATGCTGCCGCCGCATGAAGCAGTGGTAGGCGTAACACTACTAACAATGCTGGTTGTCAGCACGATTACGCCATCAGGCGTCTTAAATGTTTGCTCTATTCCGTAGTTAGTTCCTACGATGTTAGTAGCATATGCGTTTACATAGTAGGTGGTATTGGGTGTTAATCCTGTTAAGTTGCTTAAGAAGTTTCCTGTACCTATACCATCAACGGTTTTCCCTGCATTGTTATCTAGTGTGAGATTCTGAGTTGTCCCCCATATCACACCACGAGCCGTAACATGCTCACCACCGTCTGAAGTAATGATTCCACCACTTATCGCAGAGTTCGCAGTTATATCTTTTACCTGTTCCGTGGTTAGCAACGGTTTGCTTTTTTCAGTTTCTTCTTTCTTACAATTGCTTGTTGATACTATAAATGTTCCTAGTAAAATAAAAATGGCAATTACTTTAATCTTTTTCATTTCGTTTGTTTTAAAAGTCAATCATTATAGAGATTGTTTTCTTGTTGCTAGTGATTTCAATACCAATGAACGCTAACGTTTGCTGCTAAAAAACGACGGGGAGTTCGAAGCAGCAATCTTGTCCCACGTTAAAATATAACTTAAAACTAATTAAAAACTTCTCTGCGCTTCAACCACGTTGGGTTTTAGCAGCTGTTATGCAGCGTACATTACTCTAATCTAAAGCTTAGAATTAAATCTTCTTTTCCAATCAAAAAATCTCCAATCGTATCAATAATCTTACCTTTTTCCATTTGAGAATCTCTATAATCAATGACCCAATCAAGATAATTTGAATTATGTCCGCCGCCTGCTCGTAAATTAATATTTTCTATCAATTCAACAATCTCATTCCAGAAATCTGCCTGCTCATTTTCAGTCAGATTTTTAGTGAAATCAATATGTAAAATCAGTTCTTTTTCCATTCTATAAAGCAATAGATGTATTTTGTTTTAAAAGTTCTAATATTTCATTGGGAACAGTAATATTTCTATGAAAAATCCAATCAATGATTTTTCCAGTTGGTTTTGAATACCTTTTTTCTAAAGCATTCATATTTCTTTCAAGTATTGAATCATCAGTGATATTCTCAAGTATTTCATTTATTAATTCCAACGCAAGCTCATCCTCGATATTTTTCCAATTAGTAAATTCTAGCGTTGCTATCCTTTTAACAAAAGAATCAATATCTGTATTTGTCCAGTAATTGTCAAGGTCATACTTATCAATAGATTTTGACGTCAGTTCTTTAATCATATCAATAACTTTCTCAAAAGGGAGAATCTTGTTCTCATAGTCAATGATTATCTGCTTTATCTGTGTCTGTTTATCTGGCATGTGGTTTGTCAGTTTTTGTATGCTGCATAACGTTCCTGTGGTTGGAAATGTTGGGGAGTTAATGGCTGCTTGCGTATCCACCGTTAATGAACTTTGTGGTGAGCGAAAACCTTGCTGTTGCATCATCAGCCCCAATATTTTTAACCACATGTTGGGCGTTCGTGCTTTATTTAATCCAAGCCTTAATTTTCTTATCTAACTTGTCAATTAAATCAATATGAGAACTGTAAATCAAATGAGGAAAATGATTTGTGTCAAAATGTGATTTATTAAACCAATCTGTTTGACATGTATAAATTACAGGCTTTCCTAAACCTACAGCAAAACCGCTTTCAAAATACACTCCATCTTTTTGTTCACTAAAATCCGCTATACAAAACTTGCAACTTCTTATTTCTGAAATTATTGCATCATTGATTGTTTGTGAACTATCTATTAATTGTTCGTCTACGATTATTGGAACATAATCATTTTTCAAGATTGCTGTTTTAATTGCCTCTCTTGTTTCTTTCATCTTTGGGTCAAACGACATTGCGACAAAGCATTTATTCGATAATTTACCAGATTCCGTTATTTCTAAATAGTAATTTAATCCTTTAAATGTTAATTGAAATTCTACAGGTAAACCCGTATGTTCTTGAAATTGACCACAAATTAACCCTAAACTATCGAGTACTTTAATATAATAATAACATTCTGAACTCGATTTGAAAAAATGTTTATACCAAAAACCAGGATTTGAGACAATTTTATGAATTGAAACTTCTTCACCATCAAATTTCTGTAGTTTACATAAAGCCTTAAAAAGATTATCTATTTTATCTTTTGGGGTTTTTGGGTAAATAACCTTTGATATTTTCTCTTTCCAATCAATTTCAGTAAGCGAAAAAGTTTTTAAGTCTTCTCTCTCGGGCATTTGATTATTTAGAATAGCCCCTGCAAGTAAATATCGATTCTCAATAAAATATTCATCTTTAGAAAAATAATTAAATGATATTCCAAGAGTAATAAAGATATAGTCATCTTCAAACTTAATTTTGTAGAAGTTTGCGGCTCCAGTCGGACTAACTGGTTCTGCTGGCAATTCTGTTATCGGACATTTCTCCATAGTGTATGTATTTTAGCATGACGCCCAACGGTTGCTGCTAAAAAACGACGGGGAGTTCGAAGCAGCAATCTTGTCCCACGTTAAAATATAACTTAAAAACTAATTAAAAACTTGTCTACGCTTTAGCCCCGTTGGGTTTTAGCAGCTGTTGGTTGCCGTTTTATTTTATCCTTGTTATCAATATTTTATCTATTTTAGCACCATCCATATCAACGATTTCAAAATAATAATCTAGATATTCAAATTTATCTCCAATTTGAGGAATCTTGCTAATTTGATTAAAAATAAAACCCGCAACTGTTGAATATTCAATATCATCAAAATCTACGGTAAAACCTATAACTATTTCACTTAGTGTTTCAATTGGTGCATCGCCACTTACTAAAATTGAATTATCATCTCGAACAAATATATTTGGTTCATATGTTTCGTTATCATCTGGTATTTGACCAATTATATTCTCAACAATATCATGCAATGTTATTAAACCCTCAAACCCTCCGTATTCATTAACAACGCAGCACAGGTGAACTTTCTTAAGTCGAAATAATTCTAAAACTTTTTGGGCATCGATATTTTCTGGGACAATTAATGGCTCAATGATTATATGGCTTATGTTAAAATTTTCTGTCTCAAAAATCAATTTATGAAAGTCTCTTAAATATATTATCCCTTTAAAATTATCTAAGCTACCATTCCCGCATACCAACTTACTATATTGAGTTTCGAGCAACTTCTTTTTTATTACCTCATTGTTTTTATCTATATCAATCCATTCAACATCTGTCCTGTGGGTCATGATGTGTTTTGCCTTTTTATTTGCAAAATAGAATACTTTCTCGTGAATTATGTTTTGTTCTTTTTCAATAATGCCTTGATGTGAAGCCGTTTTGAGCATTTGAAGTAATTCAGACTCGGTCACGTGTTCTGTTTGTTTCTTTATACCGATTAGTTTCTTAACAAAATTTGTTGAAATGGATAAAAGTTTTACAAATGGATAAAAAACAATACTTAAATAATAAACAATTGGGGCAACCCGAATTGCAATTTTATCAGGGTTGTTTAATGCTATGATTTTGGGAACTAATTCTCCTATAACAATAGAAAAATATGTAATAACGACCACTGTCAAAGTCAATGCTATTTGATTTGCATAGCTTTGTAAAATATTAATTTTATGAAAAAATGGTGCAACATCGTCAGCAATATTAATACCTCCATAAACTCCAGTTATGATTCCTATAAATGTAATTCCAACTTGAATGGCAGATAAAAAGTTTTCAGATTTATCAAGTAGCTTTAATGCAACTTTTGCCCCTTTACTCCCTTCATTTTTTCTTTTCTCTAATCTAGTCCTTTTACATGAAACTAATGCGATCTCTGATAGAGCAAAAAATCCATTTAGTAAAATTAGAATTGTTAAAACTAAAATTTCCATACATCATGTTTTATCTATGTCGTTTCTAAATGGCAACCAACGTTTGCTGCTAAAAAGCGTTGGGGAGTTCGAAGCAGCATCGTCGTCCCACGTTAAAATAAATGCAATATACTAAAATAAAACTTATCTAACCATCTGCCCCAATGGTTTTTAGCAGCTGTTGTATGCAGTTTTTATTGTTGAAATTCTCCATATTTGCTAAATCTTTCTACCCAATCAAAATATTCTCCCGATAGATTTCCATTTCCAATTAATGGTAATTCTCTTACATATACGTTGTCTATTGTTAGTGAGATTCCTGATTCATTTATATTGTTTTCATCAAGTGCTCTCATTACATTAAATGCTGTATTATCAAGAATACCAAGGACTAGTTTGTCCAATACTTGAATTTGCTCAATTGTCAAACTGTTGTAAAATGTTGACTTTTGGAGCATTAAATTCTTCGTTGCGCTGTCTAAGTGCGGGCTTAACTTGTTCCTTAGTTCTTCTACTCCTTGACTTCTATGATAATTTCTTTCAGTCAAGTAGCTTTCGTAGTTATCACTTCTAAATATTCTTGTGATTGTGCGGCCAAATTTCTCAAGATTTGAATGAAGAATTATAGTATTCAATTCTGAAAACTCAAAACCTAGTAACGTTGTGGGGAGATTTATATCAATTGTCAATTTTCTTATTATTGTACTGAGTATATATGTCAAATAACGATTTATGTTGTAAATCTTGAGAGTTCCTGAACTTTCAAATACTCCACCTTCAACAAAGTATTTCCACTGTGAAATTTCTTTTTGACATTCTATCCGCCAATTTTCCAAATTTAAAAAAGCAAAGTCTTTATATTCAAATTCGATAGATTCAATATTTGACTTGTCAATTTCGTTTCTTGAATTAAAACTAATAGAAAATTTACCTTCTGAGGGTTTGCAAAGAATTCCAATCGATTTAGGTTCTCCAATTTCCATATTAAATTTATTGAAAGCTTCTGTAATGAAGTTCACAATGGTATTTTGTTCATTATTTATATCAATCATCTATTTTCATTATTTGTTCGGAGTCTCGAAAAATTGCATACAACGTTTGCCGCTAAGCACAGACAGGGAGTTAAAAACCGTTTCCTTGTCCCTTGTTAACAGCAATGCTAAGGTAGGAAAAACTTCCTTATCTGCAAATCAAGCCCTGATTGGGTTTAGCGGCTGTTGTATGCCGTAATTCTAGTTAAGTACATATTTAATCACAAATCCCATTTCTGTATGTCTACCTCCAATAAAACTTAAATAATATATTCTAATTGGTTTTCTGCATTTCGGGCAATAAAAGTCAATAAATGAATCTGGAATATTTTCTTTAATCGAAGGAATAGGTGGAAATATTTCTCTAATTCCTATTATTCTTAAATACAATCTTTGTATCCGAACTTTAAACCTGTCAAGTTTTGTCAATGCCCAAATTTGTCTTTTCTGTTTCAATTTATATTGCGGAATCAAAGCAAGTATTAATCTGTCCATTATGATTTTATCTTTCCCTTTCAAATTCGATTCTTTCGAAAAGCGATGTTTGTCTAAGTCTCTATAAGCGAAACTTATTTTTTCGTCACAATTATCACAAATAAATACAGAGAAAGGATATGTTTCATAATCCTCGAAGTTACTATATTCAATCTTTTCTATTAAATCTTTCGCAAATCTAAACTGTATCATAGAAGCATCTTCGATTATGGCATACAACGTTTGCTGCTAAAAACCGTTGGGGAGTTCGAAGCAGCGTCGTTGTCCCACGGTAAAATAAATGCAATATACTAAAAACAACCTTATCTAACTCTCTGCCCCAATGATTTTTAGCAGCTGTTATGCCACGTAATTATTTCTAGCGTTAGGAGCCAAATTTTCCATTTCGCTGAAATTTCGTAAACAATAAAACAAACTTCTTTCCATTTTTCGAAACGGGATAATAGTATTTATAGTCATTCTTTTCTGTCCAAAAATAACTTTCAATATTTTGGCTTTCAAACAATTTTCTAAGATATTCGCAATCATTCATACTGCATTTATAGAATGAATTATCATAATATGGTTCTTTTAGTGAACTCTTGCTAGCCCAACCATTTATTTCTAAAAATACAGTTTCTCCATTATACTTGTCAGCCGTTATAAGTGTAACCGTGGGAAATTCTTCTTTCTGATTAGAAAGAACTTTAAGAAATTCAGGAATTTTCTGAATTTGAGAAGTATCTTGAATGAAAAGAGTCAAATCTTCAATAGATTCTTCAAACGTACCAATTAACTCATTCGCTTCATTTTCAAGTTTTATTTTCTCGTTTTGTCTTGAAAGAAAGTCTCCAACAAAAAGAAAACCAATTAATAAAAAGATTATAAATCCACTTATATAAAAGAACTTTCTATTTAAGATAGATTTTGATTCAACATCTTTTATGTCTTGCACTTTGCTATCCGCAATCAAACTAATATTTAAACTAATTGTTAAAATGGCTGCACAAGTGACTAGAACAAAAGCAAAACCTATAATAGAGAAGAAAAACTCTGACGTTCTACTCGTAAAAACATTCAGGTCAAATGTTACTGAAACTATAAATCCAATAAACCAAAGAACAATAAGTCCTATCGTCCCAATCATTAACCAAGTGGCGAAATTTGAAATCTTAATTTTCAGTGTCTGTTTCATTGTCGTTCTTATTATGTGGCATAACGTTTGCTGCTAAAAAGCGTTGGGGAGTTCGAAGCAGCAATCTTGTCCCCCGTTAAAATAAATGCAATATACTAAAATAAAACTCATCTAACTCTCTGCCCCAATGGTTTTTAGCAGCTGTTAGCGGTTGTTTTTTTGTGTTCTATCAAGTAATCATAAGTAAATAGAATGTAAGGAAATATCACAAAAACTATCCAAATGGCAACATTTCTGGGAAGAATTCTATAATAGTAATTTAAAGAAAAAATTGCTCCTAAAAAAATAAGACAAAATAATGATTGAAGTTTTCTTACTTGCATTTCTGAAAACCTCAATATATGTTCTTCTTTTAGTTCTTTAACATCCTTAAAATATTGCTTATTGAAGAAGGTACCTTTTCCTGGAAGAAAACTTACTAGCATCATAAAATTGTGAACAATATATATACTACAAACACCTAATAGAAAATATTGAAGTCCAATAAATAGTCCTTGAGTCAGGTTGCTTGTTGATTCAATTTGCTCGTTTTGGTATACGTTGTATATGTTCTCTACTGCAAAAAGTAACATTACAATTGAACTCCATATACTTAGAGTAAATCTGCTAATTTTAGATAGAGTAAAGTAAGAGAAAGCATTGAAAATTGAAAATACAGTTAAAATGAATCCTATCGCAACTAGGACAATAACTATAATATTATGTAAATTATTAAATCCAAAGTCTATAACCCAATAAATAAAAGCAATTGATTGAAGTAGAGTTATACCCTCTGTTAATTTAGGAGTTAGTTTCTCTTTATTAAATGCAATTGCCAATATAACATATATGAAAATAAAAGAATAAGGCCAATATCTAATATGGTTTTCAAGATTATATATGCTTTCATTTCTACCGGGTAAGAAAGATAAATAGCTTAGAACATATGCAAATAAGGTTACATAAAATACTGTTGACCACTTCTGGGTCAATCTTTTGTTTTCGTATATTATTCCTGCTATGAGAGCGAAAACGCTGATTGGAAGTAATCCTTTTTCTGACGGTATAAAAAAATATCCTAAGAAGGTTGTGAAAACAAATAGAACTATTCCGAAATATAATAGAAATGGTTTTAAATCGACTCCCTTACTGTTTTTTCTCTTTGTCATTCAAAAGTCATTAATTAATAGTATGCTGTTTCTTTTTGCGTCATAAAATAACCGCTAACGCCTGCCGCTAAAACCAGACAGGGAGTTAAAAACCGATTCCTTGTCACACGTTAACGGCTAAGCTAAGTTAGGAAAAACTTTCATATCCGCAAGTCAAGCCCTGATTGGGTTTAGCGGCTGTTGTGCACAGTTTATTCATTAAATAATTTCTCTAAGTCTATATTGTCTATACCATCGTATTCCGTATCTAAACCCAATGAATTATTTATTACAAGAATTGGGAGTTTCAGGGCATAGCTCAAAGGCGCTTTCAATTCGTAGTAAACTCTATTTGTTCCGTTATCATTTACGGATGTTTTCCAAATCTGAATATCATTAACTTTATCAATTATTTTAATTTCAAGTCTAATAGAGTCTTTAAACTCTCCTCTGTAGTCTATTATATACTTGTCATTTACGAATTCTAGTTTCCTATAATAATTAACGAACCAACCCATCATATCTATTGATATAAAAGTTGTATCACCAATATAGTTTAATGTGAATGCAAAAGATTCTTGTCCTTGGGCGAAAAAGATATAAGAACCTTTAAGTTTGCTTATTGTAATATATTTATTTATAAGATTTTTATATGGATTTACTATTAAAGAAGAGTCTTCAGATTTCTTTGGTCGGGAGATATAACTTCCATAAAAAGGTTTTAAAAATAAACTATCTGCTTTGTAGAATTCTTTTTTATATTCTGAATGTATTTTATAATCAAGAAATACTTCTCTGATTTCGGTTAATGTATCTGAAACTTTCGTTTCAGTATGTAATAATACTTTTATAGAGTCTTTTTCTAGTTTTTCATTCGGTGTTTTCTGTGCTGGAACACCATTACAACTTGAAATAATTAGTACAAAGCAAACATAAGTTATTAGTTTCATAGTGTCATTTTTCGTATCAAGAAAATGTTTGTTAATTGCCATCATTAAATTGTGCACAACGTTTGCTGCTAAAAAGCGACGGGGAGTTCGAAGCAGCAATCTTGTCCCACGTTATAATATAACTTTAAAACGAATTAAAAACTTGTCTACGCCTCAACCCCGTTGGGTTTTAGCAGCTGTTATGCATTGGCTTTTTAATCGTCTAGTTTTATTAATTTCTTCAATTCAAAAATTTCTTTCTTAAAATCTTTTGTTTTTTCAGTTCGAGAAAAAGTGTTTGTTGAAAATGGTATATCTTTCAAAGAATATTCTATCCAAGGCTCTACAATTTTTTGTCTTTCAATTAATGTCATTTTTTCAAAATTATATATTTGTTCGCTAATTTTGAAAACTGTCTTGTTTTCAGAAACAAGCCATTGATAATTATAAAATCGAACAACTTTTATTGAGTCATTCCTTTTTAGGAATTGAGTATTTCCAAAACCATAATCTCCGCAACTGATTTTTTTAATAAATAATGTATCTTCATTTTCATTAAATATTTTCACTTTCCCTGCGCAATCTCCGCCTCCGAATTCCTTTTCATAAATTAGTTTTCCTTGCGTTTTCATTCTCGTTATTGTGTCTAAAAATGTCTCAGATTCAATTAGCAGATTATCATTGTCTGAAGAACTAAAAATAAGAGAACTATTGTAGTCACTCTGAAAAGTCAAAGTATCTTTCTTGGAATCTGCGATATTAGTTGTCTTGGAATTCTTTTCTGTCCGAGAACAAGAAAAAAACACGCTAATAACTAAAAATAATCCTATCACGTTGGTCTTCATAGGCTAATGCATAACGTTTGCTGCTAAAAACCGTTGGGGAGTTCGAAGCAGCAATCTTGTCCCACGTTAAAATATAACTTTAAAACTAATTAAAACCTGTCTACGCCTCAGCCCCGTTGGGTTTTAGCAGCTGTTGTAGGCAGTGTTTTATTCTGTCTAGTTTAAATTCTTTTCTTTCAATTCTTCAGTTTCAATGTCGTCAATTTCTTCCGTTTCAAGCATGATTGTGTTTCCAAGTACAGGTTCACATTCATAACTACTAATTAATTCACGTTTTCTTTTCCAAATCACACGATAGAAATAAATCAATGAATAAATCAAATGAAAGAAGAAGAAATAAACACCTGATTTACTGTATTTGTCATATTTGAAAAAGAAGTATAGAGAATAAACAAATATAAATATCCATAAAAAAGTCATTACAAAACTCACTACATACATAAATATATCTGGCTCAAACCTTACTCCCTTTGTAGAGATAAAGACTTGTAAAAAAAAGTATGAGTATTGGATTATTAAAAGCGATATAAGTGTCCAAAAGCATACAATTAAGAAATTCAGAAAAGGTTTTGAAATCATTTTTTCAAGTGTTAATATTTTCTAATGTTTCTATTCATTTTTCTTCAAGCAATAAAAAATAATTGTATCGCAATAAAATTTCCTAAAAATCACAACATTGCCTACAACGTTTGCCGCTAAGCACAGACAGGGAGTTAAAAACCGTTTCCTTGTCCCGCGTTAACAGCAATGCTAAGTTAGGAATTCCTTTCTTATCTGCAAATCCGCCCTGATTGGGTTTAGCGGCTGTTACCTGCTGGGCTTTATTATAATTCTTCAATATCTATGTGTTTCAAATTATCAGGAATTGAGTTAATCAAGTCAAGTTTCAATTCTCTTGGCATTTCTTTCCCTAATATTATTTTATTATAAGCTTCTTTTGGTAATGTTATTGTTCTTTGTTCTTCGGTTAACCTTGAAGAATGAAACAAATGAGTTCTATATTCTTCTTCAAATTGCCACTTTTTTAATTTTGAAAATGCCTGCAATTGATGCTGAATAATAATTGAATGTTTTGGTTCAGGATAAATAATAGGTAACTCATCATAGTAATTAACTTCACCTCCACCTCTTAAGCTTTCGAACATAATTTCAGTATTAAAACCAACACAAAAACCTTTGTGCTGGTTACTATACTTTAACCACATTTCTTCGTTTGAGGGATTTGCTGTTAGGCTTAATACTCCAAATTGGTCAAAAAAACTTTCAAAGTAGTCTTTCTGAAATTTTTCAAGTGTTTCTTTATTCTTGATTGGGCTTATTTTTGTCCACTTTTTTGCATCTATTCTATGTCTCTGCCGATTCCAATTTGGGTGATTCATTTTTGAAAAGAAGACATACATTTCAAAAATCTCTTTTTCTTTAAGTAAATCATATCTAATTGGTATTTTGCAGTCTAAAGGGTCTTCAAAACTTCTTGGAGATGCCATATAGACATTTCTTTTTGTAATTATTGTTTTGTGATTTCTTTTTTCCCAATCTCTATATTTATAGATTAGTTTGGGTAGATTCATTTCAGACAATTTTTTCTCAGAAATGTTTGCAACTTTCATATCGTGATGGTTTCTTCAGCCTTGCAGGTAACGTTTGCCGCTAAGCGCAGACAGGGAGTTAAAAACCGTTTCCTTATCCCTCGTTAACAGCAATGCTAAGTTAGGAATTACTTTCTTATCTGCAAATCAACCCTGATTGGGTTTAGCGGCTGTTACCTGCTGGCTTTTTTAATTTCTTCTGTCGTTAAAATAAGTTTAACCGTTTCTCTCTTCTCCGATATTCCGTAAGATATTTCTATGGTTGGTGATTTTGAGTTTGTCGTTTCAATTTTACCAATTTGAATATTATAAAGATTAGGAATCATAAATACATTGCCAATATAATACTCTCCATATTCAGAAACAGAAATGTATAAGTTATGAGTTACTTCGCCACTAGAAAAGCCTGCGCTTCCCGATTCATTTGATACTTGAATTATTCGTACAATCAAATCATTAGTTTTAAATTCTTTCAGAATTTCTAAGTAACTTATGAATTCAGCAAATGGTATTTCTTCAATTTTTTCAACTTTCCATATGTTGTTTACAATATCTCTATCCTTTACAGAACCTGAACACCCTTCTCCATGAGCTCTTGGTTTCAACCATTCTTTCAATTTCTTTGTTCTTTCTTTTGTTAACAGAGCAAGATACCCTGTCTGGCACATCGGAAACATTGTTCCGTAACTTGCTTGTTTGTCAGCTTCTGGAAATTTCATTTCAACTTCTGTATCTCTGAATTTAATCCATTGTAGTTGTGATGCCTTTAGTTTCATTATAAAAGCAACATTGTCTTTATAGTCAGTTAGAATTTGATTATAGACCGAATTTAATTCCTTGTCAGCAATTTTATAATTATTTGATTCAGATGCGTTCATTTCGCTCTGTGTTTGTGCAATAAGATAGAAACTAAATAGTAGTCCTAATACAAAAAGTAATGTTTTTTTCATAATGTTTCGTTTTGTCATAAGCTTGCAGGTAACGTTTGCCGCTAAGCACAGACAGGGAGTTAAAAACCGTTTCCTTGTCCCTCGTTAACAGCAATGCAAGGTAGGAATTCCTTTCTTATCTGCAAATCTGCCCTGATTGGGTTTAGCGGCTGTTAGCAAACGTTAATTATTTCTTAAGTTTTTCAATCGGTTTCAGTTCTATTTTTCCTATACTTTCTATTTTCTTGGTTATATATTCTTTCGAAAAATTTCTATTATTTTCAGGATATTCTTTATCAATTAGCAATATAATATGAGAGTATATATTATAAATATCTCTTGTTTGTTCAATTAAATATTCAAGGTTTGAATTTTCTATTATCATCGAATTTCTGTCTATTCCTTCTTTTGTTGTTTTACTGTGTTTTAAGAGAAATGTATTTCCGCTAGATTCTCCTGATAAATTTTTCCGACCCAATAAAATTGAACCATGAGCAAAAGAGTTTCTAATTGAAATTAGTGACTCAAACTTTTTAGATATTTCTTTACTAAAATTAATTAATTCTTTGTCATCATTATAGTTGTCAAAGATTAGAGATTCCAACTTCTTTCTAAGTGGGTCTGCGGTTAATCCTTCTAATAGAATTTCAACATTATTATTATCTAGTTTACTGGCGTTTGGATATAATATATCAAGAATAATAAATCTTATAAACCCACAAATCTGTTCAAATTCAATAATGAACTCGCCTATTAGTTGCCTTTGCTTATTCATTTCATCTTCGGAAGGAAGGTAAATCATGGTTTCTAAGTTTTAATGTTTGCTAACGTTTGCTGCTGAAAATACGTTGGGGAGTTCGAAGCAGCGTCGTCGTCCCACGGTAAACTTTTACTAAAGTACTAAAAACTTGCTTGTCTGCGCATCAACCCCAATGGATTTTAGCAGCTGTTACCAACTGGCCTTTTTTGTTTTCAAGCGAAATACCTTTAATGTTTTCAGTCCGTTCTGTCATTTCTTTTTTGTCTATCGAGTTGTGTGTTGGCAAAGTTTTATTTTTCTTAAAGAGGGGAGATTTTTTGTTTTTTTCAGAGCTGGAGAAAGCATACTCTTTTGTAAGCTTTGGTTTGTGACAGGGCTTGTGCGGCTTGCAAATGTGTATGCTTGGTGTGTTGGCATTTTATTGGCTTACTATTTTGTGGTTAGTTATTTAAAGGATATTTATAGACATTAGTTTCACTCTTTACAAATCCTAATTTTTGATACAATTTATTTGCGGCAACTCTATTTGGGCTTGATGTTAAGCCAATTTTTTTTGCACCAATTGATTTGGCAAAACAAATTGCAAAAAGAACTAACTCCTTTCCATATCCTTTGCCCCTTTGAGTTTCATCAATAACAACATCTTCAATCCAAACTTTTGTTCCCGATGGAATATTGTAAATTCCAATTGTAATCATCCCGATTATTTCTCCATCGTCATGTTTAGCAATGAAGAAATGACTATTCTTTGATTTTAAAAATTCTTTAAAATATTTCTTTGTTGGTAAATCTATTTTAGGGGCAAGTTGAGGTATTAACCTCAAAACGGCCTCAAATACTTTTACGTTAAAACTATCTCTCTTTTCTATTTTCATATCTTATTCAAGCCAATCAAAAAGCGTTGGGTCATTTTCTAACTCCTCTTTAAATATGATTTCTGGCTTCACTCCAAAGTTGGCTAAAGGAATTGGAATATTATGAATCATATGGTATTCGGTAAAATAATTTGTGTTATTATTCTTTGTATCATTTATCCATGCACTACCAAATCCTACGATTGCATTGTAGTAAAGCATTACTTGTTCATGGTCTGATAACTGTGCTCTTAAGGTTCTTAGATATTCAAGTTTATTTGACTTGGTAAGATTATCTTGACTAACCACGAACTTAACAGTTTGAAATAAGTGCCTATAGTAATGGCCAAGCTGATTTAAGTGGCCTTCAAATGGTCTATAACTTTTTGGAAGAAGAGCTTTCCCAATGTTTGGAAGGGTTAATACTGTATAGTTTTTTCTTGAATCAAAATGTTCTGATTGAATTGAAGATAATTTTATATTTAATTCCATGACTGTCCACTTAGATTAAATTGAGTGACAGTTGGTTATAGTTAAGTTCTTTGACGTCATTGTAATCTATGTTTGTAAATAGTTCATTTATTGGGTTTTTATCCAGTAGAGATATTCCAAGAAC
>Ga0209287_10000554_pt1 | contig 21519 bp, 23 predicted proteins | sample PPLLak3cmMay2015_2_FD_187255 | JGI IMG/M metagenome (GOLD analysis project Ga0209287, IMG submission 187255) | Freshwater sediment microbial communities from Prairie Pothole Lake near Jamestown, North Dakota, USA - PPLs Lake P8 Core (1) Depth... | ecosystem: Environmental > Aquatic > Freshwater... | reverse complement strand
TTTTCCCCCCCCCCCCCCCCGCTATTTCAAATAACCAGTCGCAGATTCTTTTATTCACTCTACAATTTTCACGATCAAAATTTCTTCAAGATTGTTCATCCTTTAAAGACATTGGTTTTATTCAATGTTCTTTCAGTAGTGTTGCCTTTGAAGGGGGTAAAACGCAAAACAGCTAATTCTGAACAGATACTACTATACAAAGTGGGATTTTTCATCCTAAAGGAGGTGATGAATATGACAGGATTTACATAAATTGAAAAAAGCAAAGGCTCTAAAGAGCCATCTCTTGCGGTTTTACTTGTAATTTCTACTCAGTCTATATTGAAGTGTCGTTCGGAAAAAACACGTTGCAATTTATTTGAATAACGTCGTAATAACATTATCAAAAAATTCGGAGGATTGTATGTTTAAAATAATGTCAATAGTAGTAACTGTGTGTTTTGTTATAACACATAATGCAATTTCTAATACGATTAACTTAAAAGGAAATGCAATTGAATTTAGGGATTATTATAATGCTGCTCTAACAACAAACCATTTTGGTGATTTAACTGTTAGTGGCGGCCAATACCTTAGTGATTGGGGTTGGCTTAATTGTACTAGAATTTATGCACAGGCTTCTGATGTGACAAATATTATGAGTGGCAATCTACAGGTCTATGGCACAAAAGCTTTTGTTCAGCCTCATCCATCTGATAGCACAAAAGAAATTGTTTATACCTGTATGGAAGCCGGTGAGGCTTTAACCGTTGTCCGGGGAGTCGCCTCCACAATCAACGGTAAAATTACAATCACACTCCCGGAACATTATTCCATGGTCACAAGCGATGAAGAAGCGATTAGTGTAATACTGTCTCCGGAAGGGAAACCTGCTCTGCTTTATGTAGTATCAAAATCTAAACAGGCAGTAACAATTGCTGTCAAACAGGAGGATTATGAACAATTTGGTGATATTCAGTTTTCGTATCAGGTAACAGGAGTACGTGATGGTTTTGAAAATATCCAGCCAATACAGGATATTTTTAGCAAACCTCCCGTGTCTGAAAAACGTGCTATCTTGAACCAAAAAAGTCAGAAAATTGCTGAAAAAAAGTTTCTACAAGAGAAAAAAGCAAAGGAAGAGAAGGTTCAAGTAAATGAATAACAAATAGCATGCTCTTTTTTATGAAAATTTTAATAATTACATGTTACGAAAGGTTATGTTATGCGAATATTAAATACTTTTTTATTGTTTGTTGCTATTATTATATTAAATAGCAATGCAGAGAATAAGTGGTTAACCCAGCATGATTACGGCACAGCAAATGAAGTCCTTTGTGGTGCGTGCGAAGCACACCCAAGCGATCCAAACGGAGGATTTTTGATTGTTGGTTTTAATCGCGACAATTATGAATCAATTTTCATTAGGATTGATCGTTTTGGTAATACACTATGGAGAAAAGACGGTACGCTTGGTGAGGGAGCTGGTGTGAAAGGTGCTCATTATACTGATGACCAGGGGTTTTTGATTGTTGGTAATTTTGGGCTTACAAAAATAAACAGTAGCGGTGATTTGGTTGGGTATGGCATCATAACGATAGGTGAATTTTCAAGCGAATACATAAAGCGATACACAACTGACAGGTACATTATTTTATATGACGCCTTTACAAAAGCTTGTACTTTTAACAGCACAACAAAAGCTAAAATAAATACTATTAGCTTTGAATCAAGCGAGAAATATTATGAAGTTGAAAATATCGGGACCTCTAAATTTATTTTTTCGGGTGAGAATAATGGTACCGATTTACGCCTGTTAAGAACAAGCTCATCTTTAAGCCCGGACGGAACGTTTGGATTATCTGGCAGAAAAACTTACAGGAGCTATGCATTTGGATCTGCAATAGATTATTGCAGTGACGGGAGATATATCGTAGCTTGCGAAGAAAAGAGTTCACATAAAATTAAACTTCTGAAAATCAATTCAAGCGGAACTATCTATACAAGCTTCAATTATACCCCGTCGTTGCAAATTGCCTATGTTTCTGTCGGATTAAAAAAATCTATGGGAGTGAAACAGTTGTCTGATGGCAGTTTTATTTTAGGCGGGAAGTATGATGACGGGAGCGGGGAGGATGATTTGTTTATTCAATTGGTAAGTTCATCCGGCTCCAGCGCAAACACCTTGCCATTTCCCAATGCCGGCGAAGACTGTGATTATTGAAAGACAGCATTTGCTGCCACTGGAAGTGGCCATTGCGTCGTCGGCGGTTCGAATTGCTCGCAAGAGAGTGGTTTTTGTGCCGGTAGATTCAAAAAGGATACTAATCCAATTGATCTGACCAATATTACAATAATCAGCTACGAAACGGATTATTGATAACAAGGAAAAAATAATATTTCAAAGCAGGAGATGCGGCTTCATTTTAAAAGTTAATATATTATTTTATTGAAGTTGCATATCCTGCTTATTAATAATTGCTTTTATTTTGTAAATATTATATAATATATAAATCAATTTGGCTTGGAGGGTATCATGCCATTTTTAAAATATACCCAAAAACATAAATATATCCAAAAAAACATCGCCCCCATCCTGCTGATAATTTTTATCGCTGGCGCATCGGAGCTCCTCTGCCAGACTGTCTGGACCGCAAAGAATTCCGGCACGCAAAACTGGCTCCATTCGATTGTATGGACAGGTGCGCAACTTGTTGCTGTTGGTGAAAAAGGCACAATCATTACATCTAAAGACGGTAATGTCTGGGCGCTTCAAAAGTCAGGCGTGATAACGACGTTAAAAAGCGTCGCATGGACTGGAACACTTTTAGTTGCCGTTGGTGAGTCTATTCTTACGTCTCCGGACGGATTTAATTGGACTAAAAGAGATATACCAGCAAATATGTATTTCTGGAATGTTATCTGGAACGGCAGCCAACTCGTTGCAACTGATAATCCTACGTATATATCTTCCGACGGCGTCATCTGGGAGGCGGGTACTACCTATCCACCCAACACGCCGCCAATGTTTGATATTGTCTGGACAGGCAGTGTATATGTTGCTGCGGGTGATTTCTCTTTTATCTGGCGATCGCCTGACGGAAAAACATGGGGAAAAAATAATTCTTTGAATCTGCCAACATTATGGGCAATTACCTGGGATGGAAAAAGAATCATCGGTGCGGGCGATGGTATTCATGCATCGGCAGATGGCATTGACTGGAATATAATATCCACGCTTCCGGAACACTCCTCCAACCGGGCATATCTTCGTTTTATCCGTTGGCTTAATGGTATGTATTATTGTTCCAGATATAACGAACTATTTACCTCGAAGGATGCTATAACATGGATGAAACAGAACACCGGGACAGATCGGCGCCTTCTTGACATTGCTTTCACCGGAACTCAATTTGTCGTTGTCGGCGACAGCGGCGCAATTATAACTTCCCCGTTGGATGTAGATATAATACATAAGCCGTGTATGCTGAAACAAGACAAATTACTATCCCTTACGTATAAAACAAAAAAATATGCCGTATCCATACCGCATATTTTCAATAAAAGAGAAATAATTGCCCGGATTTATTCTATAGCGGGTAAGAAGGTTTTTGAAAAAAGCATCCCCTGTGCTGGTGAAACCGTCGAGCTTGATGTGCGGAATATACCTGCCGGTAGATATGCACTGGTGTTGCAATGCGCGGGAATAAATATCGCAGAGTCTTTTGTAATTATTCAATAACGTATGGAGGCAACGAAGCTATGAAATCTCACGTAATAGAAAAAGTAAAATTTCTATTTCCTTATATTTTATTAATGACTTATCTGACCTATAGCCAGTCAATCTGGACCCAAAGAAGTATTCATATAGGGGATACCGGATTAAATTCAGTAGCATGGACCGGGAAGAAATTAGTCACTGTGGGCAATAAAGGAGTCGTTTTGACTTCACCCGATGGCGTAACATGGACACGACAGAATTCGGGAACAACAGCCAACCTGAACGTTGTTGCATGGACGGGCGGCCGTTTGATTGCTGTTGGGGAAACGGTTCTTGCGTCTGAAGATGGCATATTGTGGACAAACTTGAGCGCAAACATAAGCAAATATTTCTGGGTGCACACCCTGACACGGACCGATAGCATGTATATATGTGTAGGCAAACATTTATTAACCTCGCCGGATGGCGTCGCATGGACTCTTAAGCCGTTAATCCCGGATATTGTTCCAATAACTATGATGGGCGCCACATGGACCGGCAATAATTTAATTTCAGCTGGTTATGGTTCCCAGTTAGCTGAAACATCTGACGGTGTTAAATGGACAGCAAGAAGAATATCGGAATTGTCCAATTGGCTGTGTCAGTCAATTGTACAAGCTGATAAACAGCTTGTAATTGCCGGTGATTGTATTTTAACCTCTTCAGACAGCGGCAAAACCTGGATCGAACAAGATTTCGGGATGAATCCACGCCCTATTCTACGTTCTATAATATGGACAGGCCACCAATTGCTTGCTGTTGGCGGTTCAAGAACAATTCTGACGTCGCCGGATGGTATCAACTGGTCAAGAAAAATATTGCCATTATCCAATGCCATAACTTTTTATTCAGCGGTCTTCACCGGTACGCAATATGTTGTCGTTGGTGACGAAATATGGACGTCTCCGCAGGATGTCGCAATAGCGACTGAACACAGTAAAAAGAAAAATCTTGCCGATTTCTTTATAGTAAAGTGTGGTTCAAAAATAGCAGTCGCTCTTCCCGTTTCGTTGAAAAATCAGTATGTTAATGCCGCTATCTATTCTGTCACGGGAAAAGTGTTGCTCGAAAATTGTTATCACACAAACAATGCCGGAGGAGTAGAAATTACTATCGGAAAGCTCGGAACCGGAAGATATGTGCTTGTATTATCACGCGATAATTTGCAATTTATGGAGAATTTCTGTATTGTACGATGATTTTCGAAAGGATTGCTATATAATACAAAATATTTTATCCTGCAAACCAGCTTACACCCTACGGCACTGGTGCGAAAAGACAACGCTGGCAATATATTTAAATATGAGTCTCTCGGCGACAGGAAATGGTATGATTTTACCTTAACCACCTTCATTCAAAACACCGTTTGAGAGAGGATAATCATGAAAAAAGTATGTAACTTTTGCGGGAACAAGAACTTTTCCGAGAAAAACGTACAATATATTTATAAATATGAAAAGAAAATGCTCATTGTAAATAATGTGCCATGTGAAGAGTGTGATTTTTGCGGCGAACAATATTTTAAAGCAGGCGTATTAAATAAAATCGAGAAGGAATTTAACAGCATTCATCATGCGGGCAAAAAAGTAAAAGAAAAAATATCTGTACCTTTTGAGGACTACCTCGAACTGAGCACGGTCGTTTAATGCGGTATCGATAAGTATCTGTTCCTTCAACTGAGAATTTTTTTTAGTTAATTGTCTATAATGTCGATATGAATAGTAGATATTGGTTATTAATAAGTCATCACGCACCTTAATAGAAGGAGTAACTCTATGAATTTCAAAAGATTATCAAGCAAATTAATTGAATTATCTTTAATGATAATCTTAATAATTACTCTGTTCATATCGGCTGAAGAGTTGAAGGGAACCATTTCATTGTCCGGCGCCTGGGCGATTTATCCCACTGCTGTATCATGGGCAGAGGCGTTCAAGCAGAAGCATCCCAAAGTCACCATAGACGTTTCTGCCGGCGGCGCAGGCAAAGGCGCTGCCGATGCTATTGCGGGGCTGGTAGATATCGGTATGGTCTCCCGCGAACCCGACAGTGCCGAGATCAACAAGGGAATAATTCCGCTCTACATTCTGCACGACGCTGTGTTTGCAATAATCAACGACAAGAACCCGGCGCTCGCCAGACTCCTCGAAAACGGCATGCCCGTTGCGGCATTTGAATCGTTGTACATCAGCGGAAAAAAAGTAACCTGGGGTGAAATTGCCAAAACCTCGTCGAAAACACCGGTACATGTGTATACGCGCTCCGACGCATGCGGCGCAGCAGCTTCATGGGCGAAATTTCTCGGCAACAAGAAGCAGGAAGATCTCAAAGGCGTCGGCATTTACGGCGATCCGGGTATTATCGAAGCTGTGGTGCGCGATCCGGTGGGCGTCGGTTATTCCAACTTCAGCTATGTTTTCACCAGACAAGGCGCTCTGCTTGGGGGCATCAGGCTTGTACCCATTGACGCAAACAACAACGGCAAGGCAGACCCGGTGGAAATCTTTCAGAAACGGGACGATGCAGTCAAGGCGATCAACAGCGCCACCTATCCGGCTACCAGGAAAAATTACTTTTTCATCAAAAAGAACGCTTCACCGTTGACCAAGGAATTCATTCGTTTTACGCTGAGCGACGAAGGCGTGGCTATCGTTGAAAAGGTCGGCACCAGCCTGCCGCTTACGAAAGTGGAGCGGGAGACGGTTGTTATGGGAATTCAATAGTAAAAAGTGGGTGTGGCCTTATTTATAGGCAGACTCTTCTTGATGAAATCAAGGTTTTTTCGTGCTCGTGCTCGTAATCGATTTTTTTTAACTTTTGTGTTTAAAAAAAACGATTCCGATTACTATGGAGTATAATCCCGCGTTTGACGCGGGAATGAGCAGCACGAAGGAACTTTTTGCCTAAAATTAAGGTTGCACCCTAAAAAGTTAACGGTTAACCGTAAGAAAAAACAATAGAAAATTAAGATTCAAATAATTAAATCCATATTCCAAATCTTAAATCTGAAATCATAAATCTTAAATTACCCTGATGGACAAACGAACCATAAAAAATCTCCTCGCCCGGCGTTTCATGGCCCTGACCTTCTCTCTGGTCATCAGTCTCACGTTTCTGATCGTGCTCGGCCTCTACCTGCGGGCAAGGCCGGTCTTACAAACCAACAGCATCCTCAACCTGCTCTTTTCCGCAACCTGGCATCCGAGCCAGGGAAAATTCGGGCTGGCCGGGTTTATTACGGGCACGCTGCTGGTCACCTGCATTGCAATGACCATCGCCATACCCATCAGCCTGCTCTCGTCAATCTATCTCTCCGAATACGCGGGAAAACGGGTGCGGCAGGCGATAAAACCTGCCATCGACGTGCTTGCGGGTATATCGCCGGTTATCTACGGCGTGTGGGGCATGATCGCGATTGTGCCGCTGGTGCGCGATATCATCATGCCGTTCTGCTCCGAACACCTGCCGTTCTTCCCCTTTGTCTCCGACAATTACACCGGCTTTTGCGCGTTGAGCGCCGGCATTGTCCTGGCGGTTATGGTTCTGCCGATACTCATCTCGGTGATGGACGAAATCCTCAATACCATATCGTATGATGTAAAGGAATCATCGCTCGCACTGGGCGCCACCAGGTGGGAAACCGTCAAATATGTGGTGCTGAAAAAAGCGCGTCCGGGGATCGTCGCGGCAATCATTCTGGGGTTTTCACGCGCGTTCGGCGAGACCATGGCCGTGCTGATGGTAGCAGGCTGCAGCATGCAGGGAATTCCCCGCTCCCTGTTCGACACCGCCTACCCGCTGCCTGCGTTCATCGCAAACACCTATGGTGAGATGATGTCGATTCCGCTGTATGACTCGGCTGTGCTTCTGGCTGCGTTTATCCTGCTTGCCGTTACCATGCTTTTCAACGCTGCAAGCTGGGGAATGCTTATGTACCTGGAAAAGAAAGGCTATTAATCATGGGCCGCAGGCAAATCGAAGAGAAGTTTTTTATTGCGCTGATGCTGCTATCCGTCGGCGTGGTGCTTTTCAGCCTCGCCTCCATTCTGGTCACGGTGTTTTTAAAGGGAATCACGGCGATAGACCTTGATATGCTGATAAAAACGCCCAAAGGCGGTTACTATATCGGCGAAGAGGGGGGCGTTCTCAACGCAATACTCGGATCTCTGATTCTTGGCATTGGCGCAACATTTCTTGCGCTGATTATATGCCTGCCGCTGGTTTTCTACCTGAACGTATTTATGAAGAAAAACTCGTTCGTTGCATTTGCCGCACGGTTTGTTCTCGATCTTCTGTGGGGAATTCCATCCATTGTGTACGGTGCGTTCGGCTTCACCGTGATGGTATTTTTCGGATGGCGCGCCTCCCTGCTTGCGGCAATGTGCACCGTTGCCCTGCTGATCGTGCCGATCATGGCGCGCAGCATGGACGAAGTGCTCAAAATGATCTCGCTCGAACTGAAGGAGGCTTCTTATGCGCTCGGTTCCACCTCGTGGGAAACCGCAGTGCGGGTCATTGTGCCGCAGGCGCTTCCGGGAATTATCACCGCAATACTGATCTCGTTCGGCCGCGGCATCGGCGACGCTGCCGCCGTACTTTTCACCGCCGGGTTTTCCGACAACATACCGACCTCGCTTTTCAAGCCCGTGGCAACCCTGCCGCTTGCCATCTTCTTCCAGCTCGGCACACCGTTTCCCGAGGTCCAGGCGCGCGGGTATGCATCGGCGCTCATCCTCTCGATACTCGTGCTGGCGTTGTCGATATTGTCAAGAATCCTGTCCCGTAAATACACAAAGCATACCTTAAAATAGAGGTTATCATGCAACAGAACTCACATATCAGCGTGCGTAATCTTACCGTGTGGTACGGCCCGCATCAGGCGCTTAAAAACGTCACCGTCGATATCCCCGATAAACAGATCGTCGCGATCATCGGCCCCTCCGGGTGCGGCAAATCCACGCTGCTTAAATCCATGAACCGCCTGATCGACCTGCAGGACAATATAAAAGTCGAAGGCCAGGTGCTTATCGACGGTGAAAACATCTACTCCAGCAATGTGGAGATCACGCGCCTGCGCAAAAAAATGGGGCTTTTGTCACAGCGGCCCCAGGTTCTGCCCATGTCCATCTTTGATAACATCGCCTATGGCCCCAAAATCCACGGCATGAATGACAAAAAGCAGCTTGCCGAAACCGTGGAAAAATACCTGAAACTCTCAAGCCTCTGGAACGAGGTCAAAGACCGACTCAACACCCCGGCCTCCCGCCTCTCTATTGGCCAGCAACAGCGCCTCTGCCTTGCCAGAGGACTTGCTGTCCAGCCCCAGGCCATTCTGGCCGACGAACCGACCTCCGCGCTCGATCCGGTCTCCTCCCAGAACATCGAACAGAAATTTTTGGCACTTAAACAGGACTATACCATAATACTGGTAACCCACATCCTGCGCCAGGCGAAAAGAGTGGCAGATTATGTGCTGTTTATGTACCAGGGAGAACTGATCGAACATGGGCAGGCACAGGAGGTTTTCAATAATCCGCGGGAGAAACTGACGAGGGATTATATGCAGGGGATTTTCAGTTGATGGGATAATGCATAACAAAGCAACAACGAACGGAGTAAATTTATTGAAAAAATTGCTGGTTCAATATAGAAGAGTCGCCATCCAAATCAATTCTCCATTCACCGCGGTTAATTTTTTTTCTTAGCCGGATTTGGCCAAGTTGTCCATTGGTCATATGAATTTTTTTAACAGTTTCTTTGATAGTTTTTTCAACGCTTTTTGGACGCTTTGGAGACTTATAAATTTTAGGTAATCCAGCGATATATGCTCTTTTAGTTTTACCGCAAATCCTTTCGATATCGTCTGTTGTAGGTAAAATTTGACCGGCATTATTATAAGAAGTAAGAAGACTGATTGGAGATGGTGTAAGCATTTTTTGCCATACTTCTTCGCAGTGGGCCGAAATTGAGCCATGATGAGGAATTTTAAAAACTGACGATTTTTTATTATTCCATATATTCGAATCTACAATTGCTGTCCACCCGTTTTCTTTATTCGCTCTCTCTTCTAAATCTGAACCTAATAAAATTACTGTCTTGTGTATTTGCACTAACAATACTACAGCTGTTTGGTTCGGTCTTTGAGATATTATTCTTCTTTTGGGGATATATTCTTCCGGTAAACAACTTGATATCTCATTAAAAGCTTTTGTGATAGCACCATCCATTGGTGTTAATGATTTAATGAATATTTTATATTTTTTATCTTTATTTTGAATTCTGTCTTCACGTATTATGCAGTTTGCTTTTGCCCGTTTTAAGCAATCTTTTCTTTCTGCTTTTCTAGTTTTTAAAATATTTAAAATTTTCGAAAATTCTGTAATACCATTATCATTTATTCCTGCATCCTGATAAGCACATACAAGAGTTAAAAATTCCTTTCTGTTCAATGCCATTGAACACCAGAACTCGGCATTTTTTGCTAAGTTTGTAATTTCTGACAAACCTCTAATATGGTCATCATGCCAATGTGATGCAATGATTGTTTGTATTGCATCTTGTGCTTTTACTTTTATTTTATTAAGATATTGAAGGCTTGCAGAATGGTTTGTATTTGAATCAATACAAGAGTCGACTTGGATCCAGCTATTATTTCCCACATGAAGTAAAACACATTCACCGTAACCTGGCCCAAATATGGACACTTCAATTTCGTCTTTATCGGGCGCAATTAAGGGGAATTCACCAATCAAGTGTTTTTCCTAACTCTTCTGCTTGGAGTTTGGCCTTTAAAATGGAGTTTTTCTGCCATACGGGTTCTCTTTTAAATCTGATTTGTGATTGTCTGCTTCTTTGTCCGCCTGGAGAATCATAATATCCGATGCACCAATAAAAATAGGCGCCTTTGGTAAGCATTTCACGATCCGGCATCGGAACCTCCTCTATTTCAATCTCAACATCTTCGTTCGCGTGTGAATTCGTCAAATCAGACAATCGAGCAATAAAGGTGGTTTTATTAACTTCTAATATGTAGCCTTCCCATTTTTGTAAAGCAATGAAGTTGTCTTTTGAATCTTTGTAACTGGGAAACACTATTAGGTTTTCAAATATTTTATCTATATCGTTACCCCAAGAATATGTATCAGATGTAAAAGGTTCATTCTGATTTTCAGATTTTAAATAAATCTTTTTTGCATCCAAATCATCTTTAAAATTTGATATTGCATAGTTTTCTCCTTCTACATTGGGTAGTGAACTACTTTTACCACCACTACTAAAAATTGTTTCAATAGTCATTTCTTACTCCCATAAACTTTGTACAATTTTTTCTGCTTCAATCTTCGAGTTTTTCCAAATTTCTTCAAATTTATCAACGATTGTCATGAAACCTTTATTATCTTCGATTTTATCAATATCAAAATGGTCGTTGATCCGCATTAAAATCCCATATTTGGATAGTCTTGAAGATGGTTCAATAAGCACATTTATTAATCCGGGGTAGCCACCAACTTTAATATCTTGAATTTCTATTCTTCGCATACCAGGTTTACTGAATATCTTCTTCCATAGTTCTTTTGGAGCTAATTTATCTCCGAAAGCATGCCATTCTTCCTCGGAGTTCATTTTAAAATGATATATCCAATTAATGCCCATTTTTTGTACAGGTGTATGGCATAGTAATTGAAAGGTTCCTTTTACAAGATCCTTTAAAACCTCAAAATGAGAACTTTTTTCTGTCAAAATGGTGTATCTATCAGCTAATACTGATAGACTGAACCAATCTGTATTGAAAATTGCAGCCTGTTGTGCTATTATTTTAATTTTTGCATTCTCAGCTTCTTCTTTTCTAATTAAGTTATTATTTGAAAACCATAATGGTACAAATATTGCCGGATTGAATGCGCCAAAAAAAACAATATTTAATCCTTCTGTTTCTTTTGTTGGTGTTGTCATATTTTTTTCTTACTAATTTGTTATTGTTTATGTTTTAAGTATATACCTTAATATTAATCATGTCATTAAGTTTATTTCTGGTTATTAAATATTAATAGATTGAAGAACATTATGAAGTTATATTAAAACCTTTTTAAAAAATTTAAACACTAAGACTAAAATATAAATTAGAAACGTTTTCTATGTTAACATTTTTTTGTTATGGTTGGATAACAGGCGATTTTTATAATTTTAACGCTTCTTATTTACTTCTATCTTATTCGTTATGTTACATGTTAAAAAATACAAATAGGATTAATACATAGAATTTTACCTTACTTTTTCAGATACTAAAGATAGTCCGTCCCAATTGTTCAAAAAACATATTTTCTTAAGACACAGACACTAACGGACCCTTTTTTTCGGAGCGATGAATCTCTATTGTAGCTAAATAATTTCTTTTTTAAGCCTTTTATACAGCTCATATTCCGTATTAATCCGCTCCTCAATAACATTTTTCAGCCAACTCTGATACCCGCGCTCTTTATGTATGCGGGCGAAAAATTTCGCACGGGCTATGGTGCGGGTGCTTAAACGGATAGAGGTTGGCCGCATCCGGGGGAGAACCTCTATCTCTTTTTCCCAGGCAGCAGCATCATTGCTGCGGGCTATGACCTCTTCATCAATCTCCGTATCACGCTTCGTTGTCTTGACATTCTTGATAACACTCATACATCCCATCCTGTTATTAACAGAACCAGTATCCGGTTCAGGGTGAAAGATACTCAAAAGGTGTCGGTAGGGATTTATGACCTTGCCGGACGCCTTATAAAGATCATCTACCAAAACAATGCTTTGGCCGATAAACTCTATACGGCATGCTGGGATGTCACGACAACCAACGGCAAGAAAGCTGCTTCCGGCAATTATATTTGCCGCTTAATTGGCGGGAATGTGACCCTTGCACGGATGATAACCGTGAAGAGGTAACACGCCGATACTTTTTTTATTACAAATAGCACTTCATCTTCTGCCCGATCACGCCGGCGTATAATTCAATAAAACCCTTTATCGGGCTTGAGGCGATCTTTTCGAGCAACACCTGTTCCACCTGGAAGAATCCTACGGATTCGGTCATCAATACCGTTATTTTTACCGGGTTTTTGCTCCCTTTTTCTATGGTAACGCTCTTTACGGAAGAGGAGGAGTATTTATGAATATCCCCGACATGGGATTCGGTTTCTATCATCAGGGGAATCCGGGCTCTGCCCTGCTCCATGTCGCAGCCGTCTGCCACAAGGATTGTTCCCGCTTCAAGGGAATGAATTTTCTGCGTACCCATGTGACCCATGATCGCTTCGACCGCAAGCGAGCGTAAAATGACCCGCTTGCCGAAATCGTCGGGATATATCTGTTTGAGGATTCTTTCGATAATCGGGGTTGTGATGAGGGCGCCGGTTTTCTCGTGGTCTTCCCTGCCGATGGTCATGCCGATGTCGTGCAAAAATGCCCCGATTAACACCGCAAGCGTGCTGTCTTCGAAGGTTCCTATCTCTTCCCGTTCAAGGCTCAGCGGTATTTTCGCCTTATGAAGAAGCTCAAGTATCTGCAGCGCGTTTACCGTCACCTTGCGCATGTGCACCGGGCCGTGGTCGTTATAGTGCAGCCGTTTAATGGATACGGTATTGGCGTACTCCTGCAGGTGCCGTATTTCCGCATCCTGCATCAGCAGTTTTGCAGCCTTGAGCGGCTTTCCCGAAAGCATGCTTACGATTTTCCGGTCAAGGCCTTGTTGTTTCGGCGAGCTCATACAATCTCCGTTTGTTAAAATAATTATCTATGTGCAATAATATAAACAGCGGGTTAGAACCTTAGAAATAGTTTTCTGACATTTTCAGGCAGAAAATTATTTCGTGAAGGCTTTAGTCCTGCACCAGCAGGGTTCTTATCCAGCTTGCCTGGGTTATGTACGAACAAGCTAAATATGAAAAACTGGGAATTGTTATGGGGTTGGCCGCGTTACCATGCTTTTAATCCAGTAAAAAATTCCAGAAAAGGCCGCGCCATAAATTCCAGCCAGCTCTCCGATCCAGTTTATCCGGAAACCCAGAATCTCATATCTCAAGATGGATTCATAGGGATGAAAAGATATTGCCCGCGCGATCACAAAAACAATCAGAAAACCGGTGAAGAATAATTCTCCCCGATGTGCGATAAAAAGATTCCGGGGTATTCGCTTTAACAAAACAGCAGCAAGCACGATCAGGCAGATGCCGAAACCGGCCATAAAATACGCCTGGAAAACCCTCCTCTGCTGCATCCATCCTCCGGTGCGCGCAGCTATTCTTCCGAGTTCCGTGAACGCAGACGGCAGGTTGAATTGCTTGCACACGCCGAGAAAAGCAATTGTACAACTCATGATAACAAAGAACCTGAAGTCGGATGGCCGCTTTCGAAACTTGAAGAATATAGCCGCGCCTAAACACACACAGGCAGCTATATAATAGGAATACACTGTCAACCACCCCATACCGGAGGGATCACCGATCTGCGGCGTCCATCGCCCAATGTGGAACTGATTGAAAATCATAGGGTTGTACTATTTTTCTTCGCCCTGATTATCTGCAAATAGAGTGCTGCGAGGATTATCACCAATCCCAGGAGTTCAATAGCATGAACATGAGGCAGCCGATTTTGTTCCAGCCGGATGGCACTGTTAACATGGCTCATGGATGCGGTTCGAATCAGTACAAAACCCAGAAGAATTCCGGTACCCAGAAGCTCCAGCCATGATTCAAGCAGAATCTTTCTTGTCCGCCATAATACGCCAATGCCAGTCAATCCCAAACCGCCGGTAATGACAACAGCAAAGAGTTTCTGCACTACCCTGCGATATTCAAACCAGCCCTGTGCAGACGCGACAGCTCTCCCCGCAATGGTTAACAGTATCTGGAGGTCGAGCTGTTTGTTGATGCCGAAAACAATAAGAACTATCGTTATGCAGATCCAGAGAATCTTTTTTTCCGTTGCATGATTCCGGTGCAAGAGAATCACAAAATAAACGGATATAATGGCTGCAATTCCGTAGAAAAGCGTTATCAGCCAGCCCCAGAACGTGGTGTCACCCAGCCTGCCGGCCCATTGTTCGATAAGTACGGAGACTGTGTCCATGAACAACCTTTCCCAGTATAATTCAATGCGTGCGTAATCGTGTAAAATATATTATAAATGCCCTTAAGCCGGAATACTATTAACGCTGTTTTATCCACTTTATATGTATTCCGCTCCGATACATCGCTACACATACGATTATGAAATACGAGAAAAATGATAATTACCATTACCGCTGATAGGTGATAGTATTTATATTTACTTAATGAAGGAATCGAAATAGTATTATTAATACCAACAACACAAATTCCTGTAATAGAATTCTACTGTTTATGAAATTGAAAAAAGTAATTTCCGTAGTACCCATATCCAATGCCATGCGCGGGGCGCAGATGACGAAGCATCTAACCCCAAAACAGAGACTTTCTCTTCTGGAAGATCTGCGACGGGAGGCAGCAAAGGTTTGTAATTATGAATACCCACAAAGAATTCCTAGAATTCTTGAAGTTGTTGAACAAGAACGACGTTGAGTTTGTAATAGTCGGAGGATATGCCGTTGCTTTTTACGGATATGTGAGAGTAACCAAAGACCTTGACATCCTCTTTCACAATAAACCCGATACTATTGAAAAGCTTAAAAAGGCCTTAAAAGAATTCGGTTTTCCTGCTAAAAGCCTGGAGGGTGTTGCTTTTTCCGAGCAGGGGAAAATAATAAGAATCGGCGTTGCCCCCGTGATGATAGAATTGATTAATGCCATCAGTGGCCTTACATTCGAACAGCTATGGAAAAATCGTGTCTCGGGTTTATATGGCACTGTCAAGGTCTACTATATTTCAAAAACCGATCTGTTAAAAAATAAAACCGTTTCAGGCCGGCCTCAGGATCTTGCAGATATTGAAGAGCTGAAAAGCATAGACTGAAAATAGCGTTGAAGGTTTTAGTCCCATACCATATAAAGAATAGTTCTGCCTATAGAGCGATAGCGGATATGCTGCACACCCGGGGTACTATAATCGGGACTTTCCGTTTTTTTCAACAGATTATGAATCGGTACTTGCACAAATAAGCAATGTTACTATCTTTCATGAATAGCTGACATCATATACTACTCCAATACCTGCCAATACCTACAGTACAAAACCGTATGCCCAAAATCTCATAGTTTTCAGAACCATTCTTCTCCCGGTTCTCCTTCAACAAAAATATCAATAATTCCAATACTTTATATCAAATTGCCTCATTAAAATTTTAGTATAATTACAGTAAGAGATTTTTAGTAACCATTCACGCCCCCTAAATCCCCCGAAGAGGGACTTGTAATGACTGAATTTTATTGTAGTTATAAAACCTTTAACAAGTATAGATTGATTAGCTCATTTGTGAAATATTTTTTAAAAACCATTAAAACAGTTGTAAATAGATAGCTTCTGTCAAATAAAAAAATCATCCGGTAATTTAATACAATAATAAATATCAGCACCTTACAAGTCCCTTCGGGGGATTTAGGGGGCGTGAACGGTTACGATTTTTATAACGCACGACGGTTTTCATATCTCTTTGATAATTAGCAAGATAAACAGAATAACAACCATTTATTCCTAAAATATGGGAGGGGAAGTATGCATAAGCGATTGATACATATAATGGTTACGGCGTTTGTACTGATGTCCTTCTTTTCAAGCTATGGCAGGACCGTCATGGCGTGGGTTTCAGCATGCGATATAGATGATGCCCGCACAGAGCTTCAAAAATTTTACGGTATCAAAGAGGCTGTCAACGTGATCGGGTTGCAGTGGTGGCTGCCGAATAGAAGCGGCGCAATCAAATATTCCGATGATTTCGATCCGAGTGACACGACCATCATGCCGCCTGATGATAATGCGGTTAAATGGTTTCGCACCTTCGCAGATCAGAACGGGATAAAGCTGTATATGTGCCTGTATAACTGCCTGGATAACAACGGCACGCCGTTCTGGGACTGGGAGCTTGCGAAAAGTGCGTTTGCAACCTATCCGTCGCAGACCATTACCGGTCTGGTCAACGAGATGGAACGGCTCAAGCTCGATGGTATCGACGTCGACCTTGAATCGCCATACGCCGCATCCGGCGACAAAACCGCATACATTCAATTTATCAGCAGCCTGTCAACAGCCGTGCACGCCAAGGGCAAAAAACTTTCAGTATGCACATACGCCTCCAACAGTTTCTCGCCGGGCACCGACTGGTGGAGCAGCCTCAGCGGCAAGGTCGATCATGTCATGTGCATGGCGTATGAGTGGGCGGGCGTTTCCGGCTCGATTACCTATGCGTCGCTTGCCAGCGCAGCATCCAGCGCAGGGCTTGGGAGCGGCGTCATGTGCATCGGCGCCAATGCCGATCTCAATGACAACTGGCAGGGGGGAGACGCGCGGACTCAACTCAACGGCATCAAAAACATCAGCAGCGTCGGGCACTGCATCTGGTCCTGCGCAATCAAAGGCGGCGGCCAGTGGCGCGAAACCGCGACCTGGGACATCGTAAAAGCCATCTCCGGCAAAACGGTCACGATTGACACCGTAACACCAAGCCCCAACCTGGTGCCGGTGTTGAACTTTCAGGGCAATACGGACCCGTCGTCAAAAAGCGAAGTCTCGGTCGGCAACGGCATATTGAACGTCAAGCTGACGCAGGCGGGCTCTGTGGACAACGGGTACTGGGCGAATGTGGTCGGACACTGCGCCAATGATTTCAAGGATGTCAAATGGATCAAGATAACCTATACCAGCACCAAGCCGATCACACTCCAGCTCTATCAGGTCGACCTGGATACCATGGGAACCTGTTTTCGCGAAGCCCTGCCTGCGGCAACATCCTATACAACAAAGGTGTTGAGTGTCGGCACTTTTTTCCAGCCCTGGTGGGCGAAAAAATACACGACTCTCGATCTCACCAAGGTAAAAGGTATTACGCTCGACCCGGAACTGGAGGGCATGGGCAATACCACGATCGCCGTGAAGGAACTCGTGTGCTACGGCCGGTCGAACTGGATTGTCACGCCGATTGTACAGCCGCAAAAAAACCTCTCGTTGCATGCGCCCTATTCACAGGCATGGCATGGCGATGCATTGCGATACACCGTGCCATCGGACGGCTCGTATGCGATCGATATATATGGAAGCACCGGGAAATGCATCCGGTCATTCGCAACCGGCAACATTGGCGCCGGTGCCAGCGCAATAAACGACGCTGCCTCCGGACTGCCATCCGGGGTCTATTATACCCGCATCAGCGGGGCTCCGGGGACTCTGACAACCACGTTCATTAAACAGGGGAAATAACATGACAAAGCAAAAATTCATATTGGCTGCATGCATAACACTCTTTATATATACCGCGGTGGTCATTCCGGGCGCGGCGGTTCGTCAGGACAATGTCCCGCCTTCCAAAAATCCCCCGGGCTCGCTTACGCCGGCACAGGCGCCCCAATTTGTTGTTCTCGGATTTGACGACAACAAATACCAGGACGGCGTCGAGTGGACTGCGCAGTACCTGCGCAACCGGGTAAACCCCAAAGGAACAGGGAACCCGGCGACCTATGACAGCACGCCGGCGCGGGCCAGCTTTTATGTGCTCGCGCTGCCGTCATATAACAACCGTTATCTGCAGCAGGCATTGAAAAGCCTGTACCATGACGGGCACGAATTGGGCAACCACTCGCTCAACCACTTCGACGGTGTGGACAGCAATTTTACGGTCGATGCATGGAAAAAGGAGCTCTCTCGATGCGGTTTTTTGCTGACCGATACGCTGGGCATTCCGGCTGCCGATATCTGGGGCTTCCGCTCGCCGTATCTGTCATATAACAACAACGTGTTTACGGCAATACAGCAGTCCGGGCTTGTATATGACTGCTCGATCGAGGAGGGAAATGATTCGACGCAGAACGGAACGGATTATTACTGGCCCTACACCCTTGACAACGGCAGTCCCGGCGCGAATGTCTCGGCTGCAACGGGCATCCATCAACCGGTCGACTCTTCACACGACGGGCTGTGGGAGGTCCCGGTATACCTGGTCGTCGCGCCGCACGACAGCCTGTGCGCCAAATACGGCATTCCGGCAGGCCTGCGCAAGCGGCTCTTCAACAACCTCGTTGCCTTGACCGGCGACACCACCTGGGACACCCTGTCCGGCAAAATCACCGGCCTTGATTATAACTTCTGGTTCGATTTCAATATGACGAAAAATGAGTATATCGCGATTCTCAAATACTCCCTCGACCAGCGGCTTGCCGGCAACCGCGCGCCATTCATTTTCGGCGCGCATTCGGACTATTACAGCCTTCAGTATATTTCCGAGCCGAAAAATTGCAATACCAACTATATGCAGCGGCGTGAAGCAATGAAAGCGTTCCTGGACTATGCGCTTTCAAAACCGGAGGTCAGGGTTGTCTCCGCCCGCGATGTCATCCGCTGGATGCGGCATCCGGTTGCGCTGAACCAGCCGTTTACCGGGCCCTGCACCTTGACGGTTGCGTGTATCGACAGCGGGTCGGTATCCGTCAATCCCCAGAAAGAGTCCTATGCCACGAACGAGATGGTTGCGCTGACGGCAACTCCGGTCTCCGGCTGGAAATTCGAACGCTGGTCCGGGCCAGATTTTACCGGTACGGGCGCCGCGCTCAACCTGCGCATGTATAAAAATATAGCCGCAAAAGCAGTTTTCATAAAAGAGGAGCCAGTGCTTGATACGACGCATCCGACCGCGAATCTCGTGTCTGAAGCCACGTGGGGGTCGTACACGGACGACTCGTCGAAAATCATCTCCCAGTCGCTTATTGACGATACTGTAAGAGTAAAATTCTGGCAGAGACCGAAAACCGGGTCATCATGGCCCTGGATAGAGCTGGTCGCAAAATTCACCGCAGCCCTTGGATCTGTTATCGGCGTAGAGATAGAGTATCAGTGCGACAAGCCGCTGCTGATACTTTTCCAGCAGCCGGAATTCGAAACGGACAACAGCTATGCGCACTACCAGTACGCCTGCCCCAAAAACGTCGGGACATGGAAAAATATCCGCGTTCCCGTCACCCGGTTCTATCAGCCCGACTGGACGCCCCTGGCGAGCAAAAAGAGCCTGAAACTCAATACCGTGAGAAACATTGCGTTTATTCCTTCGGTGGGCGAGGCCGGCGATACCACAGAGGTAATCATTCGGAAATTTGTGTTATATAATACCACAACACCGATTATCATTGATTATAAGGCGAGAGCCCCTTCCGCGATCTCTCTATATTCCATCAAACCGGGGCAGTTCAATCTCTCGGTTCCTCAGGCGGGAAAATATTCCATCGCATTCTATTCGCTCAAAGGGAGCAGGATCATGCTGATTGCGGATGTCGTATGCAAAAAAGGGAATAACCGCGTCTTGCTTGACCGTCGCACGCTTGCCGCTGGTGTGTATGTTGCCCGGATCACCGACAAAACCATGAAAAACGCTTCGGGTAAAATACTTATACGCCGATAGGCTTTCCCCTGTCGAAGAACAGCTCCCTCTGCAACAGCAGGGGGAACCTTGTTTAAAAGCAGCATTTGCTCTCCTTACTCTCGTCAGTCGTTCTTAATTATGCACAGCAAATTATATGTATAAAAATATGGTAATTAATATGGTTTAATTATATATTGTATAATGACCATGAAATCATCGACTTTTGAATGGGACAAAACAAAAAACAGAGAAAATATTGATAAGCATGGTGTTGCTTTTGAACGCGCGCAGCATGCATTTGGAGACGCGTCAAGAGTTATTGCTCTGGATCATAAACACAGCACAAGAAGAGAGAAGCGATACTTTTGTTATGGACAGCTCGATGATGATATTGTGACCGTGCGATTCACCTGGAGAAACGGAAAGATTCGAATTTTTGGCGCCGGATTCTGGCGGGAAGGAAGGTATAAATACTATGAAAAAAATAAGTGTCGATAAGACACCCAACGACATTAAAGAAGCAATCGAAAGCTCGGAGATTGTGGGTGATTTTCTCCCTCCGCCTCAGGACCTCGTGTATAAAGAAGATAATGTCAAAATAACGCTTGAGCTGAGCAGGCGCAGCGTAAACCGGTTCAAGCGGTATGCAAAAAAGAGTGGATTTCCCTATCAACGCATGATGCGAACTCTTATCGACCATTATGCATATAAAGCCCTGCCCGAATAGTATTTTTTCGGATAGGGAGATGAATCCGGATTCAGTATTCGGAATAGTACATTGTATCCGATCGAGGAGCGCTCATGAAACGTTTTGGCATTAATATGTATTTGATTATGGCCTATATGGCACTGCTTTTTTCCTGCACCGAATCGGAAGAGAGTACTACCGTCACGCTGCCCCGCAAGGGCGTCTCGTTTTTGGATCCTGATTATGGCACAACCGTTGTTCGTATTACCGATAAAACCATCGACAACTACGCAGGCCCCGGCATGGAAAACGAGTACGCGCGCACCGATCCGGAGAACTGCAACGGCACCTTTCTTGTACTCCGGTCCAATAACGGTGAATGGTACCTGTATAACGCAGCTACCTGGCGGATGATTCGCCATCTGACCATTGTCGAGTCCGGTGGCGAGGAGCTCGAGCCGCGCTGGGATCAGACCGATCCGAACGGCTTCTATTTTTTTGACGGCCCGCGGTCGGGTCGAAGACAAGGTGCGAGGCCTCGAGCTGGGCGCGGAGGACTATCTCATCAAACCCGTCCGGCGC
>Ga0209287_10000547_pt1 | contig 21671 bp, 26 predicted proteins | sample PPLLak3cmMay2015_2_FD_187255 | JGI IMG/M metagenome (GOLD analysis project Ga0209287, IMG submission 187255) | Freshwater sediment microbial communities from Prairie Pothole Lake near Jamestown, North Dakota, USA - PPLs Lake P8 Core (1) Depth... | ecosystem: Environmental > Aquatic > Freshwater... | reverse complement strand
ATCAGAAACCGATCCGGCAGTTGCCGGAGAGTTCGCCGGAGGCAATCTTAAATCGTTGTTCCCTGCCTCGCCGGCAGGCAGGCTTGTTCTTAAATCAAAAAAAAATCATATTATGGACAGACACTAAGTATATTGTCAATCGGGGTTAACCATTGTATGGTATAAAAAGTCCTCTGGGCTATTTTATATTAACAATTGGTATAACATCGGGGTTAACTGTTGTAATCCCGGCTTGTGGGGGTATAATTGGTATAATTCCAAAGGCAATGCGCATTGAAATTATACTTTTGAACACAACTCGGTATTATAGTCCAATCATCGCATAGCCCGATTGTTCTATATACATTTAGAGGCATTAACCATTGTAATCCCGATATATTCTGTACCCCAATAAAAAAGTGCAAAACCTTTTGGATATCCTGATGCAGAAGTATATTTTTATGTGAAAATTAAATAGCGTAGCACTGCTCACATAGCAGAAATAAACGCAATAGGGAAGTATTGAGCTGCGTTTATACAAATGTTGGCGGTAATGTTTTTTTGGTACACCGAATCTTTTTCATAGTTAACTTTTCAAAGAAACAACTTTAGATTTTCTTATTTTGAAATGAAATACCTTTTTTATTTTGCCATAATATTAAAATGCAGTAACTTACAAAAAAAATGCATTATGAAAAAGGCAAAAATTATTATCACAATCATATTGTTTAATATTATCTCAATGAGTACTCTATATTCTCAGACTCATTCTGGTACATATAAAGGAACATTAAAAATAGTTTATCAAAGCAAGAATATTGACCAAAACTCAAAAGAAAAAGGTATACTCGTAATAGAGGATGACTACTTTGAATTTACAACCTATAATTGTAAATATTCTGGCAATGTAAGCTTTGAAAGTTACTATAAGTCAAACTTTATAATTCTTGAACTTGAGCAAATAAAAAAACCAGGTCAAGTATTTACTAAAGGAGATGGCAGCAATGTCGTTGAAAGGAGTTATTACTTCAATAATAAATACTCTGTATTTTTCACTAAAAGAAAGATGATAATCGGACAAGTTTATATAGGCTTTGTAATAAACGGAGAACTGGTTAATAAATATCAACTCAGGTTTAAAGGAAGGAGAATATAATCTTTTAACAAATTGTTACTTTTATGTCATCTCTATTTATAAACAAAAGTCATGTATTTGCATTTAAAGACATGAATTATCATTAGTGATTAATTTTATAAAAATATGAATTCTTTAATTGAGGAATATATTATTGCAGATAGGACGATGCGGCATAATTGTGTCAGAATAAGAGGAATATTATTTATTCAGTCTTTAGTTAGTTCCTTTTCATTTATTTCAACTTTTTTTTATTTGAAATTAATCCCTCAAATTCAAATAATCTCAAACTTGTATGTAATTTGGGGGTTAATATTTAATATAGTTTTTTTATTTGTACTTATTAATGCACGACAAGTCAGAAAGCGTATAATTTATAGAGTTAATTATCTGCGAACAATAATATGGCAGCATAGTATTGATAATTATTTGAAAATTACTGATTATAAAAAAGGAAAAGAAACAATTACTAATACATTTTTATTGCCTCAGTTTATTTCATCTTTATTCTTTGTCATAATTCAATTTATTTGTTTTACTAAATTAATACTTCTATGAAAAAAGATTATTTAGTTGAAGAATATAAGATAGCATATGAGAATTATTTAGTCACATTTGGACATACATCTGATTTGACAAAATACTATGCTAGTATTGTATTCTTATTAACAACAGGAATTGCAGCCTTAGTAATTAGAAAAGAAGGAGTAAGCGAATTGAAAACAATTCATTCATTTATTATTATTTTACTATCATCATTAATAGTTCTAGGAGTAGTCGCATTTTTTGTGCTTAGAAATATTATTAGAGCTAGATTTAAATGTATTAAAAGGATGAATTATTTAAGAAAAAAAATCTTGATAAAAATTCCAAAATTTGATTACAAAGAATATATGGAAATATGCTCTTTTAAAGAACCTAAGGTTACAAATGCATCTACCTTAGCTCACGGAGTATATATAATTAATTTAGTTTTATTCGTAGTAGTGACATTGATTTGGGTGTTGACTTGGTAAAACACTACCGCCAACAGCTGCTAAAATCCAACGGGGCTGAGGCGTAGACAAGTTTTAATTAGTTTTAAAGTTATATTTTAACGTGGGACAAGATTGCTGCTTCGAACTCCCCGTCGTTTTTTAGCAGCAAACGTTGTGTGTCATAGTAGAAGATTGTGCAAACCATGATGAATAAATTGATAATCGGACTGATTGGATTTCTAGCATTTAGTTCTTGCTCGATAGACAAGACGGGGTTTACCGTGAGACATAAGAAAAATAATATTAGGATAAATTCTATTTCAAATCAAATTAAAATAGGATATGAAACAGAAAATGCAATAATCTACATTGGACAACTTGACGCAATTGAAACTACTAAAAAGAAACTTTCAGACAGGAAGCTTGACCCGAGATTTGATAAAGAAACGATTGACAGACTAAAAAGCAACCTAGATACACTAAAGAAAATACAAAAAGAATTTATTGTTCAACATTGGCTGACAAAGCAGAAAGGATTTTACATTCACAATTACAATTTTGCTAGTTTCATAGACCAATGGATATTGAAAGAATTGATTTTAAAAGGGAAAACTGAAATTTTAAATAAAAAAAACAAGAATTTTGAGACAAGAATAGTTTACCATTTTGTTAGAGACCAACTCGGTGGAGAAGATTGTTTTTACACTTTTGAAAACGGAGAGGAATTTCACAGACAACTGATTAGACTTGGAGAATAAATAAACTACGCCACACAACAGCTGCTAAAAACCAACGGGGCTGAGGCGTAGATAAGTTTTTATTTAGTATATTGGCAACATTTTAACGTGGGACGACGACGCTGCTTCGAACTCCCCAACAGATTTTAGCAGCAGGCGTTGGTTGCAAAAGACTACAAACGATGACAATAAAAGATAAAGTATTGATTTGTTTCACAGTGATATTAATTTCAATTAATTCATTTGGACAAGGATTTACGTCAAAATATATGATAGGTATTTGGCAGAATTCACCTGAGATCGCTTCTGGCTGGTCAGATAATTATCAATTTTTTAGCGATGGCACATTTAGATTTAATTTTAATCAAATGGATTGCCAAAAAAGAATGATTTATTATAAAGGTAATTGGATTGTAGATAAAGAAATTATACAACTGACAGTTAAGGAGAAACTCATTATTGTTGGTGGTAAAATGATACAATCATTTGGTTCTTGTGGTTCAGACTCAACATTAGAAAATGGAATAGAAAAGAGAATAGTATTAGACAAACCTGAGATTAAACTCATAAAAATTAAAATTCTAAAAAAACTATATTCAAGTATTTTAGCGACAGATATGGAACATATAAAAATAGATTCGATAGAATTTTATAGGATTGAGAATGACCCGACAAAATATTAAAAAAATACTGCAACCAACCGCGCCTTAACGCCTATTGGTTGGATTGGTAATTCAAAATTTATTGCTACTTTCGTTAAGGCAAAGCGAATGGTTAGTGTATAATTTCAAACTCCAATCGGCGCAAAGCCGCAACGTTATGGCCAATGTTTAGACAAAGCACGCACGATTGTTAGAGACGAATGGAGTTTGAAATTAATATCTGATAAGATTTATTCCGTGATTAATAATGATTAGACCAAACACTATGAAGAAAGTTACGAAAACTCTTTTAATTGTTCTCTCCATAGCAATATTGTTTCTTATTATCAATATTTCATCAGATAGAGTAATGCCTTGGAACAAACAACAAGCAATTATAACAACATTATCTTGGGCTGGACTTGAGCCACTTCCAGAAAGTTCATCTGAAATAAAAGTTTGGAAAAAGGGAAGTATGTTTTCAAGACAGTTCATAATAGAATTCACTTCTGACCAAAATAGTATTGATAAGTGGTTGAATGAAAATTCAAGACTTAAAAACATGAAACCAATAATACACTCTTCATCTATTGTAAAATATGACATTCATCCTGGAGAGAATGGAGCAATAGGAGGCTTCATAACCATAGACAAGGAACTGAATAAAGTGACGATTGATATGAGTTGGAGTTAAAGAATTGATTGATAACAAAACACTGGCCATAACACGTGGTTAAGCCTACTGTGGTAGATATTGCAGATGCAGAATTATTATTACCTTTAACTACGTTTCTAACGGCGGACAGCTGTGCAGAAGTACACTCCACAGCAGTCCCAACCACGGAAACGTTGTAGCACATTAAACTGACGAACATGATACTTGAAACTAGAAACCTAAAGATTACTAACAAAATCTTTAAACCTGATGACATAAGAAAAATCTTTCAAGACATTGAAAAGGAAATATTATCCCTCAATGAAGTAAATAATACAAAACAACATTCAAAAGACAACTTAGATGAATCATCGAACAGCAGATATAATTCAAGTTATATTCATTTAAAAGTCAATGCAATCGATGGTTCTGAGTATGAAAGCGAATCATTTGAAATCTTAGAAAAAGATGGAATACTTGACACAAAACAGATATATTCAATTTACTTCACATTTGTTGACAGAAAGAATGATATTCAAATTCAAATTACATTAAGACATACTAATAATGATTATGATAATGAAGTTTCTATAAAGGGTAGAAATAGTATTTGGGTCAATGGATTAATGAAGAAAGTTGAAGAGAATATAAATATTCTTGAAAATCAATCAACATTTGCTAAAAAATATGGTTTTCTAATTTGTATTATAATCCTATTGTGCTTTACTTATATTGTTACTTCTTTACCAAATTTAATCATTCTACTATTACCTAAGCAACTCATCTCAACTGAAACAATTACTATCCAGATGCCTAGAATGATTTTTTATACCATTTATTATTCATTTATTAGTTTGTCATTTATTTTCCCATCAATATACTTAACAGAAAAAATAAAAGGATTATGGTTAAGTGTAGAACTTCAAACGGGTAAAGAATACTATCAAATTGAAAAACAACGAAGAATTAAATTATGGACAATTATTTCATTAATTGTAATACCAACGATTTTGTCAATAATTATTTAAATAATTAACGTGCTACAACAGCCGCTAAACCCAATCAGGGCTTTATTTGCAGATAAGAAAGTATTTCCTAACTTAGCATTGCTGTTAACGAGGGACAGGGAAACGGTTTTTAACTCCCTGTCTGTGCTTAGCGGCAAACGTTGTATGCCATGCTACTGAGATATGCGAACATTTCGAAAAAATATAATATTCACTAGAACACCCTTGAAAGGGTATTTCCGATATAAGGATATTTTCCAAATATATCCTGCTGAATTGGAGAGTATGCCTAAATCAAAATTTCAAGAACATCATCCAGTAATTTTAGAATATTGGACAGATGAAAAAGAAATAATAGAAACCTCTGATGAAATAAAAGATTTTTCAGATATATTCTTTGACGCTGCAACTACAATAAATAAAGTTGATAGTATCTTAGGACTCCTATCTGTTTTTACAAATAATTTGTTTTTTAGGTATTATGACTCGACAGGTATGTGGGGTATGCCAGTTCTCAAAGATGAAATAGAAGAAGAAAATAATCTTTGGTCTTCGAAATGGAATTTCCCATTTTTTCATTGGCCTGAATTGCCAAAACAAATGGTAATTAATGAATTTACAAAACTTGAAATTCCAGAAGTTAAATATGTAAAACATTTTGATTATTACTCAAACAACCCAAATTTTGATTATAAAGTCATTGATGAAATAACATTTCCGAACACTATAACAAGTGTATTAAATTCATATTATTCTAAAACGCCCGAAATTCAATCAATAATTGATACTGCAATTTCCTTCTCCTATACAGCAATGGAATTAAGACCAATTAAAAAAACAGTATCACTACTTTCTTCTTTCACATCCCTAGAAACAATGGTTAATTTGGAGTTTAGAGACTTTAAAACTAAAAATTGCGAAAAGTGTGGTCAACCACAATATAAAATTGCCGAAAAATTTCGTGACTTTCTCTTTAAGTATATTGGTAAAGGAGAAGAAAATAGAAATATATTTAATTCATATTATTCGATAAGGTCTAAAATTGTGCATACAGGTCAGAGATTGAAAACCGAAAAATTATTTTCTAACATACCAAAAAAAGAAAAAGATAAAGAATTTCTAAATCATATTGAGATTTTACAATTAGGTAAATTATCTATAATACATTGGTTGATTAGAAATAAATAAAGCACGGCATACAACAGTTAAAAAATGACATCTAACATTAATTTGAACTTAAATGAATAAGAAATTAATTAAACACAAACAAATGAAAGCCTCTGAAAGAGATGAAAAATCTCCTGTATGGGACATGAGCCAAGAACGTGCATTTATAGAAAACCTTTTGAGCCAAAGATTTAATTATTTCTTATTGTTTTATTCTATAGTAATTGCAGGTTTTGTAAAAACTACTAATCTAGTATATGCTCAATTAATACTTACACTTGGAGCAATTATTACAATATTATTTGCATTAGTACTTGAAAGGTCTCAGCAAAAATTGGATATTATTCTTAAGGACTTATTTGAAGATGACAGTCATCCTGCGAAAATTGTAGATGACCTTGCTGGAGGGTGTAGCAGAAGAAGAATTATTGGCATTTGGATACCCAAAATCTGCTATTGGACTTTGGTAATTGGAGCAATTGCTCATCTTGTTTTTATTATTTTCTTTAATAATAAATAGTGAAATAACCGTTGACTAACAAGGGGTGTAACCAATTTGGGCTGAATGGGTTAGGCTAGCGGGTCGGTACGCAGGAATGTTCTTAACGTGGGATAAATCCCAAGCCCCGCGCCCCCAAACTGGTCACACCCCCAGCCGTTGGCTGCAAGTGTAGGGACGTTCTTTCGAGAGATAATGAATATTGAGTTGATAAATGTATTAATTCAAGAAAAAACACGAAATTATTATAGACAAAGAATAAGTTTTACTAATCAAAAAAATTAAGTAATGAAAGAAAATAAAAAATCAATAGTTCAAAGCGAGAGAGCAGAATTGATATCTTTATTACAAAATTTTAGTAACATGAGGACTGGAGTGGATCAGGTTCTTTGGAGTATTTTTGGAGCTTTCTGGGGAACAAATGCTCTATTGTTAATTAGTTTTTTTTCTGCTAATGAAAGATGGTCAATCTCTCAAGTTGGGATAGTTGTATCAATAATTGGTTTGATAATTTCATCAATTTGGATTATTATCCAAACAAGAACTATTGACAGACTTCAAATGTATGAAAATTCCATACAATATATTGAGAAAAAACTATTCTTTGAGAAAAAACTTTATGCTTTTTCTAAAGTTCCTAAACCATCAATAAATTTCAAAATTAAGGCAAGGAATGTTATGAAATTTAATTGCTTTATTATATGGTTTAGTTGGTTGATAGTACTTATATATTTTATTTGGACTTTGTAATTGTTACTCTAGAAGACAATGAAAATTATTTTTTTGACTAAATAAAACACCAGCAGCCAACAGCGGCTAAACCCAATCAGGGCTTGATTTGCAGATACGAAAGTTATTCCTAACTTAGCATAACCGTTAACGAGGGACAGTGAAACAGTTTTTAACTCCCTGTCTGTGCTTAGCAGCAAACGTTAGCAAACATGGAATGACAAAACACAATTGCCTTTTATAACCAAGATTCGTATATTTGAAGAAAAAAAATATGAACACCATAGAACTAAGAAATAATTTCCATCACCTCATTGATAGCATAAACAATGACAATATACTATCTAAGTTCTATGCAATAATGGCAAGAATGAACGAGAGGGCTGATGGAAAACTTTGGGGAAGACTCACCGAAGAAGAGCAAGAAGAACTTATTCGAGCAGACATTGAATCAAATGACCCATCGAACCTAATCTCTCATACAGAAATCCAAAAAAAACATAAAAAATGGCTTTAACCATTTATTGGTCTAAAAGGGCTGACAGAAAATTTGATAAAATCATCAGCTATTTGGAGGAGGAATGGGGAGATACTGTAACAAAAGCTTTTGTGAAAAAGGTATATGATTTTCTTGATATCTTAATAGAGTTTCCTGAAATTGGGAGTGTAGAGCATGCTGAAAGAAATATTCGAGGTTTTGTTATTGTTAAGCAATTGACTCTATTTTATAAAATCAAAGAAGATAAAATCATTTAATTAAACTTCTTTGACAATAGACAGAATCCCAAGCGAAAGAAGTATTAATCCATGTGTGCTAACACACGCTAAATTCCAGTTGGGCAGAGATACGGAAACCAAAGTTTTTCGTACTTTAGTTTTCAAATTAGCGGGGGATAAAGAAATGGTTCTTTGCTCCCAAACGCAATTTAGCGTGGGAACGTTAGGGCACATGCTATGTGCCTTAACGAACAGCTGAGGTCGAATTTGGAAAGGTTATTTATCTTTGGAAAGAATTAGTATCTTTGGGAAAAGATTTACCAAAATGAGAATAAATAAGAAAAATCTATTAAATGACCTTAAATATCGGTTAAAATCAAGGTTTTCCGATAATTTAAAGGATGTTGTACTTTTTGGTTCTCATGTTACAGGAAAAGCTCATAAAGACTCAGATTACGATATTCTTATCGTAATGAAGCAAAAAGTCGATTGGAAAACAGAGCGAGAAATTTCAGACATTTGTTATGAAATCGACCTGAAATACAATATAATAACTGACACTCATGTCATGAGTGAACCAGAGCTATTAACGCTTAGAGGGAAACAACCAATTTTTGTCAATGCTCTATCAAACGGACTTCACGCATGATTACCGAGAACGACAGAGAATCACTTATTGACTATCGCTTGAAACAAGCCCTAGAAACTATTGAACTTGCAAAGTTCCTTGTAATGAGCGAGAAACTTATAATTGCTGTAAACAGAATTTACTACGGAATGTATTATGCTCTGACAGCTTTGGCTTTAAAAAACAAGTTTGAAACATCAAAACATGGACAACTGATAGTTGGTTCAACAAAGAATATATATCAACAAAGAAACTAGACTCTAAATACGGGAAAATACTCAGAAACGCCTATCAAAATAGAACCAAAGGAGATTATGATGCTTTTGTAAGTTTTTCAAAAGTAGAGGTAGAATCCATGCTATCTGAAATGACAGATTTCATTGAAGAGATTAAGAGATTGCTAGAAAAACAATAACAGCCAGCCCCTAACAGCCACTAAACCCAATCAGGGCAGATTTGCAGATACGAAAGTTTTTTCCTACCTTAGCATTACCGTTAACGAGGGACAAGGAAACGGTTTTTAACTCCCTGTCTGTGCTTAGCGGCAAACGTTATGGGCAACAATTGCTTCGAACTTGCACCTGAATTCAGAAATGACTAATTTTGCGAAAAACATGTAGCCATGAGAAATACAATGCAATATGTAGTAGACAATAGAGGCGTGAAAACTTCGGTTATTGTTCCGTTTGAAAAATGGGAAAAAATCAATGAGAATTATATCAAACTTCAAAACAAATTGAAGGTATTTTTGGCTATCCAAGATGGTTTGGGAGAGATTAGGACTGCAAGAAAACATGGTCATAAATTGCAAACTCTTTCAGACTTCTTGAATGAAAGTAATAGTTAGAGTTTCAAAAAGTTTCAAGCGACAAGCGAAACCACTTTTGAAGAAATTTCCTTCATTACGGGGCGAATTGACTTCACTTGAAGAAGAATTGATGGAAAATCCAAGATTAGGGAAATCGCTTGGACATGATTCATATAAAATAAGATTAGGTGTAAAAAGCAAAGGAAAAGGCAAAAGTGGAGGACTAAGAGTAATAAGTCATTTAGATACTGAAGTTGTTAAAATGGTTGAAATTGAAGGGAAGGACATGATTGTGACCTTAATTTCAATATACGATAAAAGTGAAACTGCTTCTATTTCAGACAAAGAACTTCGCGAATTGATAACAGTACTTCAAGACGAGTAAAAAATGTACGTTGCCTAACAGCCACTAAACCCAATCAGGGCTGATTTGCAGATACGAAAGTTTTTTCCTACCTTAGCATTACCGTTAACGAGGGACAAGGAAACGGTTTTTAACTCCCTGTCTGTGCTTAGCGGCAACCGTTGTGTGTAACATTAAGACAAAAATGATAATCAGAAATTAAGTTTAATCAAATCTAATAAATAATGTATGAAAGCAAAATTTATTATTTTAATAGTTCAAATGCTCCATAGCATATCAATTATTTCATATTCCCAAACCTCATCAACAATAAAAGGGAATAAGATTTTTGTACATACAATTGATGGAAAACATGCTGTATATTCAGGTGGTATGTGTGGATATACTTATTCACTATGCCCGAATGGGAAATTCAATTATGATTTAGATTCAGGAAATCATTCTATTGAATTCTCAACTATGTACGGAGATATGAACGAATATAAACTATTCTTCACTTCTGAAATTAATAAAACCTACGAAATAATAAAAGGAGATAAAGGAATACCTCAAATTATTGATATTAAAGCTAAGACAAATGTTGATGGAGCAGTAATAACAAAAGTAAATTATGTACAGCAAGATAAAATCGATCAAATAGTTCATTTAGCAAACGGGAATCTTGACAAAACACATATTTCCAAGTTAGCCTTAAATCCTGAAAAATTTGATGTAATTCCGGTTATTTACAAAATTGATGAATTATGGGGGCCAATACTGGAAGTTATGTCTGTTACTTGGCGATATAATGGTTATAAAAAAGGAAATAGTTATAAAGGAGCTATGAAGGCAATGTCATTTGATATTGAGTTATCACCTGGTGAACATATAATTGAATATAGTTTATTTAGCAACAAAATTGACTTTAAATTAGAAGATGGTTTTACATTTGGGTCATATTCAAATAATATTTATAAATTGAAATTTAATTTTGTGTCCGGGAAAGTTTATACATTTAAATTCATTAACGAAAAAGAACCTAGTTCTCTTATAGTGACAGAAATAGTAGAATAAATTACGAATATATTATTAATGTGTAAATGAGCTAATTGATCGATTTATAACTTAAATTTTAAAGATTTTATAAATAAATGCTATTACTTAACAATAGTTCGTTAAATTTTTAAGCGGCCATAGCGCCGTAAAATGTAAGTTCTCTGACATAATTTTGATTTTTGATAGAGTATGGGCTTATACCGAACACGTCAATAAATCGGCTGAGCAGTAACGTGTTGTGGTTCATAGTTTTAATATCAGACTTGGAGAATGCCTTTCTTTCCTTCTTTGGAAGGCTCAACCAATGGACAACCCTGGCAATGTTAATCGCAGTGAGGGAGGCGTTAAACTGGAAGTTCAGCTTATTTTCACTTCGTGCCTGGGAGTCGTTCAGCCCGGTATGCTGCTTCCCATCGCGGTAGAGGAATTCAATCTGGAAACGGCTCTGGTAGTAAAGCAGGATTTCTCCCGCCGGCATGGTCACATCCGTGCAGAAGTAAAGCTTGTATGATTCCTTCCCTTTGGCTTTGCTGTAGGTAAAATGAACAAGCCGAATAGTCCGTTTGAGCGCTTTGGAGTAAACCTGGGCGGAATGCACCGTGGACTCCTCGTCTTTCGACACGAGCGTAAAGTAGTCCCTATCGATGGTCTCAGGGATAATTTTACCGGCATACTTGCGTGGCCTGCCCCTTTTACCAGTGGGCTCTTCTGTGCAGATGTACCTCAGGTCGGCATCGTCCCGTAGCCGGCTGATCAAATGCATACCCATGGACACGATGGGATCAACAAACGTTCTCTTGGAGAACCACGCATCAGCGACCAAGTACTGGGATATTTCCGCCAGGGAATCCTTACTGGCAGAGACATAAACGTTTCGAGGATGAACGCTTTTCGCCACTGGTTGATATTAGAAAAATTATCCAATATGCTAATAATGTGATTGTTGTAAACTCTTTGCTCCCTGATGATCATGCCTTGGCTAGATTGTGGTCAATCTGTTAAAATACAGATTATCAGCGATTTAAACAAATTTCAATGCGCTTATTTTGTTGAAAATCAAATATTTATATTGAAGTTTAACGAACTATTGTATCATAAAGTACATTTAAAATAAACTGGCTACAACACGCAATATAGCCAACCGTTAGCCCCCATAATAAAAATCTGCATCGTGGATAGATAATGTAACTATGAAAAAGTATTTAAACAACGATTTTGATTTCGAAAAATATATTGATGTAGCCGATGAATCACCGATTTGGTCTGCGTCATTTGGACTTAAATTGCTCGATTATGTTGATTATAAAACAAACATTTCAGCAATTGACATCGGATTTGGAACTGGTTTTCCATTGACGGAAATTGCGTTGAGACTTGGCGATAGCTCTATTGTTTATGGAATTGACCCATGGAAAGATGCAATTGAAAGAGCAAATAAAAAAGTCGATTATTACGGCATAACAAATATTCGAATTATTGAGGGTGTTGCAGAATCTATCCCATTGGATAATGATTCGATTGATTTAATCACCAGTAATAACGGGATTAATAATGTTAGTGATATTGATAAAGTTTTGTCAGAGTGTTCAAGGATTATAAAACAAGGTGGACAATTTGTCCAAACGATGAACATGGACTTGAGTATGTTCGAGTTTTACGGACAGTTAGAGCAAGTTTTATCGGATTTGCACATGGATAAGGAGATTGATTTAATGCGTCAACATATTTCGCATAAACGTCCGCCGATCGATAAAATGATTTCAATGATTCAAAAACATGGATTTATAATCAAGGATTTGGAACACGATCAGTTTAATTATAAATTCGCCAACGGAACAGCGATGTTAAACCATTATTTCATTCGTTTAGCATTTATGGATTCATGGATTAAATTATTGCCTCCTGATAAGGTTGAGCAAATATTTGATACAGCTGAATTACGACTAAATGAGCAATCACGAATACTAGGAGGTGTTAAACTTAGTATTCCGTATGTTATGATAAATTCGATAAAACAATAATTTACGGGGGCTAACACGCGGTATAAAATACTGGGGTCTTATTGGTATGCCAAGCGCATCGTTCGCTGGCAAGGTTCTTATCGGTTGATAGGTTGATGGCTCCAAAATCCCCAAAATTTCATACCGCCAACCGTTGTGTGTAACCTTAGCGCCATTTGGCAACATCTTCCAAATTAACTATCTTTGTCCTATGAACCTGATTGAAAGAAATATCGACAAGATTCGTGACTTGTGTTCAAGACACAAGGTGAGACGGCTATTTGTATTCGGTTCAGTATTGACAGATAGATTCAAAAAGGATAGCGATATCGACTTAGTTGTAGACTTTCAGGGCGTTGACCTTTATGAATACGCAGACAACTATTTTGACCTAAAAGAATCATTAGAGAAACTTTTTAAACGTGATGTGGATTTATTAGAGGAAAAAGCAATCAAAAATCCATATTTAAAACAATCCATTGATTCATCAAAGCAACTAGTTTATGGATAGCGAAATTAAAACTTAGTTGTACGACATTCTACAATCAATAAAAGAAATAGAGAGTTACTTTGAAGACAGACCCAAGAAATTCGATGAATACGTTAGCGATATAAGAACAAAACGAGCCGTTGAAAGGGATATTGAAATAATTGGTGAGGCCGTAAATAGAATAATGAAAAGAGACAAAGAATTCAAACTTGAAAACGTTCAAAAAATCATTGGGACGAGAAATCGAATTGCACACGGTTATGACAAAATCTCTGATGATCTAATTTGGAGTATTGTTATCAATCACCTTCCAAAGTTGAAAGAAGAAATCGCCTCGAAATTAGAAGAATAAAAGGCTACGCACAACAGCCGCTAAACCCAATCAGGGCTTGACTTGCAGACATGAAAGTTTTTACTAACTTAGCATAACCGTTAACGCGGGACAAGGAATCGGTTTCAAACTCCCTGTCTGGCCTTAACGGCAGGCGTTATAGGGCATTTAAAAAAACTTCCGAACAGCATTAGAAAACTATGCAAAATGAGATAAACGATACGAAACAAGATTACTTCAAAAGGATAAATAATGTAATCAGTTTTGTTGAGAAAAACCTTGACAAAGACTTACATCTGGATGATTTATCTAAAAAAGCATTCTTTTCATTGTTTCATTTTCACAGGATTTTTTCAGCGATTGTCGGAGAGACCCTGAATTCGTTGATTATCCGAAAAAGGATTGAAAGGATTGCTTCAATTATAGCCGTTGGTACTAATGAAACGTTTGTCGATTTAGCATATAAATATGGATTTAGTAGTGCAAGTTCTTTTTCAAGGGCGTTCAAAAAGTTTTATGGGATAAGTCCTACTGATTTTAAAGAAAAAAAGAAGAAGAATAATATTAGCAAGATTGGTAAAGGGTCAATTTCTTATGAGCAATACATTTGTAGCATTGATAACATTTTAAACTGGTTAAACATGAATGCACAAATTGAAGTAAAAGAATTGCCCGAAATTAAATTAGCAGGTATAATGCATATTGGTAAACCTGATAAGATTGGTTATACCTACGAAAGACTATTTAAATGGGCTTATTCCAAGGGGATAGCAAATTTCCATGATTTTAAGGCTGTAACAATTTATCACGATAATCCAAGGATAACCGAAACTTCAAAAGTGCGGCAGAGTGCATGCATTAAGATAAATGGAGAATTTTCGACAGACTATGATATTGTGAAACTTGTAATTCAAAAAGGTAAATTTGCGGTTGGACATTTCGAGATTACACCTATCCAATTTCAAAAAGCATGGGAAAGCATGTGTGTTTGGGTCATTGAAAATGGACATATATTCAGAGATGGTGACTATTTTGAGATTTATCACAACGATTACAGGACACACCCTGAACAAAAATTCATTGTTGATATTTGTATCCCGATTGAGACTGGAAAAGGCAAGAATATTCATTCTGATAAAACTGAAAAGTCATTAAACGATTACAAAAAAGATTATAAACGACAGATTGAGATTGGCAATATTCCAAAAGCTTATAAAGGATTGATGGGCTTCATGAAGAATTTAAGAACCTATTTTGTAAATAATTATCTAGTTGATTATGTGATAGGTAGCATATATTCAGGTGATATGACAATTACCTATTTCCCCTTTACTCCCAAAACTTTAAAAGAGCAAAAACTGAAAATAGCAATCGTCTTTAATCATCAAAAGATACGATTTGAGATATGGTTGGCGGGACAGAATAAACAAATACAAAAAAAATATTGGGAAATTTTCAAAGATAGTGATTGGAAAAATTACCATATTCCATTGACAATTGATGAAGGATTTTCAATAGCAGACAATATTCTGGTTGAAAATCCTAATTTTGATGATTTGGAAGTTTTGACAGAGCAAATAGAAACCAAGACGATGGAATTTATAAAGGAAATTATGCAAGCACTAGAATAACAAATAAATAACATCGCATAACATCGTGTATAAAACATTGGGGTGTAAGTGGTTATGCAAAGTTCCTGCCCCGCATTGGCTTTTGTGTCGGTGGATAGGAACGAAGCCCGCACTCCCCAACGTTTCATACACGCAACCGTTATGCACCATTCACCCTATTACCGAAAAATTGACTACTTCGGCTAACGTTTTTCGAGATAGGAAAGTGCAGAAAAATGAACGAAAATTTGAATTTGTATTTAACTGAATAATAAACGATTAACGAAAACGTTAGTCAGGATTATTTGTTCAAACACAAATGTAACAATATCGATGATTAAACCGTCATACCAAAAACCCAATCAATCCTTAAATGAACTCACTCAAAAAAAATGCAAGAATTGCTGGCCTATTGTATTTTTTTCTTGCAATAACGGCAGTCTATGGTTCTATGTATGTCCCATCCCATATTATGGTACGTGGAGATACTGTTGCTACTATAAAAAATATCCTTTCCAATGAATTTTTCTATCGTACAGGGATATTTAGTAATCTAATCAGCATAACCTTGTTTGTGTTTTTAGTATTGGCTTTGTATCGATTATTAAAAGATGTAAATGAGCATCAGGCTAAACTCATGGTTGGATTGGTATTCGTGGGAATTCCGGTTGCTTTTCTTTTTGGAGTTTTTAAAATTATTGCTTTGAATATTCTTAATGGTAATTTGTCATTTCAACCCGAACAAATGAATAATTTGGCTATGATATTTATCAAAATAGGCAGTTATGGTTCTCCAATGATAAGTTTATACTGGGGTCTTTGGCTTATACCATTGGGATTATTGGTTTATAAATCTGGCTTTATTCCCCGATTACTTGGTATACTATTAATTATAAATGGTATGGGCTATGCTGTTGATTGTTTTACAGCCATCTTATTTCCTGACTACTATGCTATTGTTTCTAAGTATATATTTGTCACCTATTTCATTGGAGAAATACCATTGATTCTATGGCTTTTAATAATAGGGATAAAAGTAAAAAAAAGGCTTAGTACTGTTTAATGTCAACTTTCAAACAATTACGACTGCCGTTCAACAAAAATAACGACGCACAACATCGTATTTATTGCATTTGGGCTGATGACGCATTTGGAGTTCTAAACGCTTTTTGGTAGTTTTACCAACGAGGACTCTGCCTACCCTGCCTACCCTACCTGCCTAAGTGACGCAGTCAGGCAGGCAGTTTCAACCGAGCGTCCTTTGCGAGTTCAGCGGAGTTAAACTTTCATGCACAACAAATATGCGGAACGTTATAGACAAGTGAACACGATGTAACTGAGTTCACGAACCTAACGCAACAACGTAGAAATGATTAAATGGAAAAGATTAAAGATTTAATAGAGAAAAAGGTTTTTAAAACATCATTCATTGATACTCATGAGCATTTGATTGATGAATCTGAACGATTGGATTGCATAGAACCAATAATTCCTTGTGATGATTGGGCTTTATTACTAAACCACTATTTTAGCTTTGACCTGATTTCAGCAGGAATATCAAAAAAACAGCTTGATTGTTTGTTTTCAAAACAGGTCGATCCCATTAATAAATGGGGAATCTTAAAGGAATACTGGCCATATTTAAAAAACACAACTTCAGGAATAGTATTTCGAAATACAATCAAGATACTTTATGGTATCGATGAGGTTTTTGAAGATAACATTATAGAACTACAATATAGATACGAGCAAACAAGAAAAAAAGGATTTTATAAATATGTCATCCAAGATATAGCAAATATTAAGCATTGTCATGTACACTCCCCGATTAGTGCATGTAAAAAAAGTGAGTTGCCTGACTTATTGCTTCAAGATATTGCATTAAATGGACTAATTCAAGTAGCAGTAAAACCCTATTCTGTTCCTGAAAACGTTAAGATTAATTCTTTATCAGATTGGCACTCGCTAATTGATTGGTGGTTTTCCGAATTTAACCCAATTGCAAAGGGAGTGAAAATTGGGAATGCCTATTTTAGAAGGCTTGATTTTGAAAGGGTCGAAGCCAACGAAGTTGAAAAAATATTTACAAGAAAAAACAGTTTGCAAATAATTAGTCCCGAGGAAGAAAAGAAACTTCAAGACCATCTGTTTTGGTACTGTGTCGACAAAGCTACTGAATATGGATTGCCTGTAAAAATGCATACAGGCCAATGGGCAATGAATAATGTAATGAACATGCACTGGGTAAAGGACAACCCATCAGATTGTGCTTCACTGTGCAAACAAGCTCCAAATACAAAATTTGTCTTTTTCCATTTATGTTATCCTCATTATGAGGAAATGCTTTCTTTAGCAAAAAGCTATTCAAACGCATACATTGATATGTGCTGGTCTTGGTCCATTAATCCTTTGACAGCTAAAGATTTTTTGAAAAAATTTATACTTACCGTACCAAACAATAAAATCTTCACATTTGGAGGCGATGATAAGATAGTGGAGAATGTAATTGGACATGCTTTTGTTGCCCGCAAAGGGATTGCTCAAGCCTTGACTGAATTAGTAACTGAAAATTGGATAACAATAACTGATGCGCTAGATTTGGTAGAAAATTTAATGTATAAAAATGCTGAGAAAATATTTGAGAAATAAAACATACTGGCGCCAACAGCAAATTAATTGGCTCCGCCGAGCTCGCACAAAATGCTCGGTTGCATTTGAGCTGATGACGCATTTGGAGTTCTAAACGCTTTTTGGTAGTTTTACCAAAAAGGAACCTGCCTACCAGCAGGCAGGCGGCAGACAGTTAAGAAAGCCCGCCTAAATGACGCAGTCGGGCAGGCAGTTTCAACCGAGCGTCCTTTGCGAGTTCAACGGAGCTAACCGACCGAAGGGAGCTCAGCGGAGCTTAACGCCCAAACGTAACCAATTTGTAAACCGTTGATCCAATTGTATGAACTGTTCAGTTTATTTATTAAAATGAAAAAACCATGCTAAAAAAAGTTACTCTATTGGTTTCATTATTTTCAGTAATGAATTATAGCTCATTGGAAGCACAAGAAATTAAACAACAATTTGAGCCAATCAAAATCGATACGTCTGAACTTAGAAAGGTGTTTGCAGATTTGTCATCAAGTATAAAATCAAATGAATTCCAGAACTTAATTATTGCTTATATTGAAGCTGTTAAAACTGGGGAATCTAGTTTTTTCCTAGGCTTAATTAAGAAGGCTTATATTGAAGCCGTTAAGAGTGGGGAAACTGATATTGTAACAAAGGCTTATTATAGCATTATCCCTGCCTTTGAGAAAAATGAAAGAAACAATTTGTTATTCCTAGCTGTTGATAACCACCGTATTGAAATTACGTCATTTTTTATTAAACTTGGTTACAACATTAATGAATACAGTACTTTTGAGCGACCTTTAATAATGGTGGCAGCAGACCATTGGGATGCTCCAATGATAGAATTATTGGCTAAAAACAATGCAAACATAGAAGCTTTGTATTTGCAAAACTGGACTTCATTAAGCAGTTCCATTTACAAGTTGAACGAAGGTTCTGCGACTTCAGATATGGAAAGATGTTATGAAGCAGTAAAAATGCTTATTAAATACCGGGCTGAAGTCAATGCAAAGCTGAAAGACGGTTCAGTTCCGCTACACAGAGCAGTAAGTTCCTGTTATGTACCACTAATTGAACTGCTACTGCAAAATGGAGCAAATGCCTTTGTGAATTACAGAAGTGATGATTACAATTCTTATTCCTACAAATCTCCATTATACTTTGCCATTATCAACAATAAAAGCGATGCTGAAAAAGTAAAAGCCATGGATGTGCTATTAAAGTATGGCGCTGATTTTAAAGTGCCCGTATCAAATGGCAAAACATTCCTTGAACTTTTAATAAATGTAAACTCTGAAGAATTATTAAGAGCTGCAATAGATAAGGGTCTTGATATCCATTTCGTAGACGATGGAGGTAGAAATACATTATGGATGGCTGCTAACAATGGCAAAGAAAACAGCGTAAAGGTTCTATTGGAAAAAGGCATTGATAAAAACAAAAAGGGCAAGGAATATGGTGAAGACAAAGAACTGACGCCACTCGAAATCGCTAAGAAAAATAACTATAAAAACATTATCCATTTATTGGAAAATTAACAAGGATTGACAACCGATTACTTAATCGGAGATAATTACCGTAAACCTTAAATTAAATAAACCAAATATGAAAGCAATTAAAAAGATTATCCTTTTCGTTCTGGTAATTTTAACGAGTTTGAATTCATATTCGCAGGCTCATGCCTCGTTGATAGGAAAAAAAATTTCAGTACATAAAATTGATGATAAATATGGCCCTTTTCAAGGTAATATGGGTTACTCCTATTCCGATGGAATCAATGGGAAACTTGACATTAAGATTGATTCAGGGAAACATTCGATTGAATTTTTACCCTGGTATAATAGTATTGAATACAAACTGATTTTTGTCGCTGAAAAAGATAAGACCTACGAAATATTAAAGCCTAAGAGTAATTCGGAAAAACCTCAAATAATTGAAAGTAAAACAGGCAAGCCTGTAGCGGGTGCTGTCATTGTTGAAGTAGTATATACTCCGGCAGGTAAAAACGATAAAGTGTTCCATCTGTTTAAAGGAAACATGGAGCAAAAAAGTCTTGCCGTTTTAAGTTTAGAACCGGAATACTTCGATATAATTCCAATTGTGTATAAAATGGATGATACCTGGGGCCCAATTACGGCAGGCTGCATGAGAAGATTCAATAAATTTAAGTTAGGTGGTGGAGATATGAGAGGAGCCATGGAAGCAATGTCTTTTACTATAGAGTTGGCCCCTGGTGAACATACCCTTGAATACAGTTTCCACAGTAATAAAGTGAAATTTTCAATAAAAGGTGGGTTGACAACTATGAGCGACTCTTATGAGGTTTATAAATTAAATTTCAATTTTGAAAGCGGAAAATTTTACACGTTTAAATTTGTTGATTCCCAAGATCCATCTTCTCTTGTAATTGTAGAAAAATAATATCGGAAAAGTATTTCTTGCTGAGTGAATGTAATAAGAAAACATTATTCGAGTAGCCGGCTTAATGGATATACTGGTTGCTAAAAACTGTTATAAGCCTTGTTATTATTAGATTTTCGATAGATTAATGGTTTTGAATTTTAAAGCGTATTAATAGTTGAGTTTTTTAAAGGCATAAAGGCTTCTGAAAATATCAAAAAAAAATTCTATCGAATCACATTTTGATTTTGATAAAACGATGACTATAAATATTATAACCAATAATGTACTCTCCTACAGTACCTATTACAGTCTAACTTGACTCGCTTAAAATTAGTAGTAAACCACCACCGGCAGAGCCGGTGGCTTTAACATCAGAACCCTCTAAAAGAGGAAAGAGGGATTACTCCCATCTTTACGTTCTTCATTTTCTTGATATTTTACATACCGTCTAATCATATCGGAGTCAAAACCTACTTGTGCTGATAAAGTATCCCCTTGCCCAGAAATGGTTGCCCCAATACGGTTTCTTTTTCAAATTAGGGTACCTTTTGAATAGCTTAATGGCTAACTTCCCTTTTAATATCCCCATGTAATCTGAAATGGAAATCTTTGGGGGAATCGAACACACCAGATGGACATGATTCCTATTGTACGCTGAGCTCCTGTACCTCAACCTCTTTCCATTGACTGATGAAGTTGACGTCGTGTTCTACTAGGGTTTTTTACAAAACCTGTCAAAATTCTGTACCGGTATTTTGGTACAAAAACGATGTGATACTCGCATTGGTAGAACATATGCGGTAATTGTCTAATTTACCCATGATGTAAATTTATTAGTTCATGCGCAAAGCTAATTAGGGTCTGCTGATTAAGTCATAAATAGGTTTATGAAGCCATTAAAACAAACCCCAGAGGAGAAATTATGGTAGAAAATATATCAATTAGTATTTTAGCTCTGTAGGGACGACATTATAAAGCAGATAGGACAGAGAATAATGTCATGCCTACGGCATTTCATCTGTTCCCAACTATATTTTCTACCATAATGTCATCCCTACGGGATTAAAATTAGAATAACAAGTGCAAATATTTTAGGCTTTTACATAAAAAATGCTTGCGCTTACACAACAAAAAATT
>Ga0209287_10000545_pt1 | contig 21770 bp, 21 predicted proteins | sample PPLLak3cmMay2015_2_FD_187255 | JGI IMG/M metagenome (GOLD analysis project Ga0209287, IMG submission 187255) | Freshwater sediment microbial communities from Prairie Pothole Lake near Jamestown, North Dakota, USA - PPLs Lake P8 Core (1) Depth... | ecosystem: Environmental > Aquatic > Freshwater... | reverse complement strand
TTATAGTGTGACAACGTACCCGGATGTTGGTGGTGGGAATGGGAATTTGAAGCCGGATGGGACGTATACGGTTCCTATTTCAGGACTGAAGAGCTCAACGGAATACACCTGGTACGTAACTGCATCAGATGGGATGGATACGGTAGAAAAGGAGTTTACGTTTACGACGGAGGCGGTCGCACCCATCGTCTCAGAAGTCCTACCTGTAGATGGTGACCGGTATGTGCTGATGACGCAGGGGTATCTGTGTTTTCATCTTCGTGATCCTCAGAGTGATCTGATGAGTTATACGGTTGAGACGTCGCCTTTTATCGGCTCGGGGAGCGGCTCGGGTGTTCATGAGGGGGATATCTCAATTCCTATCAGTGGTCTTGAAGTGATGACGGAGTATCGGTGGTTTGTGAATGTGACAGATGGGGTGAATCCGACGTCTGAGGTGTTCTGGTTCCGCACGGAGCCGTTGATGGTGTTTGATCCGTTCGCGGAGGGCTGGGGCTATCGGAAATTAGTCACGGTTGATCATACGATGGTCGCTGGTGATCTGGAGTATTTCCCGGTGTTACTTGATTTGACTGATACGGATCTAAGGGAGAAGGCACAGGATGATGGTGATGATATCTTGTTCATGAATGGAGCGGGTGTTGCGACGCGGTTGTATCATGAGCTTGAGGAGTTTGATGGTTCGACCGGTCAGATGATCGCTTGGGTGAATGTCAGTTCGTTAAGCTCATTGGTTGATAGTTCGTTCTATATGTATTATGGGAATGTGGGCTCTGGTGATCAGCAGTGTCCTGAGAAAGTCTGGGATTCTGATTTTGTGCTTGTTCAGCATTTCCATGAACGATCTGGGACGTTGTTTGATAGTACGGGGTATTCGAATGATGGGGTTCCGTATGGTGGTGTTTCTCAGGATGTTGTGGGGAAGATTGGGAATGCTGATGGTTTTGATGGGGATAATGATTATGTGGAGTGTGAGAATTCTCCGAGTCTGAATCCTCTTAATTATGTGTCCTTAGAAGCATGGTATAAACCAGCCTCGTTTAAAGGAAGGGGAAATGACCCAATCATTGATAAGGGGTATTTTCAGAATCAAGATCCATATTGGCAGTATCATTTAGGTGTTTGCGGTGATCAATATCCAACTCGATATTCATTATTTGGATTTGAAATTGCAAATTCTGGTAACCAAAATGTTGTCACTGAAGATGGTTTTTGGATCCCTAATATCTGGTATCATATTGTGGGAACATATGATGGGTCAACTATGAGATTATATGTCAATAGTCAGTTAATCGATTCGAAAGATGTCGTCTCAGCAATGACTGATTTTGGTCAGAATCTACGAATCGCACGATATACGAACTTAAATAATTGTCTTCCAGGAACTATTGATGAAGTAAGAATTTCATCTTGTAATCGTAGTGCTGATTGGATTCTAACAGAATATCTTAATCAGGACGACCCCTCTGGATTCTTCGATGTTGGATTTGAGGAACCCGGACCATAAATCGGATAATGATTTCCTTGTGGGAGTAATTTCAGGATAAGATACTATACAATTTTAGATAATAACCGTTAAATACAGCTATCTATTTTAGGGGCAAGGTAGACAATCAGAGGAAAATCTAATGAAACGCAGTTCACGAGTGTGGAAAAAACGAAGGAAGATGCGCTGGAAGTGGCGCAAGAAACGGATGCGACGAGAAAAACGTATGCGGAGACAAAAACAGTAAATCATATCATTATGGGAGCATGGTGTAACCCGGCATCATTACGGGCTCCAGTTAGGTATGATTACAAGAGGGTCATCTGACGTATGATGAGTAACTGGAGCGATGACCTAAGAAGAGACCCGTCGATCTGGGTTCAAATCCCAGTGCTCCCATCCAAGTTAACGTGATAATAAAAGAGGTAGAAAAAAAATGAAACCAAGTCTAAAAAACATCAATGCATATACGATTGTTGCACTTATTGTTTTAATAGCCGGACTTCTTCTTTATATCTCCTGGGGTCTTCGATTTAATGTCTGGGCAGACATCGGCATCTATTCAATAACAATTATCCTGGTCCTCGGTGGCCTAATTGGAACGATTCTGTCCCTCACCTTTGAAAAGACTGAAGATGGGAAAGAATAGGTTTTTTTCCTTTGGCAATTGCGAAGATTTATATAGCGTATCGCGGTAAGTGATTATCAATGGAACAGGAAGAGATGCTGAGAAAATATTCTGGTGAATGGATTTTATTGTTCAATGATGAAATTGTTGACCATAGCCTGAACCTTGAAGATGTGCTACGAGTTGCTGATGAGAAGTTTCCCGCAGAGAAATTCCCTGCTGATACCATCAAGATATCAAAAGTATTATCTGGCAGTATTCATTTACATTAGGATACTCATGTCTGAAACACCGTTCATCTTTGAATATAAGAATTATCCATTAATTCCTATCAAGTTTTTCACAAAGAACCAAGAAACACCGATGATTGATGCACTGCTCGATTCTGGTGGGGATTTTATCGTTATACCTTATGCTATTGCGAAATATTTACGACTGAAATTGGAAAAAGCAGGGTGTGTCGATACCGCAGCTGGGGAAACAACGCTGTATAAAACAATGCTGAACATGGTTATCTTTGATGAGGATCGAAAATACACGTACGAGAACCTTGAGGTTCATGTCTCCGATCGTAATGATCTACCTGTTCTTCTCGGGAGAAGCCCTATTTTTGAGGATCATGAGATTCTCTTTCAGAAGCATCAAAACAAGCTGATTTTACAACCGATTCAACACCAGTGAGACATTTGGTACTTTTTTAGCGGATGCTTAGAGAAACTTTAAATCAACCTTGCATGATTCTGATTCAGAGGAACAGATTATGCCATATATGTATGAAGGATGGACCTTGTATAAGAGGGATGTCACCCTCAAAGGCGGACGGAAGCAAACGATTTATTTCTTCAGTAAAAGATCACCCAAAAGTGGAACGCCCTGTGAGTTACCACCAGGATATGGTGTTGGCGTCAATAAACGCACCGGACTTCCCTATCTAAAGAAGAAATAACACCATTTTTTTTTATAAAATATTCTTGAGAATCCTGAATAATCATCTTCAGGTTTCTCATGTTTTTTTGTATTATTATTCAAGTATTTTATACCCGTCCTCAAGGTTGATCTTGGAAATCACAAGTGGTGCTGGTTTGTTTTGAGGGGATTTTATTTCTTTGACCTCTTTGACCGTGATTTTAACCGCTGGACCACATTTCTCTCGGTATTTTTCATAGACCTTTTTAAAAATAAAATCTAACGGTGGGTCTGTATCACGAAGATCGTTGTCAACAACAAGATGGATCTCAATTTCATCAATCTTGTTTTGAATGGTCTGGAAATTGGTTATTTTATAGGTTTTCAGCTCTGTGAGAACTAAAGAGACTAGTTCAAATGATGCGGCAGGATACACACGTCCATCTGGCAGGATCACTCTTGCACTGATTCTTCCTTCCACGCCATTTTTAAAAATTGGGGTATGATCACCGCATGGACACTGATATCCTTCAACCAAGGTGACCCAATCATCCATTCCCGTGTATCTGATAATTGGTGTTCCTCTTCCAAATAGCCGTGTGACAACAATATGTCCTCGTTCACCGAAGTTTAGGAGATTGTTGTGTTCATCGATGACTTCGACATGGTAAAAATCATTATTGATATGCCAACTTCCTTTGAGGCATTCATAGGCAATGGTGCCGCATGCTTCAACTGATTGGTATAAATTGACGATGGGGCAGTCAAACGCATTGTGGATATAGTCATGGGTGTATTGGTCCATCGTGTATCCTCCCACTTGAAGTATTTTTGGGTTGATGGTGTCGCAGTACCCTTTCTTTTTGAAATATGCAAGATGTTGCAGTATGATTGGATAGGTGTAGATGATGTCAGGTTGGAATTCATTGAGTTTTTTTATGATTTCTTTTATCGGGTCAAACGCGTTCATGGAGATATAGTTCTTTGATTTTCGAAACAGTTGTGTGTAATTTAGTATTGCATCATCGTAGACTCTGTCGATTCTCCCCTTATGGAATGTCCCAATGCTTGCTATTTTTGCTGTTCTGACATTGTAGTGGTAGGTTTTCCCTTGCCGTACAGACTGCAGTACTCCTTGAGCAAGAGTCGGAAAATCGACGTAGACTGAGACAGGTTTTCCTGTCGAGCCGCTCGTGCTTGCGACATATGCTTTTGTTTTATCCACATGAATGGGGAGAATCCCGTCTGGGTACTGTTCCACGATATCCTTTTTTGTGACGAAGGGAAGCTTTGTGATATCCTGTATTCCTTTGATGTCCTCTGGTTTTATTCCCGCTGCTTTGTATTTTTTCTGATATAAGGGTACTGTGTAAGCGTACCGAATGACATCACGTAATGCCTTATCCCTATATTTTTGCATTTTTTTAGAATCATAGTTCTTCAACCGTGATGGTACTGTCAGATAATTTTTTAAAAACGGTAGTCCATTGAACGGATTTAGAAATGGATTCATGTGCTCTCGTTTTAGAACATACAATTATTAATATAATTTGTCATATGCTCAGATTGAACAAGGTGGATAACATAGCAACAGATAGGAACCTGGACGATGAGTATCTCGACCGGATCAAAGACACGACGTTTCAGCCTGTTTTCATCTTAGGTCTTCATCGTTCTGGAACAACGATCCTTTACAGAATGTTAAATGAGACAAAGAACTTTGATGTGCTCACCTTGTATCATGTGTTGAATTTCGATCGCCTCCTCTATGATCATTTCAATAAAAAGGTTGAGGAAGAAAAACGCAAAATTAATCAGGTGTTGAAAGCGAAAAGGATAACGAACAGGAAAACGGATACTATTGAGGTCACCGCAGAGTATGAACATGAGTATGTCTATATCTTTTCAGAACGGAATTATCCGCGCACAATAACTGAGAAAAACAAAGAGTTGTTTGAACTCCTCTGTAAAAAAATGAAGGTTCTGTCTGGATCTGACAAGCCAGTTCTTCTGAAAAATCCGTATGATTATGGGAACTTTCTGTCTATTAAGAAACTGTATCCGCATGCGAAATTCGTTTTTATTCAGAGAAATCCACTTGATGTGATAAGCTCGACGATGAAACTGTGGAAGACCCGGTTAAAGGTCAGGGATGAGTTTGTCTCGATGTACTCTAAAGAGAGTGCTGCGATGTATACAAATCCGCTGATTCTTTTTTGTTATCGATTATTTTTCACCTTACGATTTCCCCCTGGGGTCTTTGAAGTGTTCTGGCGATCGAAGATGGGGACGGACTCCTATTTAAGGAACCTAAAATATCTTTCAAGCAGCGACTATATCTCGATTCGCTATGAGGATCTCTGTGAAAAACCAGGTGAGGTCATTACAACGATATTGAGGTTCCTTGGGATGAGGTCTGAGAAGGATTTCACAGGGTATATCAAACCAAGAAAACTCAAGTTAGAACCAGAAGTGTCTTTTTTGAAAAAATTTATTTATACATGGATGAAAGCGTATTTTAACTGTTTTGGGTACACTTTCTGATGTAGTATCTTTGTTTAATCATTTTCATAATATCGTACTTTGATTAAATTGCAGACACTGCAGTTTCGATGCATGAGATCCGGTATTGGGCAATTTTTACAGATTTCATTCATGACATATTATATAGTAAAAAATAACTATTATAGTTTTTTCAGGAAACGTCATTCAATTGACCACTAAATAGATAATTAATTTGAATTGTTTAATAATTTAATGGAAATTTATGAAAAAATATTTAAATTGACAAGTCATTCTGAGAGATATGGATGAACTAGACGAAAAAATCCTAACAATATTAAACGAGGATGCACGCAAAAGCTACCGAGAAATCGCTCGGGAACTGAACGTCTCATTAACCACAGTTTCCAACAGGATAAAAAGAATGGAAACTGACAAAGTAATTGAGCGGTATATTCCGCTCATCAACCAAGAAAAAATCGGATACGATTTGACCGCGGTCATAAATGTGAAGATCTCCCATGGGAAACTCATCGAGGTGCAAGAAAGGATATCAAAGGATAAACATGTGAGCGGGGTGTATGACATCACTGGAGAATGGGATTCCTTAATCATCGCACATTTTAAAGACAGAAGAGATTTAAACGGATTTATCAAAGGTGTTTTATCGATTGAAAATGTCGAAAAAACAAACACCCAGATTGTCCTAAATATCGTAAAAAATGAAAAAAGAGTAATGAAGTAATTAATTTACACTGTGATACTGATGATTCAGTGGGCCCGTTGAGATTTGAACTCAAGTCACTAGCACCCCAAGCTAGAAGGATACCAAGCTACCCCACGGGCCCAAGGGAGAACGGCTATCCCTTCTTTGAAAATCTAATGCGTGCATACTAGAAAGCCTTAATATACTTTATTAGATGAAGACCTCGTATGGATTTTGATGTTTTTACCTTGCTTGGGTTCGCCGCTGGGACTGTTACATCCATTGGTTTCATCCCTCAACTGATCCGTGGATGCCGGACCAAAAAACTCCATGACGTCTCCTATTGGATGCCATTAGTCCTTGCCAGTGGGATGCTCCTTTGGCTTTTCTACGGGTTTATACGCAATGATATCACGATTATTGTAGCAAATTCCTTTGGCGTCTCCTGCAATATCTTGCTGATTGGTATGAAAAAATGGTATACCTCTAGGGGTGGCTCTTGATTTTCACACAATATCTTCACACAATATCTTAAATACTATGATACTGCATACATCCCGGAAATCAGGAACCCACTGGCTCCATTCCTCAAGTGAATAGCTATGGAACAACGTACAACACGTAAAACCATTCTAGATACGATTGCAATATTCTTCATAAAAAAGTTTGCAAATTGTTTCTGGGAAGTTGCAGACACTTGCTCATATAAAAACGATGCAATTACCAAACTTTATAATAAAACAATAGGAAAAGAATACCGCAAAGAATATGAAAACTGCGCAATGTCCGCTCATTCGAACATCTTACATATCGGATGTGGAGCCTATCCTTTAACTGAAATTATCCTTGCGAGCTGTACCAAGGGCAAGATAATTGGTATCGATAAAAATAATCAGTCTTTACAACGAGGACAACAAGTGATAAAAAGGAATAAACTTGACAATCGTATCATCCTGAAGCACGGTGATGGTCTTGATTTTCCTGTCGAAGAATTCGATATGGTTATTGTTTCAAGCTGCTCCCAACCGAAAGTTAAAATCCTCGAGCATCTCTTTCGAAGAGTTAAATCACAGAGTACCATCATAGTACGAGAGGTTGATATCGCAACCAAAGACATCTTGAATTATATCGATGCACACCCAAATGTTGAATTGAAACAACAAATCCGCCATAATCCTTTCCCGTTTTTTGAACCAATCGGATGGACTACCTTCTGTTTGACAAAAAAATAAGGAACACCCATTTCTCATGGCTATCGGGGCTATACAATAAAGTGATCTTTAAAGGTGAAACGTCCCTTCTCTGCGTGAAAGCAGGTCATCGGAACAAATGTCATCACTCTAGGGTCAGCATCGCAAATCGTATTTTTTTTCCGGTGCATCTGATTTTTTTGTTTTTGATGTGCCGCCTTTTGAGCAATAGGGGTCCTCTGATACGATTGCATCAAATGGTTCTTTTCCCTCTCGCAATGCATAAGTAAATGCTATCCCTCGGCATCCAACACAATAGGTTTCTCTATATTCACATTTTCCGCATTTTCCCTCGAGTTGTTTGTATGCGTTCCTTGCTTTTTGGATGAAGGGATCCTTCATCACCTCAGCTAATGTCATTCCATTTTTGTTGCTTGGTCTGACATTCAAATTGGTAATAAGGACTGCTGCGCATGGTCGCGCGTATCCTTCGACGGTGATACACATGCTGTACTCGAGTTGTCTGCAACCAGCGCCTGTCAACGGCATGTAGGGAACCCAGGTGTATCCATATTCTTTTTGATCGATCTCGAGGAGTCTGTATCGAAGGTCCATGATTTCTTTTCGGTTTGGGATCCAATCGAGATGGTTCCTTGCTCGCCCGTTTGGGGTCATTATCTCCATATTCGGGAACATATTCCTATCTCGGCAAAATCTCCAGAGTGTCTCCACCTCATCGATATTTAACTTATTTGTGACAAACGAACCTGAGAGTTTTACTTTTTTTGTATTTCTATAACCGGCATCCAGAAGGTTTTCGAGTCCTTCCTTTATTTTTTTACCTGATCCTTTGACGCCGGTGAGTTTATCCATCACTTCATCTCTGAGTGAATCTAATTTAAACATCACCGATGCGTTATTTCTAAATAAAAATTTAGCGAGCTCTTTGGTAGTTTTTTGGTTGTTTGTGATAACGACAGGCACCATTTTCAATGAATGGATATGTTTGACAAGTTTTTTGAAATGTGGATAGACTGTCGGTTCTCCGCCTCCTATGATGACGACAGATTTAGCTCCGAGTTTCTTTGCTTGGGTGACGATTTCTTTTAAATCTTCATAAGGCATTTCATTTTTTGCTTTTTTGCCGCTATCTCTAAAGCAGTATTCACATTTCACGTTACAGGCTAAACTTGTCTCTAATCGTATGCAGAGAAGTTTATTGCTGTCTCTTGCTTTTATTGCGTCTTTATAATCGTATAAATATCCTTCTAATAGTGGTGGGTTTTTCAGTTTGGTGTTTTTCTTCATAGAATCATCTGCTACAATATATAAATATTAACTATTGTTAATTATTTTTTAAATTAATAGTGTTTTTCTATAAATACTTTTTCGTTTTCTATTATTTTTCTATTTTATATAATTCTTTAAAAGAAATAATAATTTAAATCATTGCGCTATGTACCCACGCAGTAGAGCATGAATAAACTTATTTATTTTTTATTCAAATGGCGGCCGTTTAGATGGCGTACCATTATGATGTACGAAATGCTCTCACTAAATATCATGTACTGTGCGGCTCCCATGCTTGCCTATGGGATACAAAGCTATGATTGGAACATTTTACGTATTCTTCTTCTTTCGATTATCACACTTTTTTCAGGGTATTTTGCAACTTTAATATGGAATGATATCAGTGATATGGAAATTGATAAGATAGCCCATCCTGATCGTACCATACCTTCTGGGAGAATCACCCCAAGACAATTCTTCATTGTTGCGTTAATCTGTTCCGCTATCGTCTTTACAGGTGCACTCCTCATCAGTGTCTGGTGCCTCTTCGTCGTTGGTATGGCAGCATTATTCGTCGCATTCCACAATAAATTTCTCAAAAAAATTGTCAAAATACCTGCCTATTCCGAGATATTTACTCCGGTTCAATGGGTCGTCGTCGCCATCTTTGGGTATGTCGCGATTTGGACTGCGTTGCCGCAGAGCCATGCTCTTAGTTACAATCTACCGATAGTTGGGGCGATTGCGTTTGATGCTGATTCTTTTGTAAACATGATTCTTCTTGTTTTGTTTACGTATTTTGCCGATGACGCCCATGATTTGCCGGAGGGTATCCATGACATCGAAGGAGATAGAAGACTTGGGGTGAGAACCTATGCATCATCGTTTGGGGTTAAGGCATCTGCGAAAGTTTCGTTTGCCATGTATTTCATCTCAGGGATCCTTGGGGTCATCCTTTTTTTCCGGACCATCTTATCACCGATATTCCTCGTTCCTTTCCTCATCATCTGGCTTTATACCTTGAATTGGTCCTATCGCTACCTGAAAAAAGATGAACAGGAGATGAAGGACACCGGATTAATCATCGGTCAAAAAGGGTTCAATTATTTTCTCACAGCGTTTGATTTAATGTTTCTGGACATCCTGCTGCAGATAATGTATCATTCATTTTTCACGGCGTAAGAGTCTTACCATCAGAGCCATCTCAGCCCACATGCGGTTTTCTGCTTCGTCGATGATGACGGATTGCGGGCCATGGGCGACTTCTTTTGTGACTTCTTCTCCATAGAAGATAGGCATACAATGGATGAAGATGGCATCAGGTTTTGCTTTTCTCATTAACTCCGTAGTTACGGTATAACCTTTGAGATCCTTTACGATCTGTTCTCTCTGGTCTTTGTACCAAATCGATATCCAGGTGTCTGTCGCGACGACATCAGCGTTTTTTATCTCGTTAAGATCGTCGGTGATGGTGAGTTTCACGTTTTTTTCTTTCGCAATCTCTGTTGCTTTGTCCAGGAAGTATTTCGACGGCCAATGATTCTTATTGGTGATGATTGTGACATCCATTCCGACCAGGGTGCAGCCAAGCATGTAGGAATGAGTGAGGTTATCGTTCCCATCGCCAACAAAGACGAATTTCAATCCTTTCAAGGTATGTTTTTTCTCTTGTATTGTAGTCAAATCAGCAAGGATCTGGGTCGGATGCTCATCGATATCTAAGCCGTTAATCACTGGTATTGTCGCATATTTCGCAAACTCATGAAGGTCTTTTTTATCCAGTGCTCGGTACATCACGATATCAGCGTACCGTGACATGGCCAGTGCGATATCTTCCACGGTTTCTCGCGTGCCAATCCCGATGTCCTCTTTTGTGAGGGAGATGGCGATGCCGCCGAGCATCTGTATGCCGAATTCAAAGCTCACCCTGGTTCTTACCGAGGTACGTTCAAAAATCATGGCGAGCCGTTTCCCTTTGAGGTATCTGATGTCTTTTCCATTCTTATAATCGTTTTTTAATTGTATTGCAAGCTGGAGTAATTCTTCAATCTCATCTTTGACATCAAGAATGGATAAAATATTTTTATTCATGGGCTCTCCCGAAGAAATCAAGATTATAAAAACTTTTATGTTATGATTGTAGGAGGGATGTCAAGCATTAAAGAGAGTTTATATGATGTTGACACTATTCATCAGCGGAAAACGATGTTTAAGAAACTCTTAGACCAACTCTATAATATATATGAAAATATATTTACAAATATATCTTTTTTCTCCTTTTTGTACATGAAATTCCATGAACCCTCTGTAAAAAAAGAAATCAACATGACAGACATCAAACAATCTGATAAAATTCTTCATATCGGCTGCGGAGCCATCCCCTATTCATTGATCATTTTTTCAAAAGAAACACACACACAGATAACCGGGATAGACAACCAACCACGAAGCATTGCCCATGCAAAAAAGTTCATCGCCAACGACAAAAACATCCACATCGAACAAGCATCAGGGGAGACATACGATGGTTCATCTTTCGATATCATCTTTATCTCCTACGGAGTCGGCGATATCGAAGCCGTTTTAAAAAACACTCTTCAACATCTCAAAAACAACGGAAAGATCATCCTCAGAAAACCAATGACCGAGACAACAGAATACATCGATTCCGTCATAAGAAAATATTCCGTAAAAAAACTAAAATTGCTCTTATCCCAAGAATCGTTTTTGATAATGAAGAAATGACTAGTATTTTAACCAGATATTACTGGAAGAATACCCGGATGTACCGTCTTAAGATTCTTACCATACCTCTGATTCTTTCGGTATCTGTGACAAATCAATGCGCTTCAAACAACAAGAGATCCTCGGCCGCGGAGCAAGCTGAACCGTTGCGACGAGTCGCTTACAAAACGTATGGAAATCAAGCTCAACTGACAGACCAACACCTTTCGGTGGGGTGAGAAATTCAAGAGAGACCGCATTATGTCCAAGTAACGGTGCCTGTCGTAACGGCACGATTTTACATTCGCCCTGCAAAGGAATCGTCCCTTTTTTATCAGTGAACGTGCCTTCCATGCGACCAGGAAGCTCACTTAAAATAAAAGCCTTATAGAACCTACCTTTCTTATACGGATCGAGATACTCATAGGTATCAGTCGTTGACCAAAACCGTAGATGTATCGTCTTATCCTCCAACCGCCCCGTCACCTCCAAATCAGAAGGATAGTACACATCAAACTCCTTCACATACAGCACTTTATTGTATTTGAACCAGATGTCACAGAACTCCCAATAGTGTTTCCCGTCAGCAGTCAAATACAACGCTCCAATAGACGGACCTTCTGAGACCCAGAACATAGAGTTACCAAAAAACAAACTCCAAGAATTATCACAGACGCCCCAGACCCAGTCATATCCAAAAGGATTGTTCTCTGATGTAAAACTAATACGTTTAGGGATCTTCAATCGATGATGAGACAACCACCATTGAGTCAGATGGCCGTACGTCGCAAGGGTACGATGCGCTCGTGAGATCGTCTGCAGAGGGTTCTGATACGACCAGTTCCCATACGCATGCTCCAGGTACCCCTTCCCTCTAATCGAATAGGATTCTTCCCCTAGTTTCATCGTCCCGGTGATATCACAATGGGGGAGGAACCCATACCGGTAGAAATTAAGACCAATCGGAAGATTCCCCTGCGTCGCCTCCTGAGCTATCCAATGAGGCAACGAACGAGCCGTGTAATCAGCATCCAGAATAAATCCCTGCTGAGGATCCTCGACATGAAGATGGTATTTTGGATATAACCCCTCAAGAGAGGAGTTTTCATAGCGGAGGCCTAGTCTGTTTTTCACATGAGCAAGTTTCGTAATCTCATCATTGAGGTCTTTATGCGCCACCCATTTCCTTGAAGTGATATCAAAGAGCACATACTGGAAAAAACAGGAGGGTGTCTCTTGCTCTTTGGCAAATGAAGTCATGAGATTCCATCGCCGGTGATCCTCCTGTGTTTGAAAGAGCAGTTCGCAGGTCCACCATTCCCTCATCACCGGGTCATGGTCTCCTTCTTCTTCTGGGCTCCAGGGATTCTTTGGATCATCTGTTGTCATATGTCAAACCTATCGTTGTTTCAAGCTGCGGATGTACCTCAAAGCAATCCATCAGGGAATTATAACCTTTTTTAATGAACGGGGTCTTAAAGGTTTAAATGCAGTAGTCCAATTCCATGAAAGAACAGTAAAGCAAGTGGAAGGAACACAAGCTTGACTGCGTAAACTATGATACAAAAATTATTTGCGCACCTGGAAACCATGCGGCCGTACACGCTTCTTTGGTGTGGCCTGGTGAGTCTTTCTGGTGCCTGTCTTGCATATGGAAATATCCCGCCGATAAGAATCGCTCTGCTCGTTTTTTTCATCCCAATCCTAGGCTGGATCGCAGGTCTGTACCTAGCTGATTACTATGACAAAGCCTTAGACGCAATCCAAAAACCACATCGACCAATCCCATCAGGACGACTCTCCCCTCGCGAGGTATTGACGGTCGGTGCTTCCTATGCGGCTTTAGGATTAGTACTTACTGTGTTCCTTCCTCCCATCAATATCGTGTTGGTCTTCATCGCTGGAACACTGGTCTTATGCTATGCGAAATATACAAAAGCAAAAGGACTTCTTGGAAATTTCAACAGAGGCGCAATGACGGCAGTAACCTTCCTGTTCGGGGTTTTCTCCATTCCTACGACATCCGCAATCCCGTTATCACTCTGGATGCTCTCACTGGTGTTCTTCTTCCATGACACCAACAGCAACATCATCGGATCTATCAGAGACGTCCATGGAGACAAAACCGGAGGATATGCAACCACCCCAGTAAAATACGGCATCCGACTCACCTTGCATATCTCTGTGACACTCAGCAGTATCTACCTTTTACTCACCGCAGGTATCATCTCCTTCTATCCAGTGGTTATGTATCCAACCAATTTTCTCTTATTATTTATAATATGTATCCTCATCCTCTGTATGATGTATCTGATTTTGTTCACCTCCATGACTTCCCTGACCCAAAAACAATCCCTGCACGCCCATGAATTATTCGTCGCAGAGCGCGTCATCTTCGCCTCTGCATTTATCGTAGGCATCGCCTCATCCTCTATGCTTTCAATCTCCCTATGTATCATCTCTCTGATCATAACGCTGCTTTCCCAGCATCTCCTCAGAGAACGATACGAATTAACATAGAGACCATGAACTGCGTAGTCACCGGAGCCTCAGGCTTCATAGGATCTGCACTAGTCAGACGACTTGCCCAGAACGGTCATCGTGTACGAGCAATTCTTCATACAACCTCACCTCAGAATCGTGAACAAAAGGTCGAATATGTTATTGCTGATCTGACCGATCCTGCTTCTCTCAACCGCCTCATCCAGGATATGGACATCGTCTTCCATTGTGCAGCACTTGTGAAGGATTTCGGCTCCAAAAAAGAAATCATGAATGTAAATATCAATGGAACAAAGCATCTAGCCCAAGCATGCGGTGACAAGCTTCACCGGTTTATTTTTCTCAGTCATCTTCACAGCATATCACCAAAAAAAATAGGAACATACAGCACATCAAAAGGTCTCGCGGAACAATACCTTTTGAAACAACACCATGACAACCAATTCCCGGTGGTTATCATCAGACCAGGCAGCGTCTACGGACCTGGAGCGACAACATGGTGCCTCCGTCCGCTCCAGGCGATCCAACAAGACCGCATCGCACTAATCGACCATGGTAACGGTCTGTTCCTTCATACTTACCTTGACAACCTCCTCGATGGTCTACTCTTAAGTCTCACGGCGAAGAATATCGAAGGGGAGATCATTGAAATCACAGATGGAGATAATACCACAACCTGGAAAACCTATCTCAACGACCTTGCTGCTCTCGCTGGAAAACCACCCATCACACGAAACATCACCAAAACCACCGCTTCCCTGATCAGTCGCTCTCTAATGCTTCGATACTATCTCTTCCATACAACCCCGCTGCTCACACCCACCGCAGTTCATCTCTTCACGAGTCAACGGACAGTCTCAATTGAAAAAGCACACCAAATCCTTGGATATTCTCCATCAGTTGATTACACAGAAGGTATGAAACACACAGCACAATGGCTATGCGAAGAACATTACATTTAAGAAAATCCCGATACCAATACAAAGGGAATCATTTTAAGACGGACACGAGAATGTCAACCTCTCAACTTGAGCAACTATTTTCTTTCCTACAACATCTCATCTTTCATCAGATTGGTAGCAAAATACGCACGGACTGACCTATCCTGTCGAGCAGTTCACCGTCATCTTCGTCCTCTACGGAGTCAAGCACCCAGCAGAAATGCTCCGTCATCTCGCAAGTCACATTAATCAAAACACCAGGATCATCTATCGCACAATCACCGATGTTCAAGGCAGGATGTTTGACCAAACATTTGATATCTCACAATACTTCGTTATCAAAAAGCAAATTCATACAGAGGGTATTGGGACCCTTGATTCGTTTTTGTTGACGAAAAAATAATTTTATGCTGCTGGATCAGAAGTGAAAATCTTTTTTATAATAGCGTCGGAATGTATAATTCGTAAACGCTGGTAGGACCGCAGGTAGATTCCGAACGATCGCGAATGTCCGAAGAGCGCGATGGATGACATTTGGCATACTATAGTATTGTTTTGCTACTTTTCGACTCCCATCGAAGAGTTCCTTTTCTGTCATTTGTTTGGGTTTGAACACCACATCGACTTGATTGTACCTCTTCCAATCCTTACTGATGATCCGACCTTCGCGCTCCAATCGATCGTACAATGGTGTCCCAGGAAACGGTGTCAGAATATTGATTTCAACAGCATCTAACTCCCATTCGTTCATCTTCTCCAAGGTCAAATCGAAGATTTCAGTCGTATCCTGGTCGAAACCAAAAATGATACCTCCTTGAACAGCCATCCCATGTTTATGCAATCGTTTAATGGTTTTCTTAAAATCTTCAACCTTATTGACTGTTTTTTTAATCCCATTTAACGATTCCTGACTAACCGATTCAAATCCAACGAACCATTCGACACATCCAGATTTTTTTGCAAGATCAAGAAATTCATCATCGACTTTCCCAAGCACGTTCGAATTGCCGTTCGATACCCATCCTTTGTGCACCTTCTGACGAATAAGCTCCTTGAACAACTCTCGTGAATACGCTGGATTGACCGTCAGACTTGGATCATGGATGACAAAAATCCGATTTGGCATCTGCATGATTTCCTCAACAACGCTTTTCACAGGACGTTGTTTCACCTCATGCTTACAGAAACTTGCGATAGCGCAAAACTCGCATTGATTGGGGCATCCTCTCGTCGACTGCACCGCGCCAATCATCGGATTATGACGGATAAGATCACGTCTGATTGGAGGGATCGCAGCCATATCAAAATCAGGGTTGGGACCATAGAATTGTTTCAACACCCCTTTTTCCACATCATGAATAAGCTCAGGCCAGGTCAACTCAGCTTCCCCAAGAACCACGCTATCTGCATGTTGAATGGCTTCCTGTGGCATCGCGGTCGGATGATACCCGCCAAGCACCACTTTTTTTCCTCGTCTGCGAAACTCATCTGCAATCTCATAGACCCTTGGCGCGGTCATCGTATAACTCGTAATACCAACAAGGTCCGCTGGCTCATTAAAATCAATATTCTCATAGTTTTCGTTGACAATTTTAACAGTATGCTGCCGGGGAGTGATACCCGCAAGATGTGGTAAGGTGATAATGGGATAGCCAAACAGAATCGAGCTCCACGATCCTTTATCAGAATAGGTCGTTGCTCCATGTTCGATCCGGGGAAATACCAGTAGGATATTCATAAGTCACCTTGGTATGGCGTCTGGGGATATTTAACATTTTTGAAGTGATGTGTAGCAAAAGAGAACCATATATTACTACGAACGATCATGGGATCGTCCTTGGTTCTTTTCCTTTGTACACCGCTTCAGAGAAGGTTATCTGACGCATGCGAGGTTGTGAAGCGACTTCTTCGAAATAATGGGCAGAAAGACCAGCTATTCTTCCATAAATGAAGAATGCTTTTGCCATTGCAGGGTCCAGACCCATATCTGCGACGATTGCCCCGATCACACCATCGACATTGATAGGAAGACTCATCCCTCGTACTTGTTCAAATATCGCACTGACTTTCCGGGATAACTGTACATGGTCGCCAGCGATACCTGTTTGAGACGATAAATTCCAAAGAACATCACGTCGCGGATCCTTTGTATGGAGTCGATGTCCTAGGCCTTCGATGCGTTTTCCCTCTTCGATGTATTTTCTCATTATTTCTCTGGTCGCTTTGGCAACATCGATGTTTTCCTTTTTTGATTTCATGATACACTCGGTGAAGAGCTGTGCAGCCTTCGCACCAGCTCCACCGTGCACATCGGTAATCGCACCCACGCCCTGAGCAACCGCTACCTCGTAGGGTGCCCTTGTAGATGCCGCGATGAGGGTCGCTTGGGCAGACGGTGGAGTGACCCCGTGGTCGACGCATGCTACGATCATCGCCGTGATCATGCGAGACTGCTGTTCATTAACCGTCGTATTACCTGTGACCGCACGATAAATCACATGGGAGAATGGTTCATTTCCAGAAAGTTTTTCCAACGCTTTTTCCGTACCCAATATCTCGCTTAGGTATCGAGCTGTTCTGCCGATACCGAAGATTGTTTTTTTCACCGCTCCATTCGTTCCTTCCTCCGGGTACTGCGCGAGTTCCTCGTCAAGAACAAAATATTTGACCAATGTTTTTGAGATGTCTTCCGTCTTCGATCGGTTCACCTTCGGAGCAGGTTTTTTTGCTGCATCTACCGCGATCTTCTGCATCTCTTCATATGTTTTGTTATCAGGGAATTCTCCTTTTATAAGTAGGTATGCAGTCTCAAGGAACCCTTTTTGTTCGGTGATATCCTGTAGCGGATACCCAGAGATCAACAGATTGTTTGGCATTACTTTCGTAATGAGTGTTCCCCACCCGGGTTTTTTAGAAGGAGCATCCCAGATCGTTTTCATTTTCTTATAGTAATTCTCAACATCAAAGTAGATTTTATTCTGTAATCTTTTTTGGACCTCAGTTATGAGGTCGTACTGGCTGTTCACGACAGGTACACCAACGCTTTCAAGTGCTTGTTTTTTTGATTGGAATGTTCCATAGACTTGCCCTGGTGAGACGATTGCTCCCGCATGGCCCATGGTTTTTCCTTCAGGAGCATGGGCTCCAGAAATTAAAGCAACAAGAGGTTTTGGATATTTTTTTGGGTTTTTCTTGATATCGTCAGCAAGGAGTTCTTCTTGGCATCCACCGATTTCACCGGCGACAACGACAAGGTCTGTATTTTCATATGCCATCGCAAGCGGAACGAGGTCGCGAAATGTTGAGCCTATCGCACCGTCTCCGCCAACACCAAGAACCGCGTTTTGTGCGATACCAACGCTTGCTAACGCATCAGAAAGATGATACAGGATGGCTCCACTACGAGAAATGATGGTGACACCTTTCGGACCAAATTCTTTTAGAGAAACCTCCTCAGGGTAGAACACATCAGGGAGCATGCCTGCTTTGATCCCTTCAGGGGGAAAAATAACGCCAGGGGTGTTCCCACCAATAAGCACTGTTTTGTGTTTACGTGCAGCGACCAGGATATCACGGACATCCTTCAAGGGAATCCCCTCGCTGATTAGTATCACCATTGGGATGCCAGCTTCGATTGCTTCTATCGTCGCGTCTTTTGCTGTGGAGTAATGTCGCCAGACGCTTGCGACCGCGATATTCGGATGTTCTTTGAGGCATTCGGTAATCGTGTCGTAAACCGGTATCGTCTCCAGCAATCGTGTTCCACCTCGTCCTGGTGCGATACCTGCGGTAATCGTGGTCCCATATTGCTGCATAAGATCCGCGTGTCGTGTCCCTTGTCCTCCAAGACCGATTACTATGGTCTCTATTACCCCGGATTGTTTGATTTTTTTTGCAAGATCCGGTCGTTTGTTTTCGATGATGTAGTATAGCATCCCTTGATCTGGGGGAACCAGCTTCATGGCTTCCACCCCTTAGTTTCAAACGCTTTCTGAATCCCCTCTCGGATCACATCCGCCATAATCCGCTGATTTCCCACATAGATAGTGACGTTTTGTAACGCCTCAGGGTTCTCTGCTTTTGCTTTTTCTAAGAACGCCCGTGCACTGGGTAGATCGGTTCCAACCATCCTACCAAAGATCGGTACCATTCGCTTCCCGCTTTCATAGCGTTCTTTCACTGCTTGTACCATACCGCGTATAAAAATATCACAGCTTGAAATTCCACCGAACCGTGAGGTGACAATGAGATCCACCACGGGATACTCCATGAGGAGATGGAACATCTCTGCAACCCGGTTTTGCGAAGGGCCACCACCGCTATCCATGAAGTTCACAGGGACGACCCGATCATGGAAATAGCGATTCCCGATCGTCGAAACCTCATCGATGGAAAAAATCCCGTACCCCGCGCCGCCCGGGATAAGGCCGACGTATAATTTTTTCTGGTCTTTCGTAAAGGGTTGCGGTAATAGATCGATGTACGGAAACCCCGCAGATTGAGCTCGAAGTTCGTTCTTGGTTCGTTCCGCCACATCATGTCGTTTCTCTGTGATGCCGAGCATTTCGAGCAGTTCGACTTGTCTGAAGAGCGCATTGTCATCGAGCACAAGCTTTGCATCCGCTGCCACAGGACCATTGGGGGTGATTATCAAAGGGTTGATTTCACAGAGTCGTGCATCGAATCGCTGATAGGTCGCATAGACTTTCGCGATGATTTCCGCAAGGGTTTTTGTCTTCTCATTATTCCCTTTCAAGGACTGGTTCAGGGATAACGCGAGATCCTGTGCTATGGTTTTTGAAAGTTCTTTGCTATTGTCCGGGATCTCTTTTCTTAAGATGGCTTCGGGGTTATTTTGTGCAACCTGCTCGATATCGACCCCGCCAGAAGCACTGACTATGAGGACAGTGTTAAACGTCGCTGGGTCCATGGTGATACCAACGTAATAGGCTCCGATTTCTTCTACTGCTTCTTCAAGCAGAACACATTCAACAGGGAAGCCTTTAATCCTCAAAGTAAACAAATCAGCAATGATTTTTTTTGCCTCTTCCCTGTTTTTTGCTTTTTTAATTCCTCCTGCTTTTCCCCTTCCACCGACCAGAACCATAGATTTTAACATGGTGGGAAACTCTAGTTTTACTGTATCAAATTCTTTTGGAGAATGAATCACCCCATATTGTTTCGGGATGGGGATCCCCATTTTTTCAAACACTTTTTTTGCTTCAAATTCGTACAGCTTCATTTGATGGCTTCTCCTTTCTTTTGTAGTGTCTTCTTTATCTCAAAATCAATAAAATCGCAATGATGAATGATGATTGCCTCCGGAGTACGGTTCATAGTGTCACCCTCATGGCTGTGCGCTGCGATGATGTGTACAACTTCTTTGGGAAGACCGCATTCTTCAGCAAGTTGTGCACCAGCTGCAGGGTGACGGATTTTCTCCCCGAATGTACTTTTCAGGATTTTGCCCTCTTTTCGTTCGTATTCAAGCAGTTTTCCCACATCATGCAGGAGGGCACCTGCAATGAGATAGTCTTTGTTAAGAATCTCCTGTCGTGTATTACCGACATTTCGCACTAATGCTGTTATCCGTTTGGTATGGTCGACAAGCAACCCTGAGTTCTCGAAGATAAGAGTGAACGGGATCTCCTGGAGTTGATGCCATTTTCCTCGGTCAGCAGCGGTTTTCCATACCTTCACGACCTTGTTTCTGAGATTTTTATCCTGTATCCACGCAAGTTCGGTAAAACAAGCTTCTATATCTTGTTGTTCTATCATACAATGCCTCCGAGAGTAGTTGGGGTGGTAATTGTACTGTATTATAATAATTTGCGCGTAACAGAAATGGGTACCGATTGTAAAGAAAACTATTAATATTCTCCTATCAGAACTAGAGTATAACGATATCGTTTGGTGGAGAATGAAATACAAAAAGATTGATACGATCATCATCATCGTACTTATCGTCTCTACGACATTATTTTTGGTCAAGGCAGACTATATCAGTATAATTCTCCCAAATGTTCATACGAATCCCCCTGGGAAGAATAACACCACGGTCACTCCTCTGCCAATAGAACAGGACCCAGCTCCACCAACCTCTCTTGTTCCCGCGTATCGTCGTGATGTAGCTCCCGAAGATGAAGGTGTGCATTTCAATGATTTGCGTACCTCCCGTGAATGGTGGTATTTCAATGCGGTGTTTACAGACGGTTCGAGCCAATTGAAGGACTGGGCGGTCGCTGTCAGCTTCAACCATATGGCACGAGGTGATCTGTTCGGAACTAACAAGCCTGATCTGCTGGTCGTCAGTATCCTTGGAAACAACAGTGAAACGTATGGCGGGATGGTCAATAAGGAGCATCATCTTGGAATCCTGAAGGATGGAACCCTCATTGCTGGCACTCCTGGTGTCAAAGTTGAATTTGAAGACTGTTGGGCTGAAGGAGCATATCCACGCTGGCATGTCCATGTTCAGAACGTTGATGTTGACGCGGCACATGAGATTATGATTGACTTGGATTATACCGCAAAGTCCCTTCCGGTCTGGGCTCTCGGATCCCATGTGATTGAGAAATCAGATAGCGAAGTCGCGAATTATGTAGTACTTGGTTGCGATGTTTCTGGGACGGTCACCATCGATGGTGAAACCTATACCGTTAAAGGTACCGGTTCCCATGAGCACTCCTGGACGCCCAATGCGATCCGGAAACTGTTCATTGGTGGATGGGATTGGTTCTCACTGACCTTGGATAACGGTTGGAACATTTATGCGGCAAACTATCTGCCAAGTCCTCAAGCGATCTCCGGAGCATTGTCATCTCTTGATCCGTTTGGTACCCTTTTAATTACCACCGATGGTGGAGTTACTATTACCGAGTTAAAGGACGTGAAT
>Ga0209287_10000541_pt1 | contig 21870 bp, 13 predicted proteins | sample PPLLak3cmMay2015_2_FD_187255 | JGI IMG/M metagenome (GOLD analysis project Ga0209287, IMG submission 187255) | Freshwater sediment microbial communities from Prairie Pothole Lake near Jamestown, North Dakota, USA - PPLs Lake P8 Core (1) Depth... | ecosystem: Environmental > Aquatic > Freshwater... | reverse complement strand
CGTTGGCAACCTTGTTATTGCCCGCTGGCGTTACGGTTCCCCCGGTTCCTGCGGAAACGGTCACCGTATGGGTATCCCTGCCGAAGTTCGCGGTAACGGTGCCTGCGGTCGTTATATTCATGACTCTGGTCGCGGTGTCTGCCGCATGTTCAAACGTAAGTGCTGCTGTTCCGGTCCAGGTATCGAAATGCCAGTAGAGCGAAGGCCGGCTGATAATGGAAAGATTTTCGCCTCTGGAAACCACGGTGTTTGCTGATGGAACGGTAGTTCCCTCGCCTGTTTTCGCCATGATGATGGTGTATTCGTCGTCATTTATGGTATAGGTATAGGTTTTTGCCGTGCCGATGGTTGCGTTTGTGGGAACTCCCAGCTCGATTATCACGGTTTCGTCGGATTCGTCTTCTTTATCGTTTACCACGCTAAGCACGATGTTTTTGGTGGTAACAGAGCCTGCGTCAAAAACCAGGGGCGTTGCGGAAAGCGAATAATCCGCGGATGACGCGGTAGAGGTCGTTAAAACGGAAAATGGGACTGAAACCTGTTTCTGCGGCGCGAACGAAAGCACGACCGGAATATTCACGGTTGTTTCCGATTCATATTTATTCACTGCTGTTTCCTGAAACGATACGACCGGCTTCTCGTTATCCAGAATAGTCAGCGTGAAATTCTTGATCGTGCCCAGAATTGCGTTGGAAGATGGCGTGTGCAGCTCAAGGATAACGGTCTCTTCGGGTTCCGGCGATGCGTCATCGACAATGCTTATGGGAATCGTTTTTTGAAGGTCGCCGGGAGCGAATTCAAGTACGCCGGTTCCGCCCAGTGTGAAATCAATGCCAGCACCTTGTGCGGTTCCGCCGGTAACGCTGTAGCCTACCGTTACCTTTTCCTGAGCTACTTTTGACAACACTACAACGAGAGAAAGCGATAAGCCGCTTTCGTCTATGGTTGTCGGTTGCGAGCCGTCGAAGCTTATAGTGACCACGTCGTTATCGCGGATAACATAGTTGCACACGGTATCCTGTCCTGCAAGCGAGATGCCGCCGACCGGATTAAACAGCGCGAACTGTATATTCTCATCCCCCTCCGAAAGGGTGTCGCCGACAACATCCAGGATTATGTATTGTTTGAGCGTGTTGGCCGGGAAGGTCAGTTTGCCGGTGCCATACAGGGTATAATCAACTCCCCCGCCGGTCGCGGTTGATGAGCCGGGAACAATTTTATATTCAACTGATGTCTCTATATCATTCACACCGCTTAAGACTACTTCAATGGAGTCTTTTTCTGCACCGCTGTTTTTCTCAAGCAGCGTATAGGTGAGCTCGGAAAATCCGCAATTGGATTGGTCATTATCGGTTATGGTATACGTATGCCGCGTTTTGGTAGCGTGCAACGTGCCGTTTTCAACTGTTGTCAGGTCTATGATGATTGTTTCGTCGAACTCGTTAATCTGGTCGTCGGTTACGGTCACATTGATATTCTTGGTTACCGTATCGCCGATGGAAAATACGAGTGTTGAAGCAACCAGGGTATAGTCTTTATCTTTGGCAGCGGTAGAGCTCTGATTTATAGAATACGAAACCGTTACCTGTTTCTGTGGGGAAAACGAAAGGGAAACGGGAATATTGACCGAGGTCACCGATTCGAGGCCGGAAAGAGACGGTTCCTTGAAAAACGCGACCGGCTTCTCATTGTCAAGAATGGTTAATGTAAGAGAGTCCAGGTCTCCGATAGACGCATTGGCCGAGGGCGAATAGATTTCAAGGTTGATGGTCTCGTCGGTTTCGGGGGCGGTATCGTCGACAATGGAAAGTGAAATTTGTTTACGAACAGAACCGGGGTCAAACGTCAGGGAGCCGTTGCCCGGCAGGGTGTAGTCCACGCCTGCGCCTGATGCTGATCCGCCGGTTACTTTATACGCGCAGGTCACGGGCACGTCGCATTTTTTCGAGATGGAAACCGCAAGGTCGATCTGGGCGCCGTTTTCCGGAACCGTCAGGGTCTGGCCCTGGTCAAAGGATATCACCACCCGGTCATTTTCAATAATTGTATATCTGCAGGTCGTATTGGCTGTCGACAGGCTGATGCCGCCGGCCGGGTTTAAAAGCCTGAGGAAAACAACCTCGTTCTTTTCTGAAAGCGTATCACCGTATATATTCAGCTTCACCCATGCGGTTTTTGAAAGCGCGGGGAATGTCAGTTTTCCCGATCCCAGCAAGGTATAATCAATACCGCTGCCGGTTGCCGTGGTCGAATCCGCATTAATCGCATAATCTATAGTCGCAGGCTTATCATTCAAACCAGTGAGTATAACAGCAATCGAGTCACACACAAACCCGGTATCCTTTTCGGTAATTGAGAATGAAGATGAACTGAACTGCACTCGGGCGTCGTCATCATCAACTATCGTATAGGTATGGGATACTATGCTGTCTGCTATCAGTACCCCGTTTTTCGCTGACTTCAAATCAAGCACAACGGTTTCGTTGTCTTCGTTCACCGAGTCTTTTACCACAGTAATCGCGACGCTCTTCACCACCTCATTCGGCTGAAACGAAAGCGTGGTGTCCGTAAATGAATAGTCATTAACGCCGGCGGACGAAGCGGCGTTTACCCCGAGCCGCACGATCACATTATCTTTGGCAAAGGGCTTTGACAGGTTAACCTGTATGCTGGCATTATTGCTTTCCGGTCCCTGGCTTGCCGCAATGCTGAAAAAGACCGAGGGCCAGCTTGTGTCCGCGGTTTCGGGCATGACACGAATGAACGATTTATTACTCGTATCCGAACCATACGTATTCGAAACCTCGCAATAGTAATTCCCGGAATCTTCAAGAGACAACGATGGTATTATGAGGTACTTAAGCTTTTGATTGGAAATGGAAACGCTGTCTTTATACCACTGATACGCCAGAGGAGCGGTCCCTCCCCCGTCGACCGACAGATAGAGGCTGTCCTTCTCCTCGAAAGGATCGGCAAACAACTGCGGGTGGGTCGCGATATAAGCGCCTCTGCCGTTTATGGTAATTTCGGTTGAATCAAGGATGTCGTCGTTGTTAATGGTGACAACCTTGACGCCGATTGTCTTTTTTCCGACAGTCGGATAGATGTGCGTCGAATCGCACCAGATATCTAAAAAAGGATGGGACACTGGTTTTATCTTGGTAACCGGATCACCGACACCGAAATTAATCAATATTTTCTGGATGCGATCCATCACCTCAACAGATTTAGCGTTGATACCGATCTTAACAGGAGAATCAGTGTAAAACAGCGAGTCGGGTTCAGTATATTCAATAATAATTGTAATCTGTGTTTTTATATAATCCGGGTTATCCGGGTCATACGGATTAACCGGCTGAAGATCAGGACATCCAAGCGTGGCGATAATGACCGCAAGCGCTGAAAAAAACAGGGTATTTTTTATGATCTTTTGCATACAAAAAAATCCTCGAATAATGATTGTTTATACTTTATCAATACTTTTTTTTCAATACGTTAAAGAAAAATATCATCGCTGTATTCAAAATGAACCGCATAGTTCAACCTTAATAATAGGCGCCGCCTGGTTGAAAAAGTCAAACGAAGATATTTTTATCTGAGTGGCAGGCTCCTTTTGCCGGTAATTTTTGTACATATAATAAAACACGCCCCATGCGGCAGCGGTAACCCCGGTGCCTACAGCAGTGCCGATACCAGCCTTTCTGTAGGAATTCGCTTTATCGCGATATATAGCGAAATCTCCGCTTTGTATATTTTTGTATTTTGTCCAATTTTTGTTATACCCGACAAAAAATCCCGTTGAAAGGCCGGCTTCAACAATAGTGGTTCCCAAGGCTACAAACGATACGGTTCTCAATTTTCTCTCCGCAGGCGAAAGCATTCTTCTGGGTGCGTAAGGGTGCTTTGCGCCGCTTGTATCCCTGATAATAACAGTATCGGGTTTCTCTTCCGGTTCGTCTTTGCTGTTAAACGAGTACGACAGCATATCCTGAACAAGGATTATTTTATCCTGAATCGTCAGGTTAAACTGCCCGTTCTGGCTGAATACGCCATTGATCAGAACTATGTCCTCTTTCCTGCTTTTGATGCCAAAAACCGTATATGACACCAGAAAATTTCTCATTTTAATGGTCTGCGCCGTTTCCCGGATCTCTATACCGTTCCAGTCAAACGACTGCGGCGCCTGTTCCGCCTTGAGATTATAGTCCGGGTTATTCACGCTGGTAAAAACAACCGGCTTCTCTTTGGTCCCCTCAACCAGAAAACTTCCCTCAACGAACAACGTGGAAAAAGAGTGGAATAAAATAACAACACCAGCCTTGATAACCGTTTCAGTCTCTCTGGGTATCGTCACATCCTTCTCAACAAAATAGGGATTACCTCTCTCTTCGAGTATCAACCCGCCGATATCACCTTTTAAAACGGTCTGAGCGGTAACTACGAGACAAAAATTGAACAACAGAAGCAACAGGCAGACTTTATACGATCTGAATATTTTCATTCCAGATGAGGTTCCAACTCTTAAGTTTAAGCGCATAAAAACCATATTAAGCATGTTTTACAAAGGTAACAAAATAATTAATTCCGCAAACTAAAAACACTCTGAATTTTCGCAAGTTTTATCATGCCTATATCCATTAGGATATCCCCATGTCTAATCGACCTAGAATTAATATTCCATTATAATCCAAAAGCCTATTCTTGTACACCAATTACATTTTTATAAATATTAACAGAACCATCAATGAGACTTTTAACATGAGCTATCGCCAGGTAACTCCCAGATTGAATTTTTCGAGAATGTCTGTTCGTTAGGTCCCATTGGAAATGGTGACAGCTATTTCTTGTTGTCGTTGTGCCAGTTTGTTGAGAAATCTGGTTTCCAAGGGGGTCAACGATGGATAGACCTATTTGGGATGCACCGGTGGTCGTTACAAGTATTTCCACAGAACCACGATTGATATCTACTGGATTGGGGCCTATAACTATACCGGCCAACCCATCCGCCAGGAATTTGTTTGTTCCACTATTATTAATCTGTGTGGTTGAATCCATACCTCCATCTGTGACGATCCAATTATTGGGAGCACTCGTGAGAATGTTTCTTGCTTCAGCAGCAGGGCCACTAGAGTAACGGCTGTTGCCACCAGAAAAACGTATGCCATTCTTCACTGGACGTTTGGACCAACCTATAAGAAGCGAGTCGTAATTTTTTACGGCAAGAGTCACGCAACTGAACATATTGTACATATCGCAAACATTAGATACGTTCCATGAACCGATATTCTGATTGAATGCGATTGTGCTATCAAACATATATATCATTTCTGTAACACTTCCCACATTCCACGAACCGATATTCTGATTGAATGAATGGGCATTTCTGAACATGTGGCTCATATTTGTCACTTTTAAGACATTCCATGCGCTAATATCCTGATTGAATGCGATTGTGCTATCAAACATATATATCATTTCTGTAACACTCCCCACATTCCACGAACCGATATCGTGATTGAATGAGGTAGCGCCCCTGAACATATGACTCATCAGAGTTACCTTACAGACATTCCACGAACTGATATCTTGATTGAATGCAGAACAACCATAAAACATTGCTGCCATATCAGTTACATTGGACACATTCCACCGCCCAATGTCTTGATTAAAGGTCGTGTTTTCATAGAACATCCCACCCATGTCAGTGACGTTTGAAACATCCCAGCCGCTGATATCATGCTCGAATGCGATTGCTCTGCCAAACGTACTGCTCATGTCCCTTACTTTCGATATATTCCATTTGCTGATATCCTGATTGAATGAGAGCGCTCCAAAAAACATTCCACTCATTGATGTAACATTAGAAACATCCCATGTGCTGATATCCTGATTAAATGCTATAGCATCTTGAAACATGGCACTCATATCAACAACCTTTGAAACATTCCATTTTCCGATATCTTGATTGAAACAATTTGCTCTATAAAACATATAGCTCATACTGGTTACGTTCGAAACATTCCACCTGCTGATGTCCTGATTGAAATTCCAAGCTCCATTAAACATATAGCTCATACTGGTTACGTTCGAAACATTCCACCTGCTGATATCCTGATTGAAATTCCAAGCTCCATTAAACATTCCACTCATGGAGGTAACTTTTAACACATCCCAATTTCCGATATCCTGATTAAAAGAATTTGCACATTTAAACATTCCATTCATATATATCACTTTAGAGACATTCCAGCCGCTGATATCCTGGTTGAATGCTTTCGCGTCTTCAAACATGTCACTCATATTTGTAACATTAGACACATCCCAATTACCGATATTCTGATTGAACATCTCGGCACCGGAAAACATGCGGCTCATATCTGTAACGTTTGAAACATCCCACTTAGTGATGTCCTGATTAAAATAATGGTGGGAGCCGAACATGTTGCTCATATTAGTAACGTTTGAAACATCCCAACTCCCGATGTCTTGATTGAATGCAAAGGCCTGATAAAACATTCCGCTCATGTCCCTGACATTAGCGACATTCCAGCCGCTGATATCTCGTTTAAATGAGGATGCCAGAAAAAATGCTTGTTTCATATTTGTTACATTGGACACATCCCAGGCGCTGATATCGCCATTAAATTTCCATATATAATAAAAAATAGCACTGATATCAGACACTGTGGACGGCAGTGATGGCGGGACTTCTGCAAGATTAGTCATATTAGCAAAAGCATAACCCAGCGAACGGAGACCCAGGGTGCCAAAGCTCTTAACCTTTGTCAATTTTGCAGCCGGATCAGGATGATACATATTTTGGCCGGTGCTGTTTCCATACTGCGTCAGCGTTCCATAAATGCTGACGGTATATACGCTGTCTTTGGCATACGTGTGCCCTTTATCTCCCGCAGTAGTAAATTTCTCACTGGTGCCGTCTCCCCAATCAACAGTAACGTTGACCCAACCATTCAGAGGAAGGTAGATTTGCCGGCCATATGATAATTTCATGTCAAATACAAGCACCATCGGCTGCAGTATGGAAGAAGAATCCGCCATGCCTCCATCAAATATCGTCCATTTATTTGGGGCAGAAGTCAGAACACTTCGAGCTCCTGCTGCTACACCGGTGGAATACCGGCTCTTACCGCCGCAGAAGGATATCCCGCTTCTTACCTTTTGTTTGGACCACCCGATCAGCAATGAATCATAATTTGCAACAGATAACATTGCACCATTGAACATGTCGGTCATTGTCGCCGCTTTCGATATATTCCATCCACCAATGTTCTGGTCAAATGCAAAAGCGCCTGCAAACATTTCATTCATATTAGTATCATTTTCGGTGTTCCATCCTCCAATATTCTGATTAAAATCAGTGGCGGCATAAAACAACCTTTTTGTCGATACGACTTTTTGCAGATTCCACCCGCTAATATCCTGATTGAATGATTCAGCTCTCTCAAACATTCTGTCCATGGTAATAACATTACCGGTATTCCATGAACTGATATCCTGATTAAATGATGTGTCCAGATAAAACATAGCGCTCATATCAGTTACATTCTCTACGTTCCATTTGCCGATATCTTGATTAAAAGCGAATGCATAACTGAACATATTTTTCATGTTCGTCACTTTGGCAACATTCCAGGTGCCGATATTTTGATTAAATTGGCGTGCATTCGTAAACATAGAGTTCATGTCGGTCACATTTTCAACGTTCCAGGAACCGATATTTTGATTGAAAGCTTCCGCATTGAAAAACATTCGACCCATATTTTTAACCTGCTTAACCTTGTCGCCCCATTGTCCAATATCCTGGTTAAAAACTTTTGTATTACCAAACATATATTCCATATCTGTTACATTTTCCACATTCCATGAACCTATATCCTGATTAAAGCAAAATGCTGAAAGAAACACACGGTTCATGTTGGTAACATTTCCAACATTCCATGAGCCAATATCCTGATTGAACGAATCAGCACTGCAAAACATGCGATACATGGTAGTCACATTCGAAACATTCCATGCTCCGATATTCTGATTGAATGCATCTGCATCAAAGAATAAATCCGCCATATCGGTCACTCCTGAAACATCCCATTTCCCGATGTAATAATTAAACCTTGCGGCGCCTTTAAAGGCACCACGCAAATCAGTTATTGTTTTTGGTAAAGTATCAGGGACCACAACAAGATTTTTTGCGTCTGCGAAGGCATAACTCAGGGAGTTCAGACCTAGTGAGCCAAAACTGATAACACGAATGAGTTTTTGCGCGTTGTCATATGGCGTTTCAGCATAGCCATAATGTGTTAGATTGCCGGAAATGCTCACCGTGAAAATACTGTCAGTGGAATATAGGTGCTTTTTGTTTCCGGGAGAGGAAAATTGTTCAATAATACCGTCGCCCCAATCTACAGTTACATTTACTGTACCATTCAAAGGCAAAGTAACATACCTGTTTCCTGGTTCTAAACTTATATTAAATTCAAGCGCCATTGGATTCCGATTGCTTGCAAGTGTTTCAAAGAATATTGCAAAAAGAGAAATGTATATAATTACAGTAACAAGAAGAGTCCTTTTAGAAGAAACGCTCCGCATAAATTGCTCCATTTAATGGTGAAAATTAAAACAGTATATATTTTACAAAAGTAACAAAATAATTGATTTCCAAAAGGATAAAACCAGAAATCGGAATTACTTTAATACTATAATTTAAAATATACTTGTATGCTTCGACGTTTGATGTGACGGGCGTCACAGTTTGGGAGATTTTTTTATAGGAATTCCAGAGGATGAGTTTTTTTCGTTTGCTTTGCTTTGGGTGGGTTTGGATTTATATTATTAACGAAACGATTCATGGCTAACCTTTTCCTCAACATCAAATAGTCGCAAACAGTTGAAAAAGGAGTGTAAAAGATGGCAATTCCTGACTATCAAACGATAATGCTCCCCCTTCTTGAGTACCTTGGAGATAAAAACGAGCATTCACTCCAGGAAACCGTCGATGCTCTTGCAAACAGGTTCAATCTTTCCGATGAAGAAAAAAAGGAACTTTTACCAAGCGGCCAACAAACAACATTTCATAATCGTGTAGGCTGGGCGCGCACCTATCTTAAAAAAGCTCTGTTGCTGGAGGCAACAAGAAGAGGATACTTTAAAATTACACAAGGCGGACTTAAGGTTCTTTCCGAGAAACCAGAAAAAATTGATGTTGATTTCTTGACCCGATTTCCTTCATTTATTGAATTCAGGACGTTGCGACACGAAAAACAGGATGACGCTACTATTTCAACAATCGAAGTAACCGATCAAACACCTGTCGAATCTTTTGAAACGGCATATCAACGGATTAAAGACAATTTGGCAGTTGAGCTAATCCAGATACTGAAATCCTCGTCCCCTTCATTTTTTGAAAGAGTGGTTGTTGACTTGCTTGTAAAAATGGGCTATGGAGGCACAAGAAAGGATGCCGGGCAAGCCATAGGTAAAAGTGGCGACGATGGCATTGATGGCATTATCAAAGAGGACCGCCTGGGTCTTGACATTATATATATCCAGGCTAAAAAATGGGAAGGCAGTGTCAGTCGACCGGAAATTCAAAAATTCGCAGGCGCCTTGCAAGGCCACAGAGCAAGGAAAGGTATTTTTATAACAACATCGTCATATACAAAAGAAGCCGTGGATTTTGTCACTCGAATCGACACTAAAATAATACTGATTGATGGGCTAACATTAACAAATTTAATGATTGACCACAATGTTGGCGTATCCACGATAGCAAATTATGAAATGAAAAAAATCGACACCGATTATTTCAATGAGGAATAATCCATAATGAAAGAAAATAATTGAATATCACCTCGGCAATCGTAGCGCGTTTGATTGTATTATCGTCAAATATCAAGTTTTTATGGCCAAATGAACCGGCATAGCGAACGACCCTAATAACCCGGACGATCCAGAGTATATTGTTAGGTTGACAGGAAAGGTAATTACTGTCAGCATTGAAACTGTGAAAATTATTAAGAATTTACCTGAATTGTAATTCTATACGTACCATTACCAAGAAGAACCTGCTGGTTTATTCTGTCCAGTCTTCAACAACCAGTTTTTTTACCCGTAAAAACTCTTTGGTATTTGCAGTTACGAGCACTGCATTATATGCCAACGCTGTCGCTGCAATAATTAAATCATTCGGACCTATGACCGCACCCCGTTTTTCAAGATCAGCTCGTATTTCAGCATAAACCAATGAACAGGATGAATTAAAGGCTATTATTTCGAAGGGATCGAGAAAAGTCTTAAGCGCTTCAAGCACTTTGCTTTTGGCACTGCTTTTCAATGCTCCGTAATACAGTTCTGCGTGGACAATTGCCGGAATGGCGATGTCGGAAGGTTTTTTTGACAGCAGATGGTTTTTTATGGCTGGATATTGACCTTTCAATGCATGGATGCATATATTAGTATCAAGAAAATATCTCATAGTTTTTCCCTTGGCTGGTCATGTTCATAGGGTATATCTTCTGGAATCTGCAGTTCATCACCCTTAAGAATACCCAATGTTTTAATGAAGTCAGCCGTCCATTCTTTCTGAAAAAATTGAAGGATTTTATTCTTTATCCACTTCGAAACCGAACTGTGTTCTGCGCGGGCCGCCTTTTCAATCTGTTGAACCGTATTATCATCCATATAAATAGTAAGTTGAGCCATACTATTTTTTCCTTTCTTTGATATTCCTGATATTATTAATATACAAAGAAACACATATAATTGCAATTATATGTTATTATTCTAAGCCGGCAAAGCCGCGAAGTCCCCCCGGCTCCGCTTCGCTTTGCGGGGCTAAAGCCTTTATGGGGGGAAACTAAGGAATTGATTGTATGCTTTGCGGCATAAGATTCTGTACGCTGACTTATGCTACGCTTCGCTCTGCACCTTGTCTACGCTTTGAATTTATATACTCGTGTTGCGTAGACAATTCAGCTACAGACTCTAAATAACCTCGCGGTTGATATTGAGAAAATGTAAAATTTCACGCATACTACACAATTCCTTCGTTTGATATAGATTATACGAAGAAGGCGGAGACATCACGAATAGATTAAACGTAAAATTTACCACATTGATATTGAAATTATTAAACATCACTAATTATTTTGAATCTGGTATTAATCTTAATCAATGTATTTGAACCGGAGATGACCTGTATGAAAAAATTCTTATTCTTATCAGCATTATCATTTTTTGTTCTTTTTTCAGGATGCAGCAATTCTTTAGAAAAAGAGTATGCTATAGTAAAAGAGATTATGATTGAAGGTAATGCAAACAGAATGGATGAGCTATTGCCCCAAAAGATAGCGATAAGCGGGTTTGATGAGGCAAAAAATCATATTGTTGAATTAGATTTGGCAGAACGGGATTTAACATCCCTATCGCAAAAAATAGGCGAATTGAAATATCTAAAAAGATTGGAAATTGATGGCAATAAATTAACATCATTACCCGACCAAATTGGATCCTTAATCAATCTGGAGTATTTTACTCTAACCCGGAATGCTCTGACCTCATTACCTGCATGTTTTGGTAACCTTAATAAACTAAAAACACTCTATATAAGTAACAATCAATTATCCGAAATACCTCGATTCATTCTATCTTTTACTGATTTGGAAGATTTGTCGGTAGGAGGCAACCAGATCAAATCCATTGATCCGCAAATTGTCAACATGCCAAAACTCACAAATTTAGATTTGGATTCGAATCAGATCTGCAGCGTATCAAAAGAAATAGAACCTTGGCTATGCGAGCATTCTGGATCAAATTGGAAGGAGCGCCAGCAATGCAAATGAGTTAAGAAAGGGCTTGTATCAATGCGGCTCTTTTATTTGTATCATTGTGCATTCTTTTCTTAACGTCTTCTATTAAGTTAAACCTGTTCTTTACATCCTTTCGATATATTCCCTCCACCTCTTCCTTCGTCCTCCCACAAATCTTCCCCACCAATTCCACCTGCACTCCCCGCTCAACAAGCTCAAACAAAGCCTTCTCTTCATTATATTCAGTTATCCAGCCAAGTCCCTTAAGAGGTGAAACGCCGACCATTTCATCGTTAATAAGGTCTTTTAATTTGAGCCAATCCCAGGTTCTTTCTTCATCACAGTAAATCTCTTTGCCCTGAAAGGTTTTAGAATCTTTCCAGTGCAGGTCTTCTTCGAAATAATTAATCTTGGGAACCTTTAATTCCACGCCGTGGATTGTTTCTTTTATCGTTTCATTTTTCTTTCGCGGGTCTTCGTTAATAAGTTTTTCCAGTTCTTCCATTACCTGTTTCTTCGTAATTTTTTGAGCCTGAGGTTCAATATAACCGAGATACCATTTGAATACTTCGCAACCTATCAGTGCAAAAGAAAAAGCGAATCCAAGTGCTTTTGCACCGGTCTGCAGAAGTACTTCACGCTTCAATAAAAATTTAGATAAAGCCTTCCATCGGAATAGAGAAAGCATAGTAAAACCGGCGCTGCCGAGCTTGATACCGGCATTGATTCCTTCAAAAAGAGATTTTTCAAGCCTGCCTTGCGCATAATACAATTTCGACTTTTTTATCAGTTTATAGGCGCAATTCACGTCGCAGGCCACATCAAATGGGATGAAAACATTTTTCAGAACTTTAACAATTGCTGAATCCGCAATTACTTCGGGCATTAAACCGATAAAACTTGATGCGCCGGAAGATAAAGATTTATATAGATCCACGTAATCGTCCAATTCAGGTTTGTTTCCTTTTGAAGTACATTTTTCTACAAAAGAGTAGATACCCTGCATGGAAACAAAGAGGCCGATTGCAGAAAATGCCATATTCAGATTAACCGGCGTGGAACCGAATTTTTTCCCGTCTTCATCGGTTATCCATTTGTTTTTATCGAGTAATCGTTTTTTCAGGAACTTGGTATAGTCTTTTGCAGAACGGGTAGCAACTTTTGCGGTGGTTCCTCCGGAACCTGTTTTATATTTTTTATACGCCGCCTTTGTTATTCGTAATGCAATAGTTGTTCGTTTTAAGCTGGTCATTAATCGGGGCTTTAATTTGGGCGCCTTGCCAAATTCTTCAGCAGCCCACGATTCCCTCATCTGGAGAAAAACGCCAAGGAAACCGTCGATATTGTCCTGTGCAGAGTCTTTAATCCAATTCCAGATCGGATTTTCTGCGTCCATGTCCTCAAGCATCTTTTTAACACCCGGTATTTCCTTTTCCAATTTCGCCAGTTCATTCGCATCAGAAAGCGGTTTCAGCCCCTCGTCAATGGCCTGATTAAGGCTTTTTTTCTGGGTCGGTGTGCAACCGGACATGAATTGATCTATCAATTCAGGGTCGTTGAATAAATTCTTTATTTCTGCACGCTCATCATTGTCAAGAGTGTCTCCTAACTTCAATTCAACGGGTAAAATAGTACGATTATAGAACGATTTAACCAAGGTCTCGGAAGGATGGTAGATAATTACGGCATACGCGGTTCGAATTATTTCGTCTATTCTGTCCGGAAGCAGAAAATGCACCGGATCCAATGCAGAGCCTCCGTTACCGTCGCATTTTTTATCTGCAATAACATAACATAAGAATGTTCTTTTAAAAATGTCATTATTGATAATACCAATCATCTGGTCGGCAAAACGTCGATATGCCATCTGCTCTTTCTGGAGCATATTTTCTGCAAGATATTTATCGCGTATTTTATTTGCAAAGGTATCCAGGTGGTATAAGGAATAATCTCGTGCGAGCTCTTTCGCCTTGGAGCCGGTTTCAATTTTATCGGCACACAAAGCAGTACCTTCCAGCAGATCCGCAATCAGATCAAGCAGCGTTGTTGTTTTTAAATAGGGCAGCTTCCGCGCAGCAGAATATGCTGTGTACCAGTTGAATTTCCTCAAAATACGGCTTATATCTGCGAGCCATTCGAGCCAGTTGACCGGAAGTTCAATTCCGCTATTGATGATCGTATTCGTGATGACGGTTTTTGCGCCATACCATTGGGGCTTTTGCAGCCAATGGTCCGGTGGTGCATCGAGAAGAATTGCTCCGTCGGCCCATGCTTTTATATGGGTGTGCTTACTGGAATAATCCGAGTGAAATAATAACTCTACGGGTAAAAAGGTAAAGAAATATTCCTTTTTGGGCAAAGGTCTGAAAGGTTGATACTTTTTTTCATCCAGCAAATCTGTCACAGTTACTTTAGGATTAAGGAATTTTAAACTATCTTGTTTTGAGCTGCTTGATCCTGTAGGCTGGCTTAATGATGAATACTCTTTACGGACATCATCCTCGACATTAAAAAGTATGCCATATTTATTAGTCAGAAATAAGCCGACCGGTTTCCACTTGCTGCCGGCATTTTCCCAGCAATAAACAAATCGCCTGCCAGCAGGAATAGATTTTCCTTCAGGACCTTTTCTAAGAATCTTAACCCTGGGGACCCCTGCTGGCCGTAGTGTTGTTGCGGTTCCACTGCTATCTGCCATAACTATCGCTGTCCTTCATTAAAATCATCATTAGGATGAAAGTGCCGCTTGCCGTTTCTTTCCATCGGGAATCCGTCAATGCCGACTATGATATCATCCGACATTGGTAATAACTTTTCAAAAGAATCACTGACTTTGATTTTATCTTTGAGAATCGTCTGTTTTGTTTTATAATTCCAAACTAAAAGTTCACGCTCTTTATCAAAGTCAGGAATTTTATCGCCTTTTTCATCAGCAATCGAAAAACTAAACGGCACCCACGGATACGCATACCTCAACCCATTACAATACTCAAATGGCTCGGCATTTTTTTCTTTAATCTTCTCATCACCGGAGGTAGAGTCCCATTGTGGAATTTGAAGTTTTGTCCCCTCTTTCAGCAGGTCGGGGTTGTCGCCGATCACGTCTTTGTTGAGCTCGTACAGATATTTCCACGACGGCAGCCAGAATTTTTTCGCTATACTGCCGAGGTCTTCGTTTGGTTTGACGGTGTATTTTTTCATAAATTCCTTGTATTTTAGCTATTTGACCTCTTAATATCAGTTAAAACACTTTCATTCTTCGAAGAATAGAATTAATGGATAAACCGGCAGTCCTTGGAATCATTTTGCCTTCTCAACTATAGTTATCACTTCTTTGCTACTGCTTTTACATTTATTTTCGGCGTCGGTAGTTTTGATTTTCATTTGAATTACTGCCTTGTTTATTCATCTCACTTATAATTCTGTAGAGCTTTATCCTACTCCCCGGACAACACTCATTCCATACTTCAATTCTTATGTTACGTGAGCTGTCGCTGGGAAAATCTCTATAAACTTTCTTTACAACTAATGGCTCGCTACCCCTGGATTCAATGTAATTAATTTTCTGCAATGCATTAAAGAATTGCGAACAAGTATCACAATCAGAAAAATGAAAAGCAAAGAAATCAAGTTTCGGAACGTAATTTTTATCCCACCTATATCCTATGCCCAGAGATACTTCACCAGAGGTGCATTGTACACTCGGTCCAACAGTATAGTGGTTCTTTCTTCCAGTAACATTACAGGTTTCAACTCCGAGTTCCTTGAGCAATGAAATCATACTATCAATTTCAACTTGCCAGGGGAGATTACCAACATTCGAAAAGAAAGTATGTATAAAGTTCGTGTCGCTTTGTGCGTATGTGCAAAATCGAAGTAAAAGGAAGAAAATTGTCGCAGAAAGGATTGTATTCTTATTAATGTTCAATATCATGACAGTTACCTTCTTTTCAAGAATGGAATTCCATTACGTTGGCTAAGAGAATAACTATTCGATACAACACCAGATGTTGTAACTTCATAACGCCAGGCAATGGAAGTCCCTGCAACCGAAGTATCGGTAAGTCTACCAGCGCTTATTTCCTCGGTGCCATAGTATGTTGTCCCTTCGACTCCTATGCTCTTAACCCCAAGCGAAGAAGCAAATTTCTGCGCATATTGCTTGGAGTTGCAGGTCATGAAGTAAGCAATAGCGCCAGGTGCAAACGAGGAGCGCTGGAGGGAATTCGCATCTGGTAGTCTTGAAACACCGTATTCATAAAGAGGGCCAGCCTCAATCCCATGTCCAAAATAAAAAAGACTTCTAATGTTTTTTTGGTTATTCAGGAAAATTGATAATTCTGTCGCGTTTTTCTTCTGTACTTCATAATGGGAAAGTCTATTGCCATATGCTTTCAATTTAGCAATATTAGCTGCAGACATACTTCCTGGAACTATAACGTAAACGAATTCATGCGATGCAAGAGAAAGGTTTTCAATTGTATTCGTATTAATTAAACGGTCTACTCGTTTTATAAAATTGTCCTTACTTTTATGCTGATGCTCATCTTGTGAGTCTGTTCCAACAATTATAACAACGACAGACCTGAACTTAAAAACAACCTTTGTCTGTCCGCAATGAAGGTCTTTCAGCTCCCCCTTGTTGATTTCTCCTTCATCATCGTCTTGTGCGTAGAAATTAATATCGAATTCGACATCAGATTTTTTCTTAATATCTATTTCTACTTCAATGCTATCGCCATATTTTACCTTGAACGATTTCTTACCTGATATTTGTACGTCAGGGTCTGAAACAGAAAGTTTTACATCAATAATTCCATCTAAATCGGACGTCTTCGAGTGACCTTTCTTTATTGTGAATGGAAGTTTGACATTCCGGCATTCTGTATCGAGAACTTTGGTTTCCATCTTTCGCAATCCATCATCGATGTATTTGGACAGAGTCACTCCTGCACCAGCCGACAAATATCCATACTTCTGTTCAAATTTGGAGCGGTCAAATTCAACCACAGGAATGAACTCATCTATAATAAGGTTCGGAAATTTAAGTAGAACATTCTTTGTTCCTGCTTGATAAATTATTGCCATCTCTTTTTTCCGGATAATGGTTTTAGTTAATTTTTGATCATATCAGAGACCGTTCAGTGGCTTTTAGCACTATTTTTTCTTTTGTTTATGCGTTTTTAATTTTATCTGCATTAGATCGCTTGTCACATCTAATCCAGCTACGATATTATTTTCTAATATCTTAGAATTATATTCAAAATCAACTGCCAGGTCGCCTAGATCTATATCGATCTTCTTTCCTTGCATTTTATTTGTTTTTATAACCAAAATGATTGTTTTATTCACATTTGCTTTTTCAATTTTTTTTCCTTGTTCATCCTCAAAGTAAACCTCAACTAAACCTTCTCCGTCCTCCTCCAGCTCATCATACGGATAAGCCCTGCTGCTCATAGTTGTTGCTATATATCGAATATGCTCCCGCAACAGCTCCTCGTCATAAGCCCCGCTCTCTTTTACCTCATATCCGAGCAATTTTAATCCTTTACGTAAATTAGCCACATTGATCTTATGCTCTTCGTTCTCGAATTTATCCGGGTGATCGTCGATCTGCTGGAGTTTGTTATCGTCTGCGCCGTACAGGATCATGAACCGGGTTGGCATGACGTTGGGGTCGTTGTTGGCGTCTGTGTCTTTTTTACTGATAAAGCCCATTGCCATGTACGTAAGTTTGGTGAAATCGAGGTGGGAGGCGAAGAAGCGGGCTGCTTCGTAGCCCTCTTCGCTTTCGATTGCTTTGAGTATATCGGCAAGGTCTTTTATGGTCAACGGTTTTTTATCATCCTCTTTTTGTCCGCCGCCTGCCTGTTGCAGGGCGTCGTTGATGATTTTTATCTGGAGCTCGAGTTGTTCCGGTTTCATGGCTTTGGCTGCTTCTGCCATGGCCTGTTGTATTTCGATGGGAGCAGTTTCTAGGCCTTTGATGGTTTTCGGGGCTTGTCCGGACGTAGTTTGTGCTTTTTGGGCTGTAGAGGTGCTGCCGCCGCCGCCACCGCCGCCGCCTGCGCCTGAGGGGCCGAGCAATACTGTGGGGCACCCCATAATGATCGTTGAAGGCGGGCCGACGCATATCGCCATATCGCCAAGGGTCGCTGCCGGCATTTTGCCAATCAGCACTGTAGGAGCGCCTATGGCCATAATAGGGCCGCCGACATGGGGTATAGGAGGTACGGCGGGTGTTACCATGGGGCATACGTGCATATCACCCATGCGTGCCGCGGGCATTTTGCCGATAAGAACCGTGGGACAGCCGGGGCCGGTGATCATGCCGCCGTGGGCTGTGGTATCCATGAGGCGGGCTGCTGGTTTTCCCATGTTTTAGCTCCGTATTAAAAAAAATATCTTCGGTTTATTTCGAATAATGCTTTAAATAAGTCGCTTGATTGCAACGTTTTTTTTTGATAAAGTATCAATCAGTTTCGTACCTTTTACTATCTTCAGCTACAGACAATGAAGTTCCCCGACTGCTAAAACCGTATTTCTGATGAATTCTCTTTAGCTCTTTTTTCTCATCTAATCTGCCTTCTTTAATCTCTTTTTGCAGAGTATCCCGTATGGATCGCATCATTTTAACTGCGTCAAAACGTTTACCCTTTTTCATTTAATACCTCCCGTGGAGTGCGCACATCTATAAGACCATAACCATATTTAAGATTAACGGCATTATAGTGTCGTATCTTGTTATAATTTACGATATGCTTAAAATTCCAGCTGACCAAGACATCAACCTTATGGATTGTAACAAGGGCAATATGCCGGCAATCCTGATAATAATTTTTAGTAATGATTTTTTCTTTGATATATGCTTTGGCAAGTTTTTCAACGTCATTATTCGTTGAAATAAAACTGATATGTTCATTTGGTACAGTATGTAAAATATCCCTGACTTTTACAGGTGCGCGTTCTAATTCTTCCAATGTAATATCGGAAATAACCAATATTTTCTCACCTTCCTGGAATTCTTTAAACAACTTTAAAGACCATTCTTTAAATTCATCGTCAAAACAACCGCCCAAAACCGAAGTGTCGCAATAAATATGAGCCATGTCAATTCCTTTTTTTTCATATTTTGGTTAATTTTTTCAATCATCTCAAAGACATCATTCCATCTTCAAAATTGCCTGTTGGTTCTGTTTGTTAATATAATATTTATCATTTTGTATAACTCAGACATTTATTAATAAATAAATTCTATTGTTTTGATTTTTGGTTAGTCCTCCAACCTTCACAATAGATATCCGCCCAATTATCTGCCCACGGTTCATGTGAGTTTATTGGCAGTCTATTTTGAAATAAATCAAGAGCTGTGATTTGATTAAGGTGTGTTACAGTATTTGGTAGTGTTGTTAGTTCATTGTCAAATAAATTTAACATCATTAAATTGGTCAGATTTCCGATAGTTGTTGGCAAGGTTGAAAGTTTGCTTTTTATTAAAATCAAGTTTATGAGTTTTGTTATATTTCCTATATGTGAAGGTAGTTGAGTGTAACTGGCATACCAAATTGCTATGGTATCAATTCTGTTTTCTATATTAAAATGACAGTAGTCATTGATAGAACTATTATCTCCATTCGCATCCAAAATCGCCCTCACCGAAAGCGTATCCGAAACCAAAGTCCCCAGAACTTCAATTTTAAAAACATCTGTTGTATCCTTCGCTCCCAAGCTATCCTTAACAATAGTTATAACATCATGCTTATCAATCACATACGGCCCAAACACCGGGGTCCAGTTATACGTATCATTCGATGCTATGGCGCTGATTTTATCCTTTTTCATCAATACGCCGTCAATAAAATAGAAAATAGAGTCGATATTGGCGTCAACGTCGTTGAATGAGGTTTTAATATCTACATTCCCGCCGAAATTCAAACTTGATGCAGTGTTTGTTATTGTAATCTCCGGTTTATCGTTAACCGGATTTACCGTCACCCTCATTGGGTACAGAGCAGTAGTATCTTTTCCATCCGACACTTTCACATAGACCAGCATAAACCCGTTGAAATTCAAATCCGGCTTAATGGTCGTGCCTGAAACTATGGAATAATTGGCGCTATCAAATACCAGCAGTTTCAAGTCACTGATGGAGTTATCAACATCGGTCACCTGGAGATGGGTTATCTGCAGCGTTATGTTATTATCTTCATCGCATACTGCGTTGTTATATCCGTTAATTACCGGTTTATCATTAATGCTGTCTATGACTATGATGATTTTCTGTGTATCGGAGCTTATATTCTGCGCGTCTTTCAGGTAGAATGAGATGGTGTCCCTACCGCAGGAGTCTGGTTTGAGCGTATAGAGCATCTCGATACCCGGTATAAGGTCGCCATATAACTTATCAAGATTACCCTTTCTGGGGAGTTTGTCCGCGTACCACTTTACTGCGGTGCTCTCCGGATCGAAACCCGAAATATTGATGGAGTATGCGTTGGAGATATTGTCTTCAACAGCATGCACCGCTGGTATCTGGGTTATTACCGGTTTGTCGTTATCTGCGGTTATGGTGATGATTACCCTGGGCTGTATCTGGACAATGCCGTCATGAACATAGACAAGCAATGTATCGACTCTATTTGCTGAAAGGTTATTCGGCGTATAGGTGAATTCCAATCCGGAGCCTACAATTCCCTTATTGGTATCGGTTGTGCCAAAGCCAGGTTTAACCGGCAAATTCCAGAACACCTGATCGCCGTCCGGGTCGGTTGCGAAGATATTCACTGCGACCTGCCCACCTTCGGACACGGATACGCTGGTATCTTTACACACAGGCGCCCGGTTAGAGTCCGCAACCTGGATATGGATAATAAACGTATCCTGGCTGATCATATCTGTTGCGTAAAACGTCACGTTTTTAAATGTGGTGGCGGAATCCTTATTGGATACAGAGAAATCGGGTGTATACGAAAATATTCCGGTTCCCATATTGAACGTTGCCTGAGGCGGCAGGTTTTGCGGGCTTAAGATAACCGGATGCTGACCGGAGTCCGGATCGGTTACAGTGACGGTGAACTCCAAGAGCCTGCCCTCACGGGTTCGTACAGTTTCTCCTTTGGCATAATTGCCGACTTTCAGAGCTGGCGGCACATTCACCCCGACGCCAACACTGACCTTCTTCCAGGTTGTGTCCTTCATGTCGGTTACACCGACCATGATATAAAACAGCCCGTTGTCGCCTGTTTCTGAAGGCCACACCAGCGAGGTTCCGGTAAGAACGATGTTGTCTTTCCGGGGAACGGTCGTGCTGTCAAGATTCAGTTTGAAGAACACGCTGTCGCCGTCAGGATCGTCGGCCTTGATCGTGGCCATGAGCGGCTCGCCGCCTTTGAGTTTATATGATGCAGCAGGCATACTGTCTCTGAACTGCGGGGCGCGGTTAACGTTTGTCACTGTGAAATGAAGAACAAAGGTATCCGATAAGGCAGGCTGTCCATTATCAAATGCGAGGAACGTGATGTTTTTAAATTCGGTATTCTGTGACAAGAGACTGGATATGGTATAATCCGGCTTATACACGAATATGCCGGAAACAGTATCGTATGCAAGAGTGCCGCTTGTGCCGGGTTTGGGTGGATTAAGCACTCCCAGGCGGGTGACCTTATCGCTGTCGCTGTCGGATACCGAAACGACATAGGATAAGGTCTGGTATTCGTTGATTTTAACCTCTTGTCCGTCCGAATATCCTGCTATCAGAATGACAGGTTTGTGGTTCATATACCTGACCGTGAGAAGAGCTTCTGCGCTTGTGTCTTTTCCCGCCGTGTTCGAGACAATGCATCGGAATTTAGCGCTGTCATCCGAAAGCGAGGCATTTTTAAGCGTATAGACCGGGCTGAATGCGCTGTTGATATCCGCTTTGTTTCTCTGCCACTGATAAAAGATCGGCTCCGTGCCTTGTGCGGTGACAGAAAACAGAGCGCTGTCACCCTTGCCGACGTTTTGTCCCTGGGGATGGATGGTTATTCTCGGTTTGACGACGGTC
>Ga0209287_10000540_pt1 | contig 21951 bp, 19 predicted proteins | sample PPLLak3cmMay2015_2_FD_187255 | JGI IMG/M metagenome (GOLD analysis project Ga0209287, IMG submission 187255) | Freshwater sediment microbial communities from Prairie Pothole Lake near Jamestown, North Dakota, USA - PPLs Lake P8 Core (1) Depth... | ecosystem: Environmental > Aquatic > Freshwater... | reverse complement strand
AGTTTCTCTGCAATGTATAGATGGTACAATAAATCCAGCAGCTCAACCATATTATAATCAAGGATATGATAACACTGTAACTTATATTGAAATATTATATAAAGAAAAAACATTTGATAGAATTAGTGCAGCATATTTACAAAATCCATATAGACCATTAGGTGAAACACTTCAATTGAAAAATCAATTAAATACATTAGATAAAAGAATGTTATGTTTAGAAAATGTATTTAAGACAGTGCGTTTCATTCCAATTGGATTAGATATGATGGTATCTATTGATGAAAATTTTTCATCATCCGATGCATATAATACAATTATAGAAACTATTAAAGAATATTTTTCTTATGATAATAATAATTATTTTCATTCTATAGGAAACACATTGAGTGGACCTGTTATATCAAACATAATAAATCAAAATATACAAGGATATGGAATTAAGGATATTGTATATAATACAAATTTCACAACACTAAACAGTTTAGATGCAGAGATATTAGCTCAATCATATTTCTTTTTATTAGATGATTCAATATTAGATCAACTAAAAGAACTAGAACAAGAAAATGCTAATATTGTAGGAATATATGATATGTTTGCATTAAAGGTAAGCACGGTAATTATATGAAATATCCTGAACTAACTGTAGAATTAAATAGTAAATATTTATATATAAACAGTACTGATAAATGTGAATTTAAGGTATATTTACAAAGAACTAAAGACTCTGCAAAAACCGAAATAGCTTATAATGATTCTAAATTATCATTCGCTTCTTTAGATAATAATATTTTATTTATTACAGAAAATAGTAAAAATTATTATTATGGTATCAATATTGGTTCAGCAACATTGGCGTTTTATTATACAGAAATTATTGAGGATATAACATATACATATAGCACAAAACAAGAGGTTGTTATATATGATAATTTTTTCAAAGATAATTACTTAAAACTTTTAACTGATTTTGATAAAAAGAATATAGAAGAAAATTATTTGTTATATGCTGTAATGAATACTTGTATGGAATATTTTGATATATTATGGGCATATCAAAACGATATTAAAACAATTTCGGACCCATTATATACTCGCTGGAAATTTTTAGAAAATTTAGGATTATCTTTGGGTTTAGGAAAAATATCAAGAGATAATGATAATACATTAAAACAAAAAATATCAGATCGACTTTATAGAGAACTGTTGTCAAACCTTTTTGATTTATTACAAATAAGAGGAACAAAATTATCTTATGATTTATTTTTTGGAGCCTTAGGTTATGATATAGAATTATTAGAATTCTGGAATGACGGTGATGGAAATTTAATTGAGATAAATCCATATGATGAAGATCTGTCTACATTCCATACATATTCAACATTTGGATATTTATTAAATGATGAGTTATATGCGGCAGAAGACCCACGAAGATATTTAAGCATGAATAATCCAACAAATACATATAATAAATCTTTTTACGTTAAACCAATACTAACACGTAAAGTTGGATTTGAGGGGCTTGTTGAAGAAGCTGGATATACAATGCAGCATAGACTATTGATAAATAAGTTTTTAACTTTTTTAAAACCTGAACATATAGAATATTTAGAAGAAGCATTTAGAATTTTTATTCCTTTACAACCAGACCCAGGTGGAGTCAATGAAGCAGCAGAAACAATTCAATTGCTTATAGATGATAGTGACTTATATATAGTAACATTAAAATATGCCATTGAAGATCCTTTAGTTTCAATATATTTAAATCCATATACAAATATTGAAGAAGATACTATACCAAATTATTCTTTAGATCAAGAAGATGATAATACACATATGCCAAAAGTTTCTGACCCAGGTAGAATAGATTGGACAGGTGAAATAGAACATGGAGTACATAATTTAGCAGGTGGTATGTATATAGAACATATATACAAAGATACTTCAGATACTTTGGATGTTCATGATTTGAAAGAACTTTCTGATATATTATTATTAGGTGTACCTAGATATGATTATGGTTATTATTATGATGCTAGTGGAGATCAAACAACAATTTTTTATGATAAATCGGTATTGCTTAATGAAGTTTTTCAGGTTGTTGCAATATAAAAAAAAGATAATAAATATTTAATAAAATTAAAAATAAAATAAAGCATTCGCGAGAGGAAATAATATGAGTTTATTCAAACAAATATTTGATAGAAATTTAAGAAAGGGAACTGCTCCCTCAATGTTAGTAGAAGATATGGGGCCATTAAAAGGTTTTGTTCAATGGCATCAAATAGATGAAAAAACCGGAAGAATATTAAAAAGTTCTGGAAAACAAAATGCATTAGTAAACCAAAGCAAAACAAATTTAATACGTTTAATTTCACAAGGAACAAGTCCTTGGGCCGGGGCATTAAGTCCAGCACAGCTCAGAATATCTAAAATGCGTTTCGGAAATGCAAATACATTTAGTACTCCAAGTAAATTTTACTATTATAATCTTGGAGAGACATCAACAAGAGCTAATATTCCATATAATAGTTTTGCACCAGGCGGAAACAGAGATGATGCGGATGGACAATATCCAGGAGCAGCAACTACTTTTTTTGAAAGATTAAATAGTCTTGGTACAAACGGATATACTTTAGGAACTGGTGGTGAAAAAATATACACAATACATTCTGTAAATCGTCCACCATCACAAGGAACTTTTAAGATTGAATTCTTAAAAGAAAGTGTTTTGGTTGAAACATTATATTTTGGAAACGCGAGTGGAGAAACTTTTACATATCCATATACACGAAAACCAGATGGCAATCCGCCAACAAAAATTATATCAGAATCTGCAAATGAAAGTAGTAAAGTTTGTACTCCTTCGCATAGTGTAAGACCAGATGCTGATTTCGTAATAACATATAGTAGTCCAGAAACTAATTCAAGACTATATTATGACTATGCAAACACCGCATGGAAATATGTATCATATGAAAATGCTTCAGCAGAACCTTTATATACAACTATAAAATTTACATATGATATTGGTAAACATAATGTTATAAATTCAATTATTCCAAGAAATGGATATAATGCAGGCGTTGGAGTTACAGCAAACACTCGATTTGTAAATACAACTTTTGGAGATTTTTATCCAATTTCAACTAGTTCAGTTGAATATAGAGATTGTGCAGATGATTTTATAGATGATTATTCCGCAACATTTTCTGTTGTTATGTCTGGACAATATGGCAATGGTAATATTATTGGCGTAGAAAAACTTACATATACTGAAGCATTTTTGTTTAATGAATTAGATGAAATGTTTTCTGCGGTATATTTAGATTCAAGTCATAGATTTGAAAAAAATTCTTTAACAGCATTTTATATATCTTGGACTATTCTTGCGCCTATAAACTAAAAAGAGGAAACATATGGCTGAATTAAAAAATAAAGTATATAAAATAATAAATGGAGAAACTCATTTATTACCATTATTACCATCAGATCCAATCAGTATTATCACTGATGGAGCAGCAGTAGATACACAAATAAGAACTATACCATATGGCTCACAAGTAACTTCAGAGCCATTATTACAAATAGTAGCAGACCTATTACATAATGATAACACAATAAATGCTGAACGTGAAGGATTTAACTATTTATTAGCTGACGGTGTTTTTGAAAGTGAACAAAAATTCAAAATAGAAACTGTAACTCCGACAATAATAAGAATATATTCTGGAAAATTAAAAGCATCTGACCAATATGTAGAATCAATTGTAGAATTTTCTCCAACAGGAGGATTTTCTACTATAACATTTCCTCCGGTTATTAAAAAAAATTGGTATCGTAGAGAACTAATACAAGTAGTATTCAAAAGAACAACTTCACAACAATTACCTTTGGTAGAACGTATAGCAGAACCAGAAAGTAAGTTTATTACACCAAAACACACAAAACATGATAAAGTATATACCGAAAATGAAAGGTCATATCCGTTATATTCTATATTATTAAAAAACACAGATGGTGTAACAACTATTGAAGATATAAAACAAGTATTTGATTATACAGGTATTCGGTCTTTTGTTTTATTTGAAGACGCTGAAATGTTTCCAGACGAATATACCACTGGATTATATAATATAAGAAAATTTTCAAATCCAACATTATGTCATTTAGATAATTCAATGTTACCATTTGAATACGCAATGAACTCACACTTAATGACATTAAATTTATATGATATAGATGGTCCTAATTATATTGTGCCAGGTACTTTAGCAACAATATATGAAACAGTAAAACCAGAATCGCAAATACCAGTATTAAATAATTTTTCAAGATATACTTTTCCAATAAGATATGATGAACCATTAAAATCAGAACTAGCTAATAAAGATATTGAATTAAGACAAGTTACAGTTGCTTTAGGTACTTATGACAGCGGAAGTGAGCATGAAGGATTAGAAGTACATATTCATACTGCTGACCCTTATGCAATGTTAAATGCTAATAATTCTTATGTTACACAACTAAATTTAACATCAATAGCAACATTATCTTCTCAAATATCTGCAACATTAGAACCGGGACAAAGCGGGTTAGTTGTAGATCTGAATTTACGTAATTTTACAAATACAATAGATATACAAGATCAATTTGTTCCAGGTATAACATTACCATCGGTATTAGAAGATTTTATAATGGTTACAGATGGAGATGGTGAAGCACAAATGGCACAAATCTCCGGATTTGCCACAACAGTTGGTGGAACATTCTTAAATACAATTATAATATATAATATGCCAGCAGTTTCATTATCAACCAATAGTGAAATAACAATGTTTAAAAATAGTACTGCTGTATTGGCTGGAGCAACATTATCTATTGCAACAATTGGTTTATCAACAACCGAAATAAATGATTATAAAAATCAATATCCACTTTGGGATGATTCATATTATAAAGATCATCAACACACTGGTATTCTAATGATACCTTATAGTAATACTGGATCTTTATATGCTCCTTATACAACAATAGAAGAACAAATAAACACACCAAATAAACTATTAAATACATATTATAAAATAAATATACCAGCAAAAGTTCGTCTAAAATATAATAGACAATACTTTATGAGAATTAGATTGTTAAGAAAATCTTCAGGTAGCTATTCAACTAATAGACCAAATCTTGTTGTGCAAGAAATAGATTATGAATTATCTTCAAAATATAATGGATATTATGAAACTTTATTTCGAACAAATACTGGTGGTTTACCAGGTATATCAAATAATATTACTTTTCTAAATATAAAAGATACCTATGGTAATTTAACAGAATATAAAGATGAAAGAAATTCACATGATAAACCAAAGTATTATATATTTATGCCAAAAGATTTATCAGTGGATTTAACATATCCACCTAATTCTTTTCCAATAGATAATCCAGAAAAATATGGATTAGCTTATTTAGATATTATAAATGGTAAAGTTTTATTTCCGGCAGATGAAGCACCAATATCCGAAAATGATGCATTACTAATAACATATAGTATCGAAAATATTATAAATGGTTATGTAAATACAGAATCAATAATACATTATCTAAATTATAATCAACCAGAAGAAAGAACAGTAACATTATCAAATGTATTAGAAGCATATGATAGAAATAGGTATGAGCCATGGAATGAATATCCATTAAGAGAATATACATATAGTGTCAATATAGATTCTGAATTTAATGGGGTGGATAATTCTTTTACTGTATCTCTTGGATTTTCCGCCGTATCAAAGACGAATTTAATTTGTTTATTAAATGGAGCAATATTACATCCAGATGATTATTATTTAGGAACACCTGGTAATTTATTAGATAAAACAAAATTAACATTTCAACCAGATATTATTACACCATATGATTCAGAAATACAAAATGATGTTATTGTGGTAAAACATTTATTTGGTATAAAAGGTGATACTGGAGATGCCGGGGTTGGAATGCCATGGTCAGCAGATACATCATATTCATATGGTAATATTTCAGCATATAATGATTTATTATATCGTTCTTTAATAAATGATAATAGATATAATACTCCTGGAAGAACATTAGCAACAGATCCACCAGCGTTTCCAGCTTGGTCATCAATAGCCACATATAACTTAAATGATGGAATATTATTTGAAAGTATTGCATATTTATCATTACAATCTAATAACATAAATAATATTCCAACAATAGCAACAACATATTGGACATCTTATATTGATACTGTATATCCAACATGGTCATCAATAGCTACATATGCATTAGATGATTTAACTAAATATGGAATTGTAATTTATAAATCTTTAATAAATGACAATATAAATAATACTCCCAATTTAGCCACATCTTGGACAGTTTATAATATTTGGGAATTAATAGATTTTAATTTTGTTCATGCAGAAAATAATCAAAATGTTGGTGGTATTAAAGTATTTAATGATTTTATAGAAGTTCCGGTAACAGTACCAACAAAAGATACACATGTTATAAGTAAAAAATATCTATTTGATATATTAGAAGAAGAAGTAATAGATGTAGAACCTATATTATTACAATATACAAAACATAACAGAAACTTATTAGGAAAACAAATTACTACAACTTGGAATCCAAAACCAAGCTCATCTAATAACAATTTTGCTGGAATCGCATGGTCAGACAAATTAGAAATGTTTATTGCTATTGCCTCATCTGGAACAACAAACCGCTCTATGATAAGTTACGATGGAATAATATGGCACGATTCGTTAAGTAGTCCATCGTTAGCGACATGGAATATATTAGATTATGAATGGAATGGAATATCACAATCATCAGATGTAGAAACTGCAATAGTTGGAAGCAGTGGAGAATTTGCGGTAACTATTGATGGGTTTAGCTGGGACCGTCAACAAACTGATGTACATAATGGAAATCAATGGCAAGCAGTTTGTTGGGCATCAGAACTTAATAGTTTTTGTGCTGTTGCCGCAACTACAGCAACAAATAATTTTAATGTTGCAATTGGAACAAAAGTTTGGTCTTCAGACGGTTTAATAGCAACAGTATTTTGGACTGTACAAACACAAGCAACTTATAATCTAAGTGCTTGGCAATCTGTTTGTTGGTCACCTAAATTAAATATGTTTGTAGCTGTTGCAAGTTCAGGAACAGAAAGAATAATGTATAGTAGTAGCACCGGTGAAGGTTTATGGACTTTAGTTACAGCACCAGAACAAAATTCATGGACTTCGGTCTGTTGGTCTTCTGAGTTAGGTATCTTTGCTGCAGTTGCTTCTAATAGTAATGCAACAAATAATTTAATGATTAGTTCTGATGGAGCTAATTGGACATTAGGAAATATACCTTCTCCTCCAGTCAGCACACAATGGACGTCTATTACTTGGGCTCCAGAATTAGGAATGTTTTGTGCCGTGGCGAATTTAGGAACTAAAAGAGTTGCAACAAGTAAAGATGGTATTAATTGGGCATTAAATTATGCTGCGACTACAAATGCGTGGAAATCAGTAACCTGGTCACCAAAGTTAGGAATATTTGTTGTAGTATCTAATACAGGAAACTTTAATAGAATTATGACATCATTATTTCCAGACGATTTGGTATAAAATAAAATATGAATAATGTTATAAAAAATATATTAGCAGATTATCATGTATCATCTTTTGTAACTAGAGCTACTCCTAATATAACTATTACTTGGTCTTCGGTTTGTTGGTCACCTGAATTAAATATATTTTGTGCTGTATCACAAAGTGGTTCAGCAACGCAAAGAATTATGACAAGTAGTGATGGTATTGTTTGGGCTACAAGAACTACCCCTTCTATAGCAAATTATTGGACTTCAGTTTGTTGGTCGCCTGAATTAAACATGTTTTGTGTTGTATCTGATAATGGTACTGTAACACAAAAAGTTATGACTAGTAATAACGGAACAGCTTGGACATTAAGAACTACGCCGAGTATAGCTAACAATTGGACTTCAGTTTGTTGGTCGCCTGAATTAAACATGTTCTGTGCTATATCACAAAGTGGTTTAGTAACAGAAAGAGTTATGACAAGCAGCGATGGTATTAACTGGGCTACAAGGACTACGCCGTCCATAAATAACACTTGGTCTTCAGTTTGTTGGTCGCCTGAATTACATACATTTTGTGCTATAGCCTATAGTGGTTTAGTAACAGAAAGGGTTATGACAAGTAATGATGGTATTAATTGGGCCACAAAAACTACTCCTTCTATAGACAATGGTTGGTGGGCAATATGTTGGTCGCCCGAATTACATATATTTTGTGCAGTATCTTTTGTCGGTTCAACAACAGAAATAGTTATGACTAGTAATGATAGTATTAATTGGGCTACAAAAACAACCCCAAGTATATCTAATCAATTTACATCAGTTTGTTGGTCACCTGAATTAAATATATTTTGTGCTATGGCTAATAATGGTTCGGCAACACAAAGAATTATGACAAGTAGTAATGGTATTAACTGGGCCACAAGAACTACGCCTTCTGTAGATAATTCATGGCTTTCAATATGTTGGTCACCACAATTAGTTATGTTATGTGCTGTGTCAGGTACTGGTTTAGCAACAGAAAAAGTTATGACAACAAAAAGGTTAGTATTGGTATGATAAATATTTTAATTGAAAAAGAAACAAATATAATTATATTATGGGCTAAAGTTATAGAACATGGTAAATATGAAAATGAATATAAAATAAGAGTAATAGATTTTGAAGGTAATTTTTATTATTTAGGATTTAATTTTAATAATTATATTATTGAGAGTGTTTTTGATTTACCTGAAGATTATGAAGATTATAAATATAAATATATAAATAATGAGTTTATATTAAATGAATAAAACTTTACAAAAAATTGCAGCAAATATAGCAATGAGTTGTTGGGCCACAAGAACCACACCAACTATAAATAATAATTGGTCTTCAATTTGTTGGTCACCTGAATTACATATGTTTTGTGCTGTTAGTGGCGGTGTGTTTGGGTCAGTAACACAAAGAGTTATGACAAGTAACGATGGTATTAATTGGGCTACACAAACTACCCCTGCTATAAATAATAATTGGCTTTCAATTTGTTGGTCACCCGAATTACATATGTTCTGTGCTATATCTAATGATGGTTCAGCAACAGAAAGAGTTATGACTAGTAGCGATGGTATTAATTGGGTTACAAGAAATACTCCTTCTGTAGATAACTCATGGTTTTCAATATGTTGGTCACCTGAATTGCATATGTTTTGTGCTGTATCTTATAACGGAATAATAACAGAAGGCGTTATGACTAGTAGCGATGGTATTAATTGGGCTACACAAACTACCCCTTCTATGTATAATAGTGCTTGGTATTCAGTTTGTTGGTCGCCTGAATTACATATGTTCTGTGCTGTTAATGCCTATGGTTATGAAACACAAGCGATTATGACAAGTAACGATGGTATTAATTGGGCTACAAAAAATACACCTTCTACTGTGGGTAATTCTTGGCGTTCAGTTTGTTGGTCACCTGAATTACATATGTTCTGTACTATTGATAGAACCATTGGTTGTGGAGCACAAGCAATTATGACAAGCGGTGATGGTATTAACTGGGCCATAAGAAGTACTCCTTCTGTAAATAATCAATGGGGTTCAGTTTGTTGGTCACCTGAATTAAACATGTTCTGTGCTATAACTGAGTATGGTTTAGGGACAGAAAACGTTATGACAAGTAGCGATGGTATCAACTGGGCCACAAGAACTACACCATCTATAAATATTTTTTGGCAGTCAATTTGTTGGTCACCTGAATTACATATGTTCTGTGTTATTGGTTATACAGATCTAGGTATATCAAAAGTTATGACAAGTAAAAGTATAATTATAAAATAGGATAATAACATGGCAGATAAAATTCCATCTAAATTTTTAGTAAAAGATAAACAAATAGAAGAAGCATATTTAACACAAACAAATTTAATACCTGTGGCACAAGATACTATTAACGATATGATATTATTGTATCAAGGTGAAGCTAATTTTGTACCATTTGATAATGAACCATTACAATGGTGTGCGGTAACTTTTAGTCCAGCGTTACCTTCGATATACAATGGTGGAGAATATACAGTTTTAATTACTCCGGCGGAAAACCCAGGTGGACAATTAGGAGAATTTTGGGTAGATTATAAAACAACTAATAGCTTTAGAGTTAATATAACAGGAACAGCAACGACTAAATTTAATTGGTTTATTTTTGTAAAATATTTAGGATAATTATATGAAATTACCATTTGCATCTAAATTTAAGATAAAAGATAAACAAATAGCTTTAAGTTATTTAACTGGGGCAAATCTTCCGGCTACAGCAAGATATGTAATAAATAATATGTTAGTTGTTAAAGGTGGTACTGCTAATTTTAAAAGATATGATGACAGTCCTAATTATACAGAAATTACTTTTAGTCCTCCATTAAAAACATCTTCATATTCAGTTTCAATTACGCCATCACAACCAACAAGCGGTGTTACTGGTGGAAATTTAGGTGACTATTGGGTTACAGATAAAACAATAAACGGATTTAAGGTTTATATTTCTGGTACGGCAACAACAACATTTGATTGGCTTGTTTTTGTCAAAGATTTAAATTTTACAGAAGGATAATAATATGAGTGAAGCAAAAAGTTTTAAATCATTACAAGAAAAAATGACAGCTAAAGAAGACTTTTCTGAAAATAAAAACAAAAGAAGACACTTTGATGATTTAAAAGATTTATTAGAAGATATGTATTCTAAAAGAGGCGCAGGTTTATCTACAGATACACAAATAACTTTAGAGTTTAAGAGTGCCAGGCCTGGATCATTAAATTGTCCATCACATGATGCAGCAACACAAGGTGGTACATATTATCCTGGGGATTTTTATAAAGCGGAGGGGAATGTTCAATATAGCCAAATGGATGCATTGTTTACTGCCCCATATCCCGGCCCATCATTGCCGGCAATTAATAATAACACAGGACAACCAGATGACGCATCTTATAATGATATAACAGGATCTTATTGTCCATCACACTCTAGCAGTTCTTTCGTATCACCAAAAACCTTTAATAGTGTTAACGACCAAATAGATAATAACTTAAAACAATGTAATTGTAATTCAAGAACACATAATGATTCATTGTGTACAAGTAGAACACAAAGATTAACTTGTGCATGTCAATCAAGAACTCAATATTTATGTTCATGTCAATCACAAAATACATGTAGAAATAGATCATCAAATTGTGGATGTCATAGTAGGTCATCATGTCCTTGTAATATATATAACGGCGGTTGGTATAATAATATGGAAGTGTGTGCCTGTAATAGTCAAGGCCCAAGTGTAAATTCATGTTATTGCAATACCAGATTTGCATGTAAGCAGGTTAAAGATTTTATAGACCCGTGATAATATAATTTATTATATCGTAAATTATATTTTTCGGGGTGATAATGTTTAATCTAAATTATAATAATAATTATAAATTATATAATCATAGTGGCACATATAGAACAAAAGAACCAAAAGCAACATTAAGTAATTTATTAAATATAACAGAAAAAATAAACCTTATAAGTTCTTGGGAAATATATCCCAAATATATAAATTCTATACATGGTAATTTTATTGACCCAAGTATATATTATTCTGATGCCGCTGTAAAACTTATAGGCGTTAAAAAAACAAGTGGTAAAGGTTTAACTAATTTACAAGCATATTGTTCTGTTTTAGCAGAAGCGGTTGAACGTTTAAGTTGTTTTTCTTATTTACATAATCCTGCAAAATTTATTATTACAACAGAAAAAAGTTTAAATAATAAATGTATAAATTTGGATTTTATATATAATTGTGCTTATTCCAATTTATTATCGACAATATTAAAAGTTAAGGATAACAGAGAAAAATTGTCAGATATTTATTTACAATGGTACCAAGGAGTTGATTTAATTACTGGTAAAGATGATTTATATATACCATATAGTTTAATTGTTTTTTTATTGCATGGTACAAATGGTATGGCAGCAGGGAATACTATAGAAGAAGCTATTTTACATGGTTTATGTGAAGTAATAGAAAGAGATATAGAAACAAGAGTATATGAAAATGATATTGTTGCTCCAACATTAGATTTATCAACTATCGATTCTAATAATGTAAATTTTTTAATTGATTTATTATATCAAGATAAAAACGATTTTATAATTAAAGATTTTAGTGCTTTTTATAAAGTACCAGCCTTTGCTTTTTTAAGATATATTCCACAGCATAATAAATATATGTTGACATATGGGTGTTCTGTTTCTAAAGAAGACGCCTTAATAAGAACTATATTGGAAAATTTATTTTTAGATGAATTTTTATTTCCTAAATATAAAAGTCAATTTCCATATTTTTTTAATAATTCTAAAGTATCAAATTATAAAGATATTAAAGAACTATGCTCAGATAACATTTGCACAGAATTAAATAGTGTAATAAATATATTATATAATGATTATAATATGAAATCGTATATGATAAATACTACATTTGATAATAATTTTCCTAGTTGTTTTGTTTTTATAGATGGAATGAAATATAATATTGATTTTGGTACACCAGAAGCAGTACAAGATATAGAACATAGAAATAAAAACTTTATTTTGGGTTTAGAAAATAAATTAGCGGTATTATGATATATAAAGAAAAATTAGAAAAAGCAATCAACTTATTGATAAATAATAAATATTATTCCAATGTTTATTATGATAAAATGCTACCGACAAAAGCAAGTATTATAATTACAGAAAAATGTAATTTACAATGTAAGTATTGTTTTGTTCAGCAATCAAATGATACAATGTCGATTGATATTCTTTATAAATCTATTGATTTTTTATATAACAATTTATTATATAATAAAAAATATGCTAAAGAACATAACATACAATATCCAGATAATTATATAGGACTTATGTTATTTGGTGGTGAGCCCACTTTGTTTCCTAAACATATTAAAAAAATATATGAATATTGTAAACAAAAACAAATTAAAACTGAAATAGAAATTATTACTAATGCAACTATAATGACAAAATATTTATATAATACATTAAAAGATATTATATACGATGATTTAATAAAACTAAGAGTTCAATTATCTGTTGATGGCAACAAAGAAAGTCAAGATACAAATCGTCCAACTAAAAGCGGAAAATCTTCTTTTGATTTAATATTAAATAATAAAAAATATTATTTAGAATTATTTAAGTCTTTGCCATTTAGTTTAACTATTCATGGTTGTTTAACAAAAGACAGTATAAAGAATTTATATAATAACTTTAAGTTATTTAAGGATTGGGGATTCAAACATATTTGGTTTATTCCAATACAAGAAGCTGAATGGGAAAAAGAAGATTGGGAATTATATTATTTAGAAACAAAAAAAATATATGAAGAATTATTACAAGAAGCAATTAAAACTAAGAATAGTAAGATTTTTAATTTATATTCTCCAATAAGTAATGTTTTTAATGATAATCAAAATAGTGTTTGTAGTAAACCATGTGGAGCCGGTGAAAGTTTTATTAGCATTTCCCCGAATGGCAATATATATCCATGTCATCAGTTTTATCTTGAAAAACGCAACGATGAATATTCTCATCAATTTATTATAGGAAACATATTTGATGGATTTGATTTTGATAAAAAAAGAATATATGATGAATATGATGGAACAGATTTATTATGTGACAGTAATTGTGTTTGTATTATGGATAAATGTTTTAGATGTATCAGTGTAAATTATATGAATAAGGGTAGTATATTTATTATGCCTAAAAAAGGATATTGTGAGTTTATGAAAATTGATAATTATTTTCAGGCACTGGCAAAATCAGCAATTAAAAACTGTAGAGTGGAGAATGAATAAAATGTCTATAACAAAAAAAGACCAAGAATATAAACCATTAAAAGATTGTGTTGGTTTAAGTGGTTTATGTAAAATAGTAACAGACTTAAATAATGTAACAAGAAATGAAAATGATGAAATAATTATGGAAAATGTAGATCCAATAATTATAAAAGATTTTGATAATGTTATTGATAAAATAAATGAAGCGGAAACTGAAAAATATAACAATCAAAAACCTATAGACTTATTAGATACAGTACTTTTGAATGTAAAAATGCTACAAATAATGATAGAAAAAATTGATGCAATAGAAGAGTACTTAAAAAATAAGGAAAATAAATGTTAGTATTAGAAACTTATGTAATACATGTCACAAAATTATGTAACATGAAATGTTTATATTGTTATGAAGAAAATAAAACATCTATATACGAATTAGATGCTTTACTTAATTTAGCTAAAGACATAGGTAATTATGCGACACATAAATTTAGTGTTGAATTTTTAGGTGGAGAACCTATGTTAGCTATTGATAAAATACAAAAGCTAATCGAATTTTTTGAAGAAAATTTTCCATATAAAGTTCATGAATATATTATAACAACTAATGGGACTATTATAGATAATACTTTAATATCTTTAATGAGAAAATATGAAAATATATATTATGCCGTAAGTTTAGATGGCACAAAGTATATGAATCAATTAAGAATAACAAAAGATGAACAAAACTCTTATGATATTGCCACAAAAAATATTAAAGAATTGTTAGAAATTTTTGGTCCAGAAAGAATACCAGTACATATGGTAACTCATCCATATAATATTGCATATCTTAACGATGGTGTAAAATGTTTATATGATATTGGAATAAGAAATATAGGTGTAGGAATTATTGAAAGTACAATTTTAATAGGCAAAGAGTTTACACAAAGATATATTAAAGAAATGGATATATTATCAAATGATATTATTGCAAATCAATATCCTGGTTTAATAATAAACGAATTGTTTCATTTGAAACCAAGGGCAGACCAAAGAACATACTTAAAAAACGATAAACAAGAAATAATAGTAGAGACATATGGAAGATTAGAAAAGGATATTACAACAACAGATAAATATAATGTTTGTGTTCCCGAAAGCAGAATTGGACTTTTAATAGAAGATATAAGAGAAGTTGTTTTTTGTAATCATCAATATAAAATGGAGAAAATAAATGATACAAATAGTAAGCAGAACTGAAATATTTGAGGAAAAATTAAAAAGACGAAAGACAATAAAAGAATTAGAATATCATGCACATGGCCATTGTGTTCATGTTGGAAAAATATCACCCGGATGCAGAACTTGTTTTACTGGAGAAGCAGAAAAAATAGTTCCTGGTATATGGTGTGGTGGTGGAATACAACTCGGCAATGAATGTATGTATAAATGTCCATATTGTTATTATGACCCAAATAGAAAAGATAGTAATAATTTTTCTATAGATGTAAATCAAGAAATAGCAGATACGTTTTTCAAAGTATTACATCCAGATTATAAACCATTAAGTATTGCATATCAAAGTTTTGGTGAAACTTTGTTATATATGAATGAATTGGAACAAGTGGCATATTTATTAAAACGAAACGCAAAACAAAAAAATATTAATACTTATTTCTTTTTATATACTAATGGATTATTATTAAACGAAGACAATTATGAACGTTTGAAGGATTGGGGAATACATGAATTTAGGGTTCATATAAGTGCATCTAATTTTGATACTAAAGTATTAAAAAATATCGAGAATGGAGTTAAACATGGATTTACCATGTCAATAGAAGAACCAGCATGGCCATTAAATAAAGAAAAATTAATAAACTTATTACCTACCCTGAATAATATAGGTATAAAGCATCTAAATATTATAGAAATGCAGGTGACAGAAAGTAATATTCAAGCAATAGATTTTCATTATCCAAATGCAAAATTATATCATGATTATTTTTTACATATGTATGACGAAGGAATGGTGTATGATATTATTGAAGAAAAAATAAAAAATAATTATAATTTTTCAGTTTTGGATTGTGACTCTGGCGTTGAAAATTGTAGAAACGGTAGAGGATGCGTTACAGCATTTGATTTAAGTACTATAGAAAATATGTGTGCAGCATACTAAAGGAGAAAATATGACTAAACTAGAAGAATTATTACAAGAACAAGAAACTTTATATACTCAATTCAAAAACAGCGCTTCAACAGAAGAAGCAAATTTATTGGAAATAAAATTAAGAGCATTATCTTATGCAATACAAACAGAAAGAGATAATCAAAGAGAACAATCAATTATAGATAAACAATATAGTAACTCTGCTCAAGATATAGAATTGATAGATACTCAATTAAAAACACAGAAAGCTATTCTTAGTTCCCAAGAATTAAATATACGTATAAATCAGATAACAAATTTATTAAATTTTTATAAATCTATGTCGCCATTAGAAATAAAAAATCGTCCTGATTATCAAGAAAATATTACAAGACTAGAAAACGCATTATCAGAAATTACTATATCGCTAACTATATCATAAGAATAAAATATGAGTTCTCCATATAATAAAGTTTCAAATGTATTCAAATTACCTGCAGAAAATCTTAATACTACAAACCCATTTGAGGAAATAGATAGAGAAGAGCCTGCAGCTTTTGTAAGTTTAACCGGAGATCAAATTATAACCGGTACAAAAACTTTTGCATCAATACCAATAATAAACTTAAACCCCACAGATGAAAACCATGCAGTAAGAAAATTATATGTAGATAATATGTTAAATGCATTGGTAATAGCAGAACTAATGCATTTAGAGTCAGAAACTTTTATTGTAACTATAACCGAAGGAATGAAAAATGTTTATAATCAAGTATCAATAACATTAGACTTTATTCCTTTATCAAAAGATTCTATTATATGTATATGTAATGGAACTATTATTCACCCGAATGATTATTCATTAAATAATAATATTTTAATTTTTAATGAAGATGTATTAGCTACAGATGATAACATACTAATAAAACAAATTGTAACTGTGGGGCCAACAGGACCAATAGGACTAACAGGGCCACAAGGACCTATTGGGCCACAAGGACCTATAGGACCCGATGGACCAACTGGACCAGCTGGACCATATGGACCACAAGGTGTTCAAGGCCCATATGGACCGATTGGACCGATTGGACCGCAAGGACCAGTTGGATCACAAGGACCAATTGGTATTTCTGTATTAAATGGAGAAGGTGCTCCAGATTCTGAATTGGGAAGAATTGGAGAATTTTATATTGATAAATTATATTATAATATTTATGGACCTAAAACACAATCTGGTTGGGGACCAGCAACAGCTTGTACTGTTGGACCGACTGGATTATCTGTTCTAAATGGGAATGGAGCGCCATTAGCAACATTAGGAAAAGTTGGTGAATATTATATAAACAATTTAACATCAGATTTATATGGGCCTAAAACTTCTGGCGGGTGGATTGATTATATAAGTTTAATTGGCCCACAAGGTATTCAAGGCATCCAAGGTATAAATGGTATTCAAGGTTTATCTGTATTAAATGATGAGGGAATACCATTAGCAACATTAGGAACTATTGGTGAATTTTATATTGATAAAATAGATTATGATATATATGGACCAAAGACAATTGGTGGATGGGGAAGTGGAGTTTCTTTAGTTGGCCCTCAAGGACTTCAAGGTTTATCAGTATTAAACGGAGAAGGAATACCATTAGCAACATTAGGAACTATTGGTGAATTTTATATTGATAGTTTGAATTATGATATATATGGGCCCAAAACAATTAGTGGATGGGGTGATGCAACATCTGCTGTTATAGGTAGTGCTGGTATGAATTGGGTTGGTGCTTGGGCTAGTACTGCTACTTATAATGTAAAAGATGGTGTATCTTATAATGGCACAAGTTATATAGCAATATCAACAAATATAAATTCTGAACCCCCATCTACAGATTGGGATATTGTAGCACAAGGTGGAATGATAGCAACTATCTATGACCATACATTTGTTGCATCTACATTGTCTACTTATACATTACCATTTACACCAATAAATAAAACAACATTGATAGTATTAGTTGAAGGACAAACAATACATCCAGATGATTATGATACTTCTGATGATTCTTTAATTTTTCAAAATGATGTTGTTGAAGATGGTGATAATATTTTTGTAAAAAACTTAGCACAAGTATTAAATATAAGACAATGGGGTGTGCCTGATGGTTTAATTGTTGAACCAATAAACGTAGAATTAACATTAGCAACAACAAACTTTAATTTAGATAATGAATGCGAAATTGAATTAGCATTTACTCCACAATCAAAACAATCAATCATAATATTTGTAAATGGAATATTATTAGAATATGCTAAATATACATTAGATGGAGCATTGATAACCATAGATGAAGATGAGTGTGAAGATGGTGATATAGTTACTATAAGAACATTATCTGTTGCGGCATCTATTATAGAAATGGAATATGGAAGTCTTCAATCGCCTATAAAATTATTTCATGATAATACAAATGGATTTATAGAAAATCAGGAAGGTGATTTATATATTGATAGTATTCCGCCTGGTGGTACAGTAAACGATGGAGCTATTAGGTCACATGGAAAAATATATAATGCTGTATGGAATGACTATGCAGACTATTGGGACTTAAGACCAAGACAAGATATAATTCCAGGTTTATGTTATTCTGAATATGGCAATGGATTAGAAATAACAAAAAGAAGAGCTGATAAGTGTTGTATAGGAATTTGTTCAGATACTTTTGGGCATGCTGTTGGTATTAGACCAAAATCAATTCCAATTGGAGTTGCTGGATATGTTTTAGCTTATATTGATAAAGTATATAAACCTGGAACATTATTAGTATCAAATAAAAATGGTACATTAACTAAAGCAAATATTATAGATATATTATTAAATAAAAGTATTGCAAAATATATGAAAAAAAGTGATGATAAACTTTTTAATGGAGTTTTAATAAATGATAGACATTGGGTTAAAATAATATAATGAAAGTAAGAGCGGGACAAATAGATTTAGCGACAGAAATTACTAATGATGAAAAATCAATAGTATCATCTGCTACATTATATGCAGATGTAATTGGAGCAACATCAACGGAAGAAACCCTAAAAAATCATGAATTTAGAATGGATGCCGTTGAACTTAATTTATTATCAATTAAAGTATTAAGTACTGATGTAGCCGCCAATACAACAGCCAATTTATTAAAAGATATTACAGATTTATCTTTTGATGTTATAAGTGGAAAATATTATTATTTCAAAGCTATAATAAATTATACTTCTGCAATAACTTCAACCGGTTCTCGTTGGACAATCAATGGACCAACAGCTACTTTTATTTCATATACATCCACATATACCTTAACAGCAACAACACAAACACTTAACTTTTCAAGTGCATATGATTTTCCATCTACATCAAACGCATCTTCTTTAACTGTTGGTAATATAGCTATAATAGAAGGGTTTGTTTTACCATCAGCAAATGGAACAATAGTTGTAAGATTTGCCAATGAAGTTATTAATAGTGCGATCACCGCCAAAAAAGGAAGCATATTGTTTTACAAAGAGGTTGCTTAAATGGGTATATTTAAATTCAAAGCAAGACAAATAGATTTAAAAACTACAATAAGTAATAATTCAGAAGAAATTGTTTCAAGTGCTGTATTACGTAAATTATTAAGGGTTGGAAAAATAATGCCTACACTTGAAAATATAATATTATCAAACGAAGACCCATGGTTCTGTTTAGCTACACCAACAAAGACATTATCCGAAACAAACTTTCCAGAATATGTTCCATTCTTAAGAAATATATCTGCACATACTAAATGGACATCAGGTTTATTGACAGGAACTGTAACAATAAGCGCAACAACCGTAACTGGCTCTGCAACTGACTTTGATCCAGAATTATCAATAGGTGATTTAATATGGTGTAATGGCCAATTTAGATTTATAACTAATAGAACATCAGATATAGCCGCTACAATAGATGAACCATTTACTGCTTCGGCGGGTTCAATATTATATAAAATAACAAAACAAGAACAAAACAATTATAACTATAATTTTCCAATTACAGCATACCAAATAATATCAACTACATCTTTTAGTTTATGGTTTAATGAAGGCTCAAACACAAAATATCCAGAAAATTATATATTATTAAATGCATTAGCAAAATGTTATTCTTATGATAGAGAATACGGAACAATTACTTTGGCATCTTCGATTGGAGATATTCCTGCTGGTGATTATACCATTACTAATATTATATCAGGTAATATAGGAACTTCATCGGCCGTTATAACATGTAGTGCCTCTGGTCTTACTGGTGGCAGTAAAACCTCAAACACAAGCAATATAACTATATATCCTTACCGAATTGCTGGAAGCATAACTACGGCTCGGCATTATGAAGTAATAGATGCTGCAGTGATGAGCGATGGCCTGTATAATGTGTTGGGGATGAGGACGAGGGATTATATGCAGGGGCACTACCACCAATCTATATGTAATGGATCTGGTGCTACTGGTTATCAAGCGAACGGGTCAGCTACAAATATTGAATCTGCTCAGGTACGATCCCCTTATACTGACGGCACCAACGAAACTCCCCGCACAGGTCCGCGCACTCACCCACGGGCTATGATTGGAAATCTTTATGTATATATAGGAACATATGTTGAGTAGGAGAAATAAAAATGGCTGATATAGTGAGCGGATTAAAAATAGATTGGGATGATGTTGTCGAATATATAGATAATTTTACATCTAACTTTATTGCAGCAAATACTGGCGCTACATATACAATAGATCTATCTAATATAAAAAATTTTAATTTAACATTAAATTCTGATTGTGTTTTTGTATTTCCTACAACTGTTGCTGAAGACCAACTTACAGAGTTTAATATATATTTGAAAAGAGATACTACGCCTAATCGAACAATAACTTTTCCAAGTAGTGTTGTATGGGTGATGGATATTGTTCCATCTTTTGATGGTACAGCTAGTACACTTACAATGTTAAATTTCAAAAGTTTAGGAGATGAAGATAGGTGGTATGGTAGAGTTATGGGAATGGGATGGCCAATATGATAAGATGGGGCACAAACCAAACATTTTCAAATACAGAAGATGGTGATATGGTAACTAAAATAATTCCATGTGATTTAGTTATTGCATCTGGAATTACTATTACAACACAATATAGATGCAAAGGTCTTCATATTCAAGTAATGGGCAATTGTTATATATATGGTACAATTGATATGACTGCTCGTGGTGGAAATATTGCTGGTCAAAACGTTGGACTTGAATTTTATTCAGATAGAAATACAATTACATATAATGATGCAAATTGGAGCTCACTTCCAACTGCAAGAAAAATAGCTGCTACAGGTGGTGCTGCTGTTGTTACAGTTTGCCCTCCAGCAGGTATAGTAGTACAGGGAGTAAATGGTAATTCTGGAATAGATGGTGCATGCGGTGCTGGAGGGGCTGGGACTACGGCAGAATATAAAGCAGCTGGATTTTCTTCAAATTACAGTTGCGCTGGAACATCTTTTAGTGGAGGCCCAGGAAGTTCTGCAGCATCTGGTTTACTTGGGGCTGGAACAGCACCAGTAGCTCCGGCCGGAAAAGGTGGAATAGGGGCTGCTAGTTCTGGTTGTTCTGGTGGAGCAGGAAATCCAGGGGGTGAAGGTGGTACAGCTGGTACAGGGGAGACAGGTACTGGTGGTTTAATAATTTTATCTGTATTAGGATTTCTTTATATTGCTTCATCTGGAGTTGTTAAAGCAAATGGTAAAGATGGTGGAACTTTAACTAATTGT
>Ga0209287_10000539_pt1 | contig 21979 bp, 13 predicted proteins | sample PPLLak3cmMay2015_2_FD_187255 | JGI IMG/M metagenome (GOLD analysis project Ga0209287, IMG submission 187255) | Freshwater sediment microbial communities from Prairie Pothole Lake near Jamestown, North Dakota, USA - PPLs Lake P8 Core (1) Depth... | ecosystem: Environmental > Aquatic > Freshwater... | reverse complement strand
CGAAGTTTGTATAATAATTTGAGAGACGGATCTGCGGCTGTGGATTTGCAGGGAAAAATCATAGAATGCAATAATGCTTTTGAAAATATGCTTGGATATTCCAGAGAAGAACTCAAGAGCATAACCTTTGAAGAGATCACGCCCATAAAATGGCATGATATTGAAAAGAAAATTCTCGAAGAGCAGGTTATTAGACATGGTTATTCCGACTTATACGAAAAAGAATATAGACATAAAGATGGTAAAATCTTTCCTGTTGAATTACAGACCTATGCTATTCGTGATGATGAAAATCAATTATGTGGTTTCTGGGCTTTTATACGTGATGTCACTGTACGTAAACAGATGGAATTAGCACAAAAGGAAAGCGAGGAAAAATATAGAAGTATTGTTGAAAATACTCAGGATGTTATTATGCTCACCAGTCCAGATGGCCGAGTTTCCTATATGAGTCCAGCCTGTGTTCGTGTGTTAGAATATAATCCCGATGAGTTAGTTGGAAAAATCCCGGAAATTTTTTATCCTGATGACGTCGAGAAAATACATAATGCACTCTCAAGTGCAATGCAGGGGGTTAGCGGATCGAATCTCGAATATCGCATTCTTACAAAAAACGGAAAGACGAAATGGGTTTCTCATTCATGGTCACCGATATTGACGGAAAATCATGAACTTAAATGTATTGCCAGTATTGTTCGGGATATCACCGAGTCGAAGATTGCTGAGCAGCTTTTAAAGCAGAAAATCGAAGAATTGGAAAAATACAAAAGTGTCACGGTGAACCGAGAGGTTAAAATGGTTGATTTGAAAAATGAGATTAATGAGTTGTGTAAACAACTGAATCAGAAACCAAAATACCCAAGCGTTTGAGCCGTTAAAAAAAGGCAAAGATAATATGAAATTACGGATGAAATCCATAATCGTAGTTTGTGCAGGATTCAGTTTTTTTTGCTTAATTCTCTGTATAATCTTAAATAACGTTATTACTGCTAGTTATTTAGACTTGGAAGCTAAGACCGTCTGCGGGAATGTTGAACGGGTTTTGAACCAATTTGATCAAGAAAAAATTAGCTTGGATGCAATGGCTGCAGACTGGGCGATGTGGGATGATACATATTTTTTTGTTAAAGATAAGAATGAAATATTTATTCAAGATAATCTTAATTATGGAAGCTTAGAAAATATAAATATTAATTTTATGCTATTTTTTGATAACTCTGGCGTATTAGTATATAGCAAAGCCTATGATTTTCAAGAGAAAAAGGAGATAATACTTCCCGCCAGTCTCTATTCATATATCTCTGATAATAAAGTCGACCTTCTAAATCATTATCCAACTCAGTACAGTATTGAATCCGCCTCTTCGGGGTTTCTACTGTATGATACAAAAGAAACACCATTGTTTCTTAGTGTCAATGCTATTCTGAATAGCAATAGGGATGCTCCAATTCATGGATCATTGATCCTAGGACGATTTCTTGATAGTAACAAAGTAAAATCCTTTGAAGATATAACACAATTAACTATCATTTTTCATCCATTATCAAATCAAATCCCTATAGATTTTGAACAAACACCTGTTTCTATCCACGGACTACCAATTTTTATTCAACCCATAAACTCAACTTATGTTGCAGGATTTTTTAAGGTAAACGATATACTTGGAAACCCAGTTATTCTTCTAGAAATAGGTTCGAATAGAGATTTTTATAATCAGGGATTATTGATGATTCAGAACCTTATCATTTCTCTGATCTTTACTATGGTTATACTTATAATTACTGTTATCTACATTTTGGATAGATTTGTTATTTCTCGCTTGGCATATTTAACCAAATCCGTAAATGATATTCGTAGTTATGGAGATCTCTCAAAACATCTACAAGTAAAAGGGAATGACGAAGTAGCCATGCTTGAAAAAAACATCAACGATATGTTAACATCATTACAAAAAACATGGGCGATGAAAGATTCAGCTGAGTTTTCTTTACAGAAAAAAATCGACGAACTCGAACGATTCAAGACAGTAACCGTTGATCGAGAAATAAAAATGATAGAGCTAAAGAAACAACTCGAAGAATTAAGAGTAAAATCTTGGGAGAAGACGTAGAATGGATATTGCAACTTTTTTCTGGTTTGTTCTTTCAATATTCATTATCTGCTTGTCACTACTGTTGTTTTATCTCTTTTTAAAAGATCGAGACTTCAGAAAAATCATGATGACATTAGGAATGCTGCCAAGTGCGTTTACGTTCCTATATCTTGGAGTGAAGTTTCCTCCAGTAGTTCAACCTGAAAACACACTCTCATATTTTATCTTTCGTTGGGGAGTTTTTCCAATTATCATAAGTATTTGTTTTATTCTCCTAGACCGATTATTCTATAAGAAAAAAGATTTTAAATTACCCTTTGTTATGTTTTTTTTATTTTATATCCTATCTTTTATTCTTGTCCTCGCTCATATCTTTGATGAAATCATTTATTCCTCGTCGCTTATATTTATTACATTGATCGTCGTCGTTCTCTGCGTCACCTTGCTAATAAAAGAAAGAATATTTTCCAGTTGGTTATTCTTGCTTTCGATATGTTGTTTCGCTATAGGTGGAATAGCACTTAATATTTATATGAATGAAACTGAGCATGTTGCTAATACCACGCTTACTCTTTTTAGTTTCTTTTTAGGATATGTCTTTTTGGTGTTAATCTTTGGACTTCCTTCATCAATAAACGAAAAAGAGGGAATAGGAGTATATTTCACTATAGAAAATAAATTGAAAAAAGCCGAAGCAGCTTTAAATGAAAGTGAGCAAAAGTATCGCCAGGTTGTTGAAAACTTAAAAGAGGGTATTTGGGTTCTTGATAAAAATGACTCAACAACCTATGTCAATTCATTTATAGTCGAAATGCTTGGTTATACGACCGATGAAATAACTGGAAAGTGTTTCTTTGAATTCATGGATGATAATTGGAAAAAAATTGTCGAAGAAAAAATGAAACAGATTGTACAAGGGATTGAGAGTGAATATGAGGTTGAATTTTTTAGAAAAAACAAAACGGGAATCTCTGCTAATGTGAATATGTCACCGCTCTTTGATGAAAACGGTAAATATATTGGTGCTCTTGCAGGAATTCAGGATATCTCGTATCGAAAGACAATGGAATCTGAATTACATGAAAAACTTGATAAGTTACAGAAGGGTGAACTTGCCACCCTTAACATTATGGAAGATTTACAAAATACTATAGGGGCACTCACAATAGCAGAAACAGAAATTCGTCAGAAGAATGAAGAACTTCTAATGATGAACCAGGAGTTAAATGTCACTAGAGCGGAACTATCTATATTGAATCAGAATTTAGAAGTAAAGGTTAAGGAACGGACCGCTGATGTTGAAAAGCTTTTAAAACAGAAAGATGAATTCGTCAGCCAACTCGGTCATGATCTAAAAACACCATTAACACCTCTTAATGTTCTACTTCCTATAATCAAAGAACGGGAACAAGATCCTCAACAAAAAGAACTTCTCGGGACGGTATATAATAACGTATTATACATGAAGAACCTTGTCATGAAAACCTTAACTCTTGCACAATTGAATTCACCAAATACCGTTTTATCGCTCCAAGAAATCGATCTTTCAGTACACATTCATAATATTCTTGATATGGAACGTCCCTTCTTCCAAGGAAAAAATGTAATATTCGAAAACAACATCCCTTCAGATACTGTAGTACAAATAGATTTAATACAAATCAGAGAATTATTCGACAATCTTATCTCCAATGCAATAAAATATTCACAGAATGATGAAGTGAAAATCAGCTTCGACGCAAAGCAGATGAATGACTGTTATGTTGTCTTGGTAAAGGATAATGGTATTGGAATAGAAGCTAATCAAATTCAATATGTCTTTGATGAATTCTATAAAGCAGATTACTCCAGACATGATCTTCAATCAACAGGACTTGGTCTATCAATTTGTAAAAGAATTGTTGAAAAACACGGTGGTCGTATGTGGGTTGAAAGTGAAGGAAAAGGAAAAGGCACAACATTTTTCTTCACATTAAAATCTCATAAAAGATCAAGTGGTGAAAAAAACATAAATGCAAACGCTAATGAAGTCAGTATCAATACGGTTGTATGAGGGATGAGTATGGCAAGAACAATATTGGTGGTAGATGACAACCCTGATGTCATCAACTCTCTTAAAATAGGTTTAGAAGATGCAACCCAAGGGTATCGTATTCTTGGGGCTGAAAACGGTCAGAAATGCTTAGAATTACTACAAGATAATATCATCCCTGATATTATCTTACTTGATATCATGATGCCACAGATGAGCGGATGGGAGGTTTTTGATAGAATTAAAAATAATCCATCCTGGAATAAAATCCCTATCATATTTCTCACGGCACGAACAGATAGAACCGCAAAAAATGCAGGTGGTTTTTTAGGTGATGATTATATCGAAAAACCATTTGAAATCATCGATCTGAAAAACAGAATTGAAATAGTATTTCAAAATAAAAATTCTAAAAGAAGTTCAGAGACCAAAAATCCCTCCAAACCTTAATAATGACTTCGAAAAATCTTTCGATATCAATAAAAAAAAGAGTATTGATAAAAAGGTCAATGACCACCAATTTTTTTCAAATGTAAGACAACATCCAATAATTACGACATAAAATATAAGACCTAGCAAACAAATTTTTTTTCTCTTACAAGTATGTTGCATACTACAATATCGAAATATTTAATAATAAACGAAAGTTACGCTTAAAAAAAACAGAAAAGAGAGGAAAGAAGTAATGGAATGCCCTTATTATCAAGATTATACGAGACATTGTATCGAGTTTTTCCCCCATGTGGTTCAATATTCTGATTTTTCCATATGTGAATCAGACACATACCAAAACTGTTTAGCATATTATGTGCTACAAAAGAAATTTCGATGTAAATATGTAAGCACTTGTTCAGAGTTCCTTATACAAGAACATCATTGGATCATAAAACATTTTGCTGAAGATGAAAAAGTCAAAAGTTTATTTAGAGACTCTGTTGACAAATATTGTTCATCGGAACAGAATCATGTTCTCTGTGCCAATTATAAATTATTTGAACAAGGGATAAAACCTCCTGTAGAACTGATGCCTGATGGTAGGAAATTACGCATTAGAGATATTTTACTTAAAAAAGAATTAACATTAGAATAACGGGTTTCTCTCTATCTTGAGTCAACTGTTTTATATACTCGAAGATGGTAATCATAAGAAATAAATATAATATTCATTCTAGATTTGCTTCTCTTGAAAACGAATTATTTCCACATGTTGATGTAGTGATTAAAAGATGTATAAAATATTCGTCCAAGGTATTGTTCAAGGTGTTGGATTTCGACCATATATCTATAGAAAAGCTAAAGAGTCCAACCTAATCGGTTCGGTGAGAAACATTGGTAATGGTGTTGAAATCATCATTAATGACAGAGAGTTCATTGAGAAACTCACTGATCTTCCACCACTTGCAAAAATCTCGAAATATACTGTGAAAAAGTTCAATTCAAGGAAACGTTTTTCTGATTTTTCAATTCTTAAAAGCTCACGATCTGAGGGAGAAACAATCCTCCCAGCAGATATTTTTATGTGTCCTGACTGTCTGAGCGAACTAAGAGATGAAAAAAACAGACGACAGACGTATTATTTCATCACCTGTACAAACTGTGGACCTCGATTTACCATGATTGAGGATTATCCCTATGACAGACCGTTTACATCCATGCATCCATTTCAGATGTGTCCCCAATGTAAAAAGGAATACAATAATCCTCTAGATCGGAGATATCATGCACAAACAATAGCGTGTAAAAACTGTGGTCCAAAATTACGTCTATTCGTTCATACAAAAGATATAAGTGGTGGTTCTGATAGTGATACAATAAAAAAAGCAATTCATCTGATCAAATCAGGGAACATAGTATCAATCAAAGGAGTCGGTGGGTTTCACACCGCTTCATTATGTGATGATAAGAATGTAATGAAAGTAAGAGAATTGTTTCATCGACCCCACAAACCATATGCAATTCTGATGAAGGATTTAGAGATGGCTGAAAGGATTGCATACATCTCTGATAAAGAAAAAGAATTATTGCAAAGCCCACAACGACCAATTGTTGTGCTAAAAAAGAAAAATGAGGATGCCTTAAAAATTGCCTCCGAGTTAGATACTATTGGAGTAATGTTACCTTATACAGCATTACATTATCTTCTGTTTGATTTTATTAATGAACCACTGCTCATGACATCGTGTAATATTCCGGGAGAACCTGTATCAATCGTAGAAACGATAGGAAACTATTTCTTGACCCATGAACGACGAATTGTGAATAGATGTGATGACTCTGTCGTAAAGGTTATTGATGATGCAGCGTTTTTTTTACGACGTTCACGGGGATATACCCCTATCCCTGTTAAGATTCCAATGGATTGTCAGGATACTGTTGCGCTGGGTGCTGAGTTAAATAACGTCATGTGTACTTCAAAGAAAAATAATTGTTATCTTTCTCAATATATTGGTGATACATCAAAATATGAGACATACAATTTTTTAAAAGAAACAACGATGAAATTTATTCATCTGACCCGGGTAAAACCACGAATTATTACTTGTGATCTTCATCCTGGTTATAATTCAACGATTTTTGCTAAGGAGTTAGCGAAAAAGAATGATGCAAAATTGATTCAGATACAGCATCATAAAGCACATGTCGCCAGTGTCGCAGCTGAGCATCATATCACCGATTATGTAGGAATCGCGATGGACGGTCTCGGATATGGTGATGATGGGAGATTATGGGGTGGAGAAATATTTTTTGTACAAAAAGGAAATATATTCACACGAGTAGGACATCTTGAAGAACAACCTCAATTGGGTGGGGATTCTGCAACGATATATCCAAGGAAAATGCTTTTTGGTATTCTTTCTAAGATATTGTCTGAAAAAGAACTACTAAAATCAAATCTGTTTAAAGAGAACGAGAGTAAAATTTTTCTTAAAATCCTACAGAATAAGTTCAATACACAAACTACGACAAGTACTGGGCGGGTCCTTGATGCGGTTTCTGCTTTGTTAGGTTTCTGTGATGAGCGAACCTATGATGGAAGACCTGCGATGATTCTAGAAAGCAAGGCGACAACACCATTAGAATTCGACCCTGTTTTTTCTCAGGAAAATGGAAAAACAATACTTTTAACAACCCCATTGTTTGATTTTCTCTATCGCAAGAAAGCAGAGAAAGGGAATCTTGCAGCAACTGCTCAGATGTACATCGCTAAAGGGCTTTTTATGATCGCAGAAAAAGCGTCAAAAAAGAAAGACATCCCGATTGTCTTTTCAGGAGGCGTTGCGTATAACAGAATGATTTCTGGCTTTTTGCTCCAACGAAATGTACTTGTCAATAGAGAAGTACCCCCTGGAGATGGTGGTATCTGTTATGGGCAAGCATATTTAGCGAACTTGGACAAGGATAGATACTATTAGAGTAATTTCTTTTTCATTATTTTTTTGAGATTTTTTCGTGTTATCCTTCTATTTTTGTTATTGCCAATTGTCCGTGTTTTACGCCTTTTAATGCTTTGATATTTTCTGAAAATTTTCTCACACGACTCAATTGACCTCGTATGACAACGATTTCCAGGCAGGTGCGATCGTCAACATGAATGTGGGTCGTGAAGGTTATTTCCTGGTGGTGATGGTGTTGAAGGTGAAGTAATTTGTTGGTGATGTTTCCTATCTCATGATCATAGATGATGGTAAGTGTTCCAATGACAGTACAATCTTCTTCTTTCATTTCGGATTCAATGATTTCTTTTCGTATGAGATCTCGTATGGCTTCCGAACGATTTGTATATCCTCTTTTTTTTAATAAAGAATCGAATTTGTTAAGGAGTTTTGGTTCAAATGATACTCCCACACGTTCTATTGGCATCGTAGCACTTCCATGACAAAATCGTATTACTATTATAAGAAAGCTGCTGCAGAAAAATCTTGTTTCTCCTCTATTTGAATGACGTTCCAAACAATATTGTACTAATTTGTAAACATTTTACTGAAGTGAGTAGCACGAATTATTAATTCTTGTTACCATAATTTTTATATATCGTTGATTGTATTAAGGTGAACAAACTTAAAAAATTCTTACGAGGCATAAGACATGTGGTTTATCACAACACTTATTGCAGCGATCGGTGCAACAATTCTTTGGTATGTTGCACCTAAGATATATAAATTAGATCTGCTTAGCCTAATGCTCTGGGGCGCATCATTAATGATACTTGTTGATCATATTTTAGGATATGATGGGGGATCATTCGTTGAAATGGAAACGGAAGGTCTCATTAATAATAGCATTCTACTCGGCATCGTTATGTTAATACCCGTGTTCCTTATTTGGATAGCAATAATAATCATTAAAAAACCAAAACAAAATATTGAAAGGAGGTAAAAAAATGGCATGTTTTATAGCACCAATGGCAACAGGAATCATCACAACTATATTTCGGAAAAAAATCCCAGCAGCCCTTAAAATAGGCTGGTTGAATATCATGCTATGGGGTGGAGTAGCAATGCTTGCAATCGAACATATCGCACATGGTGAAGTTGTGTTCTATCCACCATTCCTGACTGCGATGCAGAACCCTGCTGATATCCCAGTTATGCTACAAGAGTTGGCAACGGTGGGCGGAACAATGACAATTGCCATTGTTCTCATATGGGCTATCTTAGTTGTAATCTCAACAAGAATACCACAACAATCAAAGCAAGTTGAATAAAATAATCACTCAACCTTATCTTTTTCTTTTTTTATATTATGGCCTGAGGATAACCGTATAGAAAATCAGATAAATTTTTTTCCTCCTTATCAAATCTATGTAAATAATTATTAATAGCGGATAGTAAATCCATAGTAACTCACGGGTCCTACCTATCAGTAGTAAAAATTAAGGTTTTTCCTCCTGATATAACAAATAAAAAGAAGCGAAAATCATGGAAGACAACGCTCCACAACAAAGTATATTGCGAAGAATTTCAACAAAAATTATTGGTCGCCCCCGCAATATCAACGACCCTTCGATTTTTCATAAATTATCCTTAATCGCATTACTTTCATGGATCGGTCTTGGGGCGGACGGTCTTTCATCCTCCTCATACGGTCCTGAAGAAGCCTTTAAAGCAATAGCAGGGCACACCTATCTAGCAATTTTTTTAGCGATTGCTACTGCGGTTACTGTTTTTGTGATATCGTATACCTACTCAAAAATCATCGAACAGTTTCCGCATGGTGGCGGAGGATACATCGTTGCAACCCACACAATAGGAAAAAGTGCAGGAGTTGTTTCAGGATCAGCTTTACTTATCGATTATGTCCTTACAATCACCGTCTCCATCGCTGCGTGCGGAGACGCTATCTTTAGCTTTTTACCAATAGAATATCATCAATATAGTATCGTATTTAAAATAGCTTTGATTTTTATTTTAATTCTACTTAACCTTCGAGGGATAAAAGAATCAGTTGCCATTCTTACTCCAATCTTTATCCTTTTTATTGTTACGCATATCTTACTTCTTGGTTATGGAATTTTTAGTAAAGCATCGACAATTGGTACCCATGTCAATCAATTTTCAACGGGATTAACCGGGGATCTTCAAGTGATAGGGATTCTTGGCATTCTTGCGATTTTTCTCAGAGCGTTCTCATTAGGAGGTGGAACATATACCGGAATAGAAGCGGTCTCCAATGGTCTCCCCGTAATGAGAGAACCGAAAGTAAAAACCGGAAAACGCACCATGATGTATATGGCTGTGTCGCTTTCTCTTGTAGCCGGTGCTCTTTTTTTCTGTTATTATCTCATTGACATTCAACCTGTGACGGGTCAGACGTTAAATGCTGTTCTTGCAACAAATCTTTTTAGCGGATGGCCCGCAGGAATCGTAATTGCAGCCGTTATTATTTTCTCTGAAGGTTTGCTGTTATTTGTCGCTGCACAGACCGGTTTTATTGGTGGACCACGAGTCATGGCAAATATGGCAGTCGACTCATGGTTTCCAAAAAAATTCTCCGCGTTATCAGAACGACTGACGATGCGAAACGGTGTGCTAGTGATGGGATTAGCTGCTCTGCTGTTGATGATTGGAACTAATGGTTCCATATCTTTTCTGGTTATTATGTACGCCATTAATGTGTTTCTGACATTTTCGCTCTCACAAATAGGGATGGCGAAATTCACAATAAAAAATAGAAAAAAGAAAGAGCATTGGTTACGATACCTCTTCATCTTCACAATTGGTTTTATTCTCTGTTTTACCATTCTGATGGTCACTATATACGAAAAGTTAGGGGAAGGTGGTTGGCTTACATTAATCATTACGTTAGCTGTCATTATTATTTGTTATTTGATCCGGGGCCATTATCATAAGATCAAAAAAGCTATGAAGAAATTCGATGAAGTTTTACTCCTATCGAGCATCCATCTTGTTGGACATCCAAATACAAAACCAGTCAACCCAAAGCATATGACTGCGGTTATACTCGTCACAGGATATAGTGGCTATGGAGTCAACACCTTTTTATCATTAATCCGGAGTTTTCCTGGATTATATAAAAACATTATTTTTGTCTCAATTGCAGAGATTGACTCAGGATCCTTTAAAGGAGCTGAGGAAGTCGAAGCACTCAAGACCTCAGTCCAAAGCTCATTACTGAAATACGTCATTCTTGCCCAACGACTAGGATTTTCTGCTGACTATCGCATGGATGTTGGTACTGATGTTGTCGAGGCAGCAACTCATCTCTGTGAGTCTATCGCAGAGGAGTTTCCGAAAGTCATGTTTTTTACTGCAAAACTTGTGTTCCGACATGAGACGATATTTCATAAGATTCTTCACAATGAAACCGCGTTTTCAGTACAGCGGCGACTGCAATGGAAAGGCTTACCGGTCGTAATTTTGCCTGTGCGTATCGACATCTAAAAAAAATAATTGGAAAAAACTTGATTCATTTTTTTTAAAAAAAAAGAACAAAACCTTTTTAATCATCTACGTGATATGAATTCTTAAAATACAAAAAGGAGGAGAGATGGCAATGCCGGCAAAAAAAACCAAGAAAAAAACCGTCAAGAAAAAAACCACCAAGAAGAAGAAATAAGATTAGTTAGAGCTAATTATTTTTTTGTCTTTTACTAATAATTAATGTTTCTTCTTCAATTATTTTTTTTTTATCACACCTTTTTTTTAGATTTGCTAGACACAGTCATACTGTCAAGTAGTACGAAAACTTTATCGATTCATTACCTAGTGAAAAATTGCCAATCACGAATCAACGTGTGATCAAATCTCTGTAAAATCTTATGAAACATCTTCCTAAATTTTTTTACCGGGCAGTTCAATCTAATTGATATTCGTTCTTTGGTCTGCTTCTGCACTGGTAACAAATTTGTAATGCAGATTTTTCTACAGACAAATCCAGTCTAGTAGTTTGACTGAGACAGATATTTCGTAGATTATGGCGATCTTTATGGTGGAATTAGGATGATATCAAGGAGTTTAGTAAATGTACATTGACCAATAATAATTCCTTTGTATACAAGCTGAATTGTCCATTGATCTCCTCTTGTAAATTTTCCTAAATTACTAAATGTAATCTGATCTGAAATTCCAAGTACTGTTGGGTTATTATCCCTGTCCGTAAGAGCTGCTCCAACCAGAGATGTTTGATTTACTCCACTCGTCGTGTTTGTTGCAATTATGGAACACGATGTTTGCTGTAATGGTCCATTGATAATTCCAATAATTGTTACGTTTGATTTAGATTGTATCATACGTACTATCGGCGTATCATAGGGGCCTTTGGGATTTCTAAAAATACATTGACCAATGATGTCACCTCTGTACATAAGTTGTATATTCCATAGTTCTTTAACTGGAAAATCTGATAGGTTTTGAAACGTAATTATGTCTCCATTTCCTAGATTGGTTGGGTTACCGTCACCTTCGTTGATAGTTGGTCCAAGTGCAGATGTTTGGTTTTCTGTAGTGGTTATGTTATTTGCGATAACATATACTTGAGATTGAATTATGTGAGCATTTTTTATTGCAGTAATCTCGATATAAAATTCAGATTGAATCATACTTACATTGGGTTTTTCTAATGGTTGATTCACAGTAATCGATGTTGTTGCGATAACTGTTGTTGAGGATTTTGCAGTAAGCGTATAAGTTGTTGTTTGCGTTGGTGTGATGGTTCGATTTCCGGAGATGTTTACTGCACCAATGCTGTTATCGATGGTCACCAAAGTTGCCTCTGAAACATTCCAATATATTGTAGCAGTTTCTCCTAATTCGATTTGATTTGGTATTATTTCAAAGGACGAAATAATAGGTTTTTTTTGCTCATTGCATCCGCTAAGAACAATGGTGCTAAGAAGAATGGTCACTCCAATGATTGCTAATAGTTTTTTCATTTCGTTAAAACCTCCAAAATTTATTCTCATAACAGCTTCTGCTATAATAAGATAACGAAGGAATAAAAATTCTCAAATTTATTTGATATTGTATTTCTCATCCGGTAAATATGGATATATAAAAGAATATTCATTTGTATATATAATGTATTGTCTAGATGATGCGAAAAGAGTTGATACTCTGATCGACAACCGAAATATACGTATCATACGTATTCACCAACGAGATATAAGTAACAGAAAAAACTCTATTATCCTTTTTAAAAAGGACTTGTTTATGCTGAAGCATATAGGGTTGCTGACCTTCCGAATACACAAGTTCGTATGCAGAAAGACCATTGATTGTTCTCTGATTGTTTGAAATCAGTGTAAAATTTTTAAAAAATGACTCCGAATATAGTTCTATTAACTGTTGACTAAGACTGCCTAACGTCTCGTTCGACATGATTGGTTCTTTTACAGCGAGATTGATTTGATAAACGTTTTCATCTGGACAAAAAAATTTCACCAGATCTATGGTATTTTCATTGATTATCCAATCAACAGGTGGTATAATTTCAAATCCATAGTTTTGATTTATGTAACGGGAATCATCTTCATTCTCTTGCGTACAACCACTAAAAATAATCACGAATAGAACGAATATGAGTCCCACGTGTTTTTTCTTTTGCATTGTGATTCAACCGATGAAATATCGCGTTTTAGCTATGTCATAGATAATAAAAATAAAGTAAAGAGATGAGGTCTACTACCCCATGAGCTGTCGCAGAATCGGGAATAGGCGTGGGAACATCTCGAAGAGGTGCTGGAGGAACGTCTGGAACGAGAATCGATACTCAAACGGCATTGCAATCTCCATGGTACCCCAGTCGCTTTCATCACCTGCGATATCTTTAGCTTTGACCTTGACGGTGTATGTTCCTTGTTCGCTCCAACTATGGGTCGTTGTAGCTTCTACCCCAGAATTAAACGGACCGATCCACTCAGTCGCGGTGCTATCTCCCCAGTCAATGTAGTAATACACATTGTCTCCATCGGCGTCTGTTGTTTGCATCTTGAACAAGTATATTTTCCCTGGTACCCCTGTCGCTGGACCTTTAATCGTTGGAGTGTCTGGTGCATCATTGAGAACAATTGTTATTGTAAGAGGTTGTGACCAGTCACTTGTCGCACCGTTACTATCTTTCGCTTTCACTTTGACAGAATAATTTCCAATAGCAGACCAAGAATAAGATGCAGAAATCGTAAGCCCGGATGAATATGGCCCAAGCCATGCACTCGATGTCCCATCGCCCCAATTGAACTGATAGTAGATTTGATCGTTGTTCGGGTCGGTACTGACACTTGAAAACGTATACTGTCTGTCTATTGTTCCATGAGTAGGTCCATTTGGCTTAGATGGTGTAATTGGTGGATCACTTGTGGTAACCGGACCCATGGTTAGATCAGGATTGCCGAAGAGTGATCCCCATTCGAACATTTCCATATAGGTCCCGGCAGTCCACAGGTCGTTGACATACATCTGTCGCAAAGACCATTGATGAGCCTGCCCTTGCGTATAATTCCCAGAAGTACAACACGTGGTGAAGAAGTAATCAAGTGACTGACTAGACCCATCCATTGGATCATTCCAGCCAGGTTGCCCATAAGCGACTTTATTAGACCCAAGGAATCCGATAGCACCTTGTTTCAGCATCGCCTGACCGATGTTCAGATAATCGGTATCTGAATTACTGCAGGAATCTGCGAAGATAATTGATGGGAATTCGTCATTTAAAGAAAGACATGTGGTTTCATCAACAAAAGGCTGCGATGGATAATACTCATATGTCGCTTCAGGTGATCCATGTCCTGCCCAATCGACAAACGCATAACTTCCCGAGGACCAAACTGATAAAACATTACTATACGTCAGATCGTAATCGCAGGGATACGATGATTGTATATCCTCATACATCCGAGTCATCGTCCAATCCGTCATCCATTCCTGATCGACTTTAGCTTCCATAAGAACTGCGTTATCAGTATCCGACCAGAAGAACGCACCCAGGAGTAGGATGTTTTTCTTAAATGAATCATCAGTGTTCTGTTCGTAGGCAACGGATTTTTCACAGATGCTTTGAACCGTGTCAGGGTCACTCCAGGGGATACGTCCTACGTTTACTTCAGTCTCAAAATCGATGGGATCGGAATTTTCTCCGTACTGATGATCTCCATCCGTATCCCACGATTGAGAATCAGGTAGAGAAAGCTCAGCATAGTAGTAATCAGTTTCAGGTTCTTGCCAAGTGGTTCGCATTGGTACGTCATCGACATCACCAACGAGACATACATTTAGAATACCCCAATCGTCTGAGGCGTATTTATCCATGAGAAACGCTCTCATTTTTGCGGAAAGATCCCACCCTTCATAATTACTAGCAATCCAATCCGTTGTAACCACATTAACGCTATGTCCTTTCGCGCTTTCCCAGTCTGCAAGTGATGTCACCGATGAAGTCAATGCATCAGTCGTAATAATGACATAATCATATTGTTCCCTGTTCGCTGGTTTTTCTGGGTACCAGTTCTTTGCTTGGTCATAGTTGAGGATTATTTCTTTTGCATTTTGTTCAGCACTCGGAATGTTATCGATCATGATGTCTTTTGAGGAAAATTCCTTTGGGACGGTATACTGTATGGTCACTGTAATATCTGGATGATGGAGTAATTTACCAGATAAAGGATAGTAAATAATCGGGGTGATCCTCACGTCAACAAGGTTATATTTACGATATCCACCAGTTCCGATAACCTCTCCGATTGATTGCGGGTATGGATTGTCTTGTCCATACACTGATTTATAGTTCTGTTCATAGTGTTGCTGGTCACGTGTGCTCATAGCGGAATTTTCAGGACCGATCACTCGTGGTAGAGTATTAGGTGCTATCTTGTATTCTCCAGGTAGGATGATGGTGTTGTCGGTTTCAAATATGACATCTTTTACTATTGCCCCTGGTGGTATGGCAATAGAGAATATCTTTGAAGGTAGGTTTGGTTTTCCTGGGATGAGTAAACGACCGAAATTATCGATAGATACTCCTAAACCTTGTTTTTCTTCAACAAACTGATAGGATCCTACCGGTATCGTAACAGTGATTACCCCGGAATCTGTAGTAAAATCTTTTTTATCTTGCAGTAAATTAGTTGCACTAGCGAGCACACCGCTTATCATCAGCATACTTACAAAAATTCCTATTATTTTCTTCATCATAAATTGATACCTCGTCCGATAATAATAAAAGTAATACAGGAGGAAGTAGTATTTAAAGCTTCATATAAATTTTAAATAATTGACAACAAAACGCAATATAAAAAAAAGAAAAATGAGTGGGTATTAACTACCCAATGAGATGTCGTAGGATGGGAAACATATGTGGGAACATCTCGAAGAGGTGCTGGAGGAACGTCTGGAATGAGAATCGATACTCAAACGGCATTGCAATCTCCATCGTACCCCAGTCGCTTTCATCACCTGCGATATCTTTAGCTTTGACCTTGACGGTGTATGTTCCTTGTTCGCTCCAACTGTGGGTCGTTGTAGCTTCTGCTCCGGAATTAAACGGACCGATCCACTCAGTCGTGGTGCTATCCCCCCAGTCAATGTAGTAATACACATTGTCTCCATCATTGTCTGTTGTTTGCATCTTGAACAGATAGGCTTTCCCTGGTGCCCCTGTCGCTGGGCCTTTCATGGTTGGAGTGTCCGGTGCTTCATTGAGGGTAATTGTTATCGTAAGAGGTTGTGACCAATCACTTGTCGCACCGTTGCTATCTTTCGCTTTGACTACTACATCATAAGCTCCAATGTCCGACCAGGAGTGAGGTGCAGAAACCGTTGATCCTGAGGTATATGGCCCAAGCCACGTACTTGAACTCCCATCATCCCAGTTGAACATGAAGTAGATTTGGTCCCCATCTGGATCTGAGGTGCTGCTAGAAAAGACGTAGTTAACGTTTCGTACACCATGTGTTGGTCCTGAGGGTAACGTGGGTGTATCTGGTGGATTACTTGTTGATACTGAGCCCATGGAAAGATCTGGATTTCCCCAGAGTGCTCCCCATTCGAACATTTCATAGTAATTGTAGTACCATAAACCGTTTGTATACATCTCCCGTAATGACCATTGATGAGCTGCACCTTGGGTGTATTCTCCAGAGGTCACGCATGTCGTGAAGAAACAATCCAAGGATTGACTCGACCCATCATAGGGATCATTCCAGGCTCCCATGCCATAGGCGACCTTTGTTGCACCAAGGAAACCAACGCCACCCCGCTTCAGCATCGCCTGACCAATATTCAGATCATCGGTATCCGAGTTACTACAGGCATCAGCAAAGATAATCGCTGGGTAGTCATCATTTAAAAGAAGACAAGAGCCTTCATCAACGAAAGCTTGAGACGGATACATTTCATAACAAGCATCAGGATTTCCATGACCTGCCCAATCGACGAACGCATATGTTCCAGAGGACCAGACGGACTCGACATTGTTTTTTGACAAATCAAAATCGCAGGGATACGATGATTGAGTATCCTCATACAAACGGGTCTTCGTCCAGTCAGACATCCACGGATAGTTCGCTGGGTTTGTCTTATATTCCATCAACACTGCATTATCGGTATCCGACCAGAAGAACGCACCAAGAAGGAGGATGTTTTTCTTAAAGGAATCATCAGTGTTCTGTTCATAGGCAGCGGATTTTTCACAGATGCTCTGAACCGTGTCAGGGTCACTCCATGGGATACGCCCAACGTTGATTTCAGCTTGAAAATCAATAGAATCAGAATCCTCTCCGAATTGATGATTCCCATTATCATCCCATGATTGACTATCCGGAAGCGATAACTCAGCATAATAGTAATCTGTTTCAGGTTCTCCATATCCGACATCCTGAGCGGTCCGTCGCATCGGAACATCATCATACCCCCCTATGAGACAGACATCCATGATACCCCAGGCCTCAGATGGATATTTTTCAAGTAAAAAAGCTCTCATTTTTGCAGCAAGGTCATATCCCGCATAATTCGTACTAATCCAAGAAGTGGTGACGATGTTTACATTTCGTCCTTTCGCACTTTCCCAGTCTGCAAGGGCTGAGACTGATGAAGTCAACGAGTCAAGAGTGATGATCACATAGTCATACTGGTCTCTTCCCCCAGGAGCATTCGGGTACCAGTTCTTTGCTTGATCATAGTTCAGAATTATTTCTTTTGCAGTCTGTTCAGCACTTGGAATGTTATCGATCATGATGTCCTTTGAGGAAAATCCCTTTGGGAAGGTATACTGTATGGTCACTGTAATATCTGGATGATAGAGTAATTTACCAGATAAAGGATAGTAAATAATAGGCGAAACTCTGACATCTACTAGGTTATATTTTCGATATCCACCGGTCCCCATGACCTCCCCGACTGATTGAGGATAAGGGTTATCTTGTCCGTATACCGACTTAAAGTTCTGATTATACAGTTGCTGATCACGTGCATTCGCAACAGAACTCTCAGGACCGATCACACGTGGTAGAGTGCATGGCTCTATCTTATATTTTCCAGGTATGACATAGCTGTTTTTTGCTTCAAAGGTTACCTCTTGAACTTCTGCACCTGGTGGAATAGCTATTGAGAATATCTTTGAAGGTAGGTTTGGTTTTCCTGGGATGAGTAAACGACCGAAATTATCCATTCTCACTTCATAGCCTTGTTTTTCTTCAACAAACTGATATGATCCTGTCGGTATCGTAACAGTGATTGTCCCAGAATCTGTTTTTAAAACTTTTTTGTCTTGCAGTAAGTCCGTAGCACTAACCAGTGCACCACTTATCATCAGCATACATACAAAAATACCTATTATTTTCTTCATCATAAATTGATACCTCGTCCGATAATAATAAAAGTAATACAGGGAGACGTAGTATATAAAACTTCATATAAATTATAAATAAAAGGCAACACAACCCAATTAAAAAAAGGAAAATGATTTATCATCATGAAATCATACACCACACCAAAATACTTGAAAATCGATCAGGATAAAAGTAGAATTTTTCAGAACATATTTCTTATTTTGGAATTAAAGCTTTAAACCTATTGTTTCTTTACTATTCAACAAGTAAATTAAATTCTAAAGAAAGTGAAAGACTTTTTCTTAAATATGTTTAAATACGGCTGAGGTATAGACAAATACAATACGGGGGACCCATATGAGGAAGAAGAACAATATCTTTGTGAAAATATTGGTTAGCCTACTGTTTTTTATATTCATGACCACCTCGGCAGCACAAATTTTACTCGATGCCAACACAGACAACAAGTACTATTCGTTTGGGAACAAGAACGGAGGCGGTTCGTTTTCAACAATGACCTGGGAAGATCTTTTCGATAACGGAACAAAAATAGACACAACCCCACCAGGGTCAGGGCAATCAGATAATTATCTGGTTTCGAATGGTCAGGTTTCCATGGTAAACACCTATCCCGCATGGACCGATCCTGCATGGACGAAAATGAAACCAATTACGATTACGAATACCGCAGGTCAAACACTCACCAACACTATCATCTATTTCGTTATCACTCATGAACCTGGGATGCAGTCCGAGTACCAAGATATACGTTTTAAACATCAAAACAATCCTACCACTTGGTTGAATTATTGGATAGAGCGATATAACACCACGACCGCTCATGTGTGGGTAAAAGTACCAACAGTACCCCTGGGAACAAGTTCGATGTATCTCTTCTATGGGAATCCCTCAGCCACTAGTCAAAGTAGTTATCCAAGTGTTTTTAGCTGGTCAGCTTTTTGGACCGATGATGAAAAAACCACCAATCATGCAAATAATGAAGGGACATGGGACCCTGATGTTGCGTATGGGAACAACGAGTTCCTTGTTGCTTGGGAAGAAGGTCAACCCTATTATCTACCATACACTTTAGGGTTCAAACAAGAAATCAGAGCATCAATCTATGATACAAATGGAAACAAGTTAGTAAATGACAAACAAGTCTTCAATGATGGAACCACTTATTATAGGAATGAGAATCCATCGATTGACTATGGTGGTGGAAAATATTTTGTCGCCTGGGAACATTATGAACCGGTGATCGGAAACCCAAGTATAACCACTGAGGATATTAAGGCAAGAACCGTCGTGAGAAATGGCGATCAATTGCAACTCGGTTCAGTGATTGATGTCTGTAGTGCAATGAATTGCCAAGCAGATGCAAACGTTCAATATGATTCAATAAACAATCGTTTCTGTGTCGCCTGGGAAGACGCCCGAAATGGTCAGACCAACTATAACATCTATGGAAGATTCTATGATACGAACGGCAACCCTGTCGGTGGTGAGAAAAGTATTGCCACAGCAACCAATAGTCAATGTGAAGTATCGGTTGCTTTTGATCCGATTCACGAGAAATACATGATCATATGGGAAGAAGGGATCACCCCGGACAACGGTCCTTTCAGTATAAAAGGAGGAATCTTTGATGAAAACCTCACTTTGATTGGAAGTACAATCACAATTGCTACAGGTAGCGAAACTGTTGATTATAACTTCCCAAGTGTCGAGTTTAGTACGCAAACCCAGCGTTTCCTTGTGACCTGGAATAACGATGATATTAGTACCGGTGATTGGTGGGGGAATATCTGGGGTAAGATATTTGATTCATCAGGGAATGTGGTTGTCAATACATTTCAAATTAAATCAGGAGAATTTTCTCGTACTGATATTGTTCCGTATTTTTCTTCCTCATTCTTCGTTTCATTTAATAGCAAAGGGACGAGTGGTTCTGGACTGATCTGGGCAAAGATACTTTCATCAAATGGGGAGTTCATCGGTAGTGATATTCAATTATCGACAAGTGCTTCAGCACTTGCGGATTGGGCAAATATCGCTGTCGGAAACAATAACGTGTTTGTGAGTTGGGAGGACATTCGAATCACCTATCCGTCTCCTTGGGATGACATGCCGGATGTGTATAGTAATCTGTGGTTTTCCTCAATAGCAGGATCTGGTGTGACCTCTTCAATAGGTACTGAGAAGCAGCTTGTGCTATCCGCTCATGTAACCTCTGTTCGAATCACTCCAACAAACTTCCATCACTGGGATATATTCAACGCAACATATATGGATGGTACTATCACTTTTGATATACTTAATGGGATAACCGGAGCACTGCTCCTCCAAAATGTCCTACCTGGTTCGAATCTTTTTACCCAGGGTGTTCTTGCTCCAACCATTCGGCTGAAAGCGACATTGACAAGACCAAATCCTTCGACTACACCAAAGCTGGATAAATGGAGCGTGAAATGGCAAACGAATGAACCACCATCGACTCCCAGCAACCCCATCCCCGCTAATGGTACCACTGATGTACCTGTCACAACCGATCTCAGCTGGGCTGGAGGTGATCCCAACGGAGATCCGGTCACCTATGATGTCTATTTTGGAACAATAAACCCACCTGTGAAAATTATGAGCAATCAAACAAGTACCTCATATGATACAGGAACAATGAACTATGGGGCGACGTATTATTGGAAGATTGTTTCTTGGGATAACCATGGTGCTTCAACGGTTGGTCCTCTCTGGCACTTCACTACCCATAATGACCCGCCGAATTCTCCAAATAATCCGAACCCCTCAAATGGTGCAACAGGTGTTCTTATCAACGCTGATCTCAGCTGGACCGGTGGGGATCCAAACCCTGGTGATACGGTCATCTACGATGTGTTTTTCGGTACGACAACTCCACCGACGATAAAGGTTTCTGCCAATCAATCCAGCCTCTTCTACGATCCTGGTCCGATGATGTATAACACTCATTATTACTGGAAGATTGTGTCATGGGACAACCATGGTGCTTCAACCTCTGGTGTTATTTGGAGTTTCTTGACGGAAAATAGAGCGCCTTACGAGCCGAGTTCACCGTCTCCACCTCAGGGAGCAACCGGTATCGGTATCACTGTGGATTTGAGCTGGGCTGGTGGGGATCCTGATGGTGATCCTGTCACATATGATGTATATTTTGGGATAAGTAGCTCACCACCAAAAATAATAGGGAATCAATCTGCGACCACCTACGATTTACCGGTATTGAGTTATGGAACCACCTACTATTGGAAGATTGTGTCCTGGGATTCTCATGGAGCATTCACAGGAGGTCCTGTATGGAACTTCATGACAAACTCCTTACCATATGAGCCAGGGAACCCAACTCCCCAGAACCATGCGACAAGTGTTGATATCAACGCTGATCTTGGTTGGACTGGTGGGGATCCTGACCCGGGAGATGCTGTTCTGTATGACGTCTACTTTGGAACGAGTAATCCACCACCAAAGGTTGTAAGTAACCAGTCTGGGACCACCTACAATCCAGGGACGATGAACTATCTAGTCACGTATCATTGGAAGA
>Ga0209287_10000536_pt1 | contig 22040 bp, 16 predicted proteins | sample PPLLak3cmMay2015_2_FD_187255 | JGI IMG/M metagenome (GOLD analysis project Ga0209287, IMG submission 187255) | Freshwater sediment microbial communities from Prairie Pothole Lake near Jamestown, North Dakota, USA - PPLs Lake P8 Core (1) Depth... | ecosystem: Environmental > Aquatic > Freshwater... | reverse complement strand
TATAGCCCACTTTCAGGGTTTTGATGCCTGTCCGTTTGCGCTCGGCCGGTTCGAGGTTATTGATCCATTCCCTGGCATGCCGGGATGCTTCAATAACGCCATCCAGTTCGGCAGAGTAACCGGGCTGGATGATACCCGTGTTCTGGAGCGTGGCAGGCGGGTCATCGTCAATTGCGGTTTGCAGCAGAGATAATTCTTCCAGGCAGGGATGGAGCATATCCAATCGCAAAGGTTGCGGTTCAGGATTGCCCTTGTTGAAGAGCGATAGGATTGCCGGGATTCGTTGCAGTGTTTCCCGAATGGCTACCAGGTCGCGCGGCTGTGCATGGCCGGAGAGCACCCGGTTGGTCAGCCGTTCCAGGTCGTTCAACGGTTTGGCGGCCGAGCGTAATTCAGCGCGCAGCATCGAGTTGGAGAAGAAATATCCAACACCATCCTGCCGAACGCCGATCCCGTGAATATCGAGCAATGGTTGGCTGACCCATTGTCGCATCAGACGCTTGCCCATCGGTGTCACAGTTTGATCCAGGGTGCCCAGTAGGGAGCCGTTGGTTTCGCCGCGCAAGGTTTCGGTCAATTCCAGGTTCCTGCGCGTGGCAGCATCGAGCACCATGAACTCGGATGTGGAATACAACCGAAGGCCGGTCATCAATCCGAGCGCAGTTGGTTCAGTCTCTTTGATATATTGCAGGATGGCTCCGGCGGCGCGGATGGCTGTGGGTTTATCCTTCAATCCAAATCCATCCAGGGTGGTGACATTGAAATGGGTGAACAGGCTTTCCTGGCATTTGCCCGGTTCGAAACGCCAGGCAGGCCAGGCCGTCAGGTGGCCGTTTGCTCCATTGGCGAGGATCTGATTATCGGGATGGATGATTTCAGCCGGGCGCAAGCGCGTCAATTCAGCCCGAACGGCGGATTGGATGTCGGCGCTTTCCAGCACGGTCACCGCGAATTCGCCGGTGGTGATATCCGTAAAGGCTACACCGGCCTGGTCGCCATCCATTACAACTGCTGCCAGGTAGTTGTTCGAATCGCCAGGCAGCAGGCCAGGTTCGATGATCGTTCCTGGCGTAACCACGCGAACCACTTTGCGCGGGAAGATACCCTTGACCGGCTGGTCACCAACCTGTTCGCAGATGGCAACATGGTAGCCTTTTTCGATCAGGCGTGATAGATAATTCTCAGCAGCATGGTAGGGAATCCCGGCCAGGGGAGCACGAACGCCTTTGCCAATTGGGCGTGATGTAAGAACAATGTCCAGCTCGCGCGAAACGAGTTCAGCGTCCTGGTCGAAGGTTTCGTAGAAGTCACCCAGGCGGAAGAACAGGATCGCGTCCTGGTACTGCCGCTTGATTTCAAGATATTGTTGTCGAACAGGGGTTACGTCATCGCTCATGCAGACATTGTATGATTAGGCGGCGATTTGGGCAAGGGGGGAAGGAGAAATTAATGTCAAATTGATGGTGGACTGCCGGAAAACGGGATATAATATGTTCACTATATTCCCCAGAAACGGAGGCTTCACCCATGGCTAGTGTTACGTATGATCACGTTACAAAGGAATTCGGCAGTGTAGTTGCGGTCAATGACCTTGACTTCAAGATCGAAGACCAGGAATTCCTTGTCTTTGTTGGGCCATCCGGCTGCGGCAAGACGACCGCATTGCGCCTGTTGGCGGGTCTCGAAGAGATTACCAAGGGGCGTATCATGATTGGCGATCGCGTTGTCAATGATGTTCCGCCCAAAGACCGCGATATCGCGATGGTTTTTCAGTCCTATGCCTTGTATCCGCACTTGTCGGTATACGATAACCTGGCCTTTGGGCTGAAACTCCGCAAAACCCCCAAAGATGAAATCAAGCGCCGGGTTAACGAGGCGGCTGATATTCTGGGGATCGGGGATCTGCTCGACCGCAAACCCCGCCAGCTTTCCGGCGGTCAACGCCAGCGTGTTGCGGTGGGACGTGCCATCGTCCGGGAACCGAAGGTATTCCTCTTCGACGAACCGCTTTCCAACCTGGATGCCAAACTACGCGTGGCAATGCGTACGGAAATCAGCAAGCTCCATCACCGTCTCCAAACCACATTCATCTATGTGACGCATGATCAGATGGAAGCCATGACCATGGCGACCCGAATTGCGGTTATAAACAAGGGTATGCTCCAGCAGTTGGACACCCCCCAGGTGCTGTACGACAGCCCCGACAATATGTTTGTTGCTGGTTTCATTGGGTCGCCCGCGATGAATTTCTTCAAGGCACACCTGCGCAAGGATGGCAGTAAAGTCATGGTGGATGCAGGCGAATTTGCCGTTGCATTGACAGCCGAGCGCACCATGAAAGTTCAGGATCATATCGGAAAGCCAGTTGTTTTTGGCATCCGACCTGAAGACATCTATAACCCCAAGTTCACCCCTCCTGGCATCCATGCAGAAAATGTGGGAGCCAAGGTGGATGTGACCGAGTTAATGGGCAATGAAATCTTTATGTACCTGGCAAGTGGAGCGAATATCTTTGTGGCCCGCGTCGATCCACGCACCGATTTCAAGATTGGCGACAAGGTACAAGTTGCGTTCAACATGGATAAGTGCCACCTGTTCGATCCGGCAACTGAGCAGGCGATCTAATCATTCCGGTTGATATTTTACGCCGTGGAATCGCCGAGAAAACAATCTCTGCGGTCTCTACGGCGATTTTTATTGAAGCATGAGGAGCATGATAAAAATTATGGAAAGCTATAAGCTGGTTTTTCTTCGTCATGGTCAGAGTACCTGGAACCTGGAGAACCGTTTTACCGGCTGGACAGATGTAGGCCTCACGGAGCAGGGAGTGGAAGAGGCGCATTCGGCCGGGGAGTTGTTGCGCGAGGGGGGTTATACATTTGATATAGCTTACACATCTGTGTTGAAACGCGCTATTAAAACACTTTGGATTGTTTTGGAAGAAATGGAACTGGAGTGGATCCCGGTTGTGCGCGCTTGGCAATTGAATGAACGTCATTATGGGGCTCTCCAGGGATTGAATAAGGCTGAAATGGCCGAGAAGTTTGGAGACGCACAGGTCAAGATCTGGCGTCGCAGTTATGATACCCCTCCACCCGAATTGGAATGGGATGATGAGCGCCATCCTCGCTTTGATCCGCGCTATGCAAACCTGACAAAAGAGCAGTTGCCATCTACAGAATCGCTCAAAATAACGTTGGGTCGTGTTATGCCTTATTGGGAGGCTGTGCTTGCGCCTGCGATCAAATCGGGGCAGAGGTTGTTGGTCGCTGCGCATGGCAATAGTATCCGCGCCATGGTCAAATATCTGGATGGAATATCAGATGATGAGATCACAGAGTTGAACATTCCAACCGGTATCCCGCTCGTATACGAACTGGACCGGGAGTTGCGTCCGATAAACCGGTTCTACCTGGGTGATCCGGATGCTGCCCGGAAAGCTGCAGAGGCGGTTGCTGCCCAGGGGCGTGCAAAGTAAGTTTATTCCTCCTTCTCTTTTCTGGAGCTTGACCAGGTAGCCGCCCCGGCGATACCAAGGGCAAGCAAAACGATCAATGCTACCACCCCGATTCCCCAGGTGAGTGGCATTGTTGCATTAGGGGGGTTGGGCGTTATGGTTGGTGTCAGCGTGAGGGTGGTGGTGGAAGTTGGCCAGTGTGTGGCTGTGGGGCGGCGTGTGTTCGTTGGGGTGGGTAGGGTTGGTGTTGGTGTAAACGGCGGGATGATGATCAACTGATCATTGGGGAAGATCATGTTGCTGTTCAGGTTGTTAAGTCTTTTGATATCATCTTCACTGACACCGTAAGTCTGAGCAATTGACCATAGCGTATCGCCGGACCGGACGATGTGGATGACCGCGCCGTCATCCCTTGGCGTGGATGGTGCCAGGGTCATGGTTGGGGTTTTCGGCGGAGCAAGTATGCGCGCCGGGCTGGCGGTGAACCAGGCGGGAGGTTGGTCTGATGTTGCGAGGCTTGCATCCAGCGTGTAGAAAATGGTATTTCCCGATATGGCAATGCCTGCGCCTACATCGCGCAAAATGGAGGATAGCATCGTATTGCGGTGCAGAGCATCTCCCATCCAAAGAGAAATCACATCGGAAACCGAAAAATTGCCCGCAGCGACATTTTCAGAAAACCAACCGCCAAGCAACAAGTCTCCGGCAACGGGATAGCCTGCTGCCAGGGCGCGTTCGAATGGGCGGGAGCCATCCGCTCCTGTGTGTGTCCATGTACCTATCGATGCTTGGTATTCTGAATGCGCCTGAGCTACGGACATGAGTATTGGGTGAACGTTGTAAGCGGCCAGCCCATTGGCAGATCGCAATGCGTTCACTTCTACGATTAGATCATATGGGCTGGGTAGGGAGTTGGACGCAGGATAATTTGCGCTGTTCTGAACAAATGGGGGAATGTTTATGATCGAAGAGATGAAAATAATCGACAGCATTGCGGCAATTCTACGCATGTCAGGATTATACCGTTTGAACAGGCTATTTTTCACGATACTTCACAACAAAAATCACCGCTTGATGCGGTACATTTATCCATGTTTCTCTTGACAATACTCACATCATTCTTGCGAATGCTTCTGCTAAAATATGCAAGGAATCTACCGATCGGTAGGTGGAATCCATCTGTCGTTTAGTGTGTTCTGTCAAAGGATATTAAAAAATTTTACTTAATCGGAGGTGTTCATGCAAACAAAGACGTTTGAGATTCCCGCATTATACGGCGACCACCATGTGGTGGAGGTGCGCCGTATTTTGTTGGAAACCCCAGGCGTGAAGGATGTTTACGCCAGCAGTGCGTTTCGGGTAATAGAAGTTACGTACGACCCTAAAGAGATCAATGACTTGCAACTGGAAACAAAACTCCAGGATGCGGGCTATCTGGGGGATTGGTCCACGATGCGTGAGACGAATAAGGCGGTGGGCGTGGAGGGAGGTGGAAAGGTTGTTTTTCGCCATACTGCTTCCTATCAGACCACGCGCAAGGTAGTAAGTTTTTCCCGAAAAACAGAACATCAAGTAAGGCCCCTATGGCCGTGCCCAGGCATGGGTGTTTTGAAAACAATGGATGAATAGAGGTATTGAGGTGAATTATGGCTAAGAAACGAGAGCTTAACGAATATAGCACTGATCCTGCTACCCAACAGATGATCGCGCGTGCTGAGGAACTTGGCATCGAAACAGCTTTTACCCGCGCCGATGATATGGCAGCTTGCAACATCGGCGGGGCAGGGATGTGCTGTAAGAATTGCAGTATGGGTCCCTGTCGCTTGACAAAAGATGGTTCAGTGGGCGTATGTGGTGCCACAATCGATACCATCCAGGCGCGCAACCTGACGCGTGCCATTGCGGCGGGAGCGGCAGCGCACTCTGACCATGGGCGCGGCATGGCCATGACACTCAAGGCTGCTGCCAACGGTAAGGCTGAGGGATACTCCATCCGTGACGTTGCAAAACTTCGCACCATTGCTGCTTTGTATGATATCCCCATCGAGGGGCGTTCACCCGAAGAAATTGCGAATGATTTGGCGGATCTCTATCTCGCCCAGTTTGGGCAGCAGGAAGGGCGGGTTGTACTCACCAAGCGTGCCCCTGCCAAGCGTCAAAAGCGCTGGGAAGAAGCAGGGGTGGTGCCTCGCGGCATTGACCGTGAAATTGTCGAATGTCTACACCGCACCCATATTGGCGACGACCAGGACCCTGTTCATATCCTTCAACATGCAGTTCGTACTGCCCTTGGCGATGGCTGGGGTGGCAGCCTGCTTGCCACTGATATTTCCGATATTCTCTTCGGTACACCCGCCCCAATTTTAGGACAAGCGAATCTTGGTGTGCTAAAGAAAGATTATGTCAACGTGGTTGTGCATGGACATGAACCAACCCTCAGTGAAATGATCGTTGCTGCGTCCCAGCTGCCGGAAATCATCGAGTATGCACGCGATGCGGGCGCACGGGGCGTCAGCCTTTCGGGGATCTGTTGCACCGCCAATGAGATTCTCATGCGCCAGGGAGTTCCTGCTGCCGGCAACTTCCTCCAGCAGGAACTTTCGATTATGACGGGCGCAGTGGAAGCTATGGTGGTAGATGTTCAATGTATCATGCAGGCTTTGGTAGGGTTGGCACAGAACTTCCACACAAAGATTATCACAACCTCACCTAAAGTTAAGATTAAAGGTGCGACCCACATCGAGTTTGATGAACATCACGCGCTTACCATCGCCAAAGAAATCCTCAAAACAGCGATTGATAATTACAAACATCGCGGAGAGGTGCAAATCCCTGATGTGCGCGAAAACTTGATTCCGGGTTTCTCACACGAATATATCAACTACATGCTGGGCGGTTCGTATCGCGCTTCCTTCCGTCCATTGAATGACGCGATTATGAGCGGGCGCATCCGTGGGGTGGCGGCCATAGTGGGTTGCAACAATCCACGCAGCCAGCATGATTACCTGCATACGCATGTGACCAAAGAGTTGCTCAAGCAGGATGTACTGGTGGTAGAGACGGGTTGCGGCGCCATTGCATCAGCCAAGCAGGGGTTGATGTTGGGGGAAGCAGGCCTGGAGAAGGTAGGTCCCGGTTTGCGCGAGATCTGCGAGACGGTTGGGATTCCACCTGTTTTGCATATGGGCTCATGCGTTGACAACTCTCGCATACTCACCGTTCTGACACAGATGGTTGAGGAGGGCGGCCTCGGCGATGATATCGACCAGATTCCCGCTGTAGGTCTCGCGCCAGAATGGATGAGCGAAAAAGCGCTCTCAATTGGAACATACTGCATGGCATCGGGGGCATATGTTATCTTTGGCGGTACATCTCCTGTTGGCGGTATGCCAGACCGTGTCTCGGATAGCGATGTTGTTGCGAAATATATGAGCCAGGGTTGGGAAAAACTTTTCGGTGGCAAGCTGGAATTCATTCCCGATCCTGCTGAGATGATTAGAGCAACCTTGGAACATATCGACAAGAAACGCGCTGCCCTTGGTTTGCCGGAGTACGACCCGACACGCTTTGGCAAGAGTGGCGACACACGTATGCTTGAGTTTGAAAAGTTGTCCCTTTCCGAGCGTCGTGCCGCCATTTACGGAACAGCAGCAGATTAACGGAGGATAGCCTGATATGTCACGCTACATTGCTACTCGCGCCATCCGTGGCGCAAACGCCCTCGTTACCGAAGCCGAGATCATGCTCAATCGGGCATTGAAGGAAAAAGGGCCGGATATGCCTGTTACGTTCCCAAATACGGCTTATTATCTGCCTACCATACTGGGCATGACTGGACAACAGGTTGAAAAGCTTGGGCAACTCAAACCTGTTATGGAGCATGCCCGCGAGTTGGTGCACTTGATTCCATCCGATTCCAAGTGGACCCCTTACCTCGGTGAGACTCTGGATAGCGGGATGGCCACCTTGCTGGCGGCTGAAACCATCGAGACAATCCGCTTTGTTTATGGGCTACAACCCGAGTATTTCCCAGGATTCCAACTTGCTGGTGGGACATCCTATGGCGCCGAAGATGGGAAAGACCACCTCAACGGTCCCATCGATGACATCCAGTTGCGCTCATGGGGTATCCAATTGGTGGATGGCCGCATGCCTGGATTTGCCGCGATTGTTGGATGTGCCAAGTCGAATGAAGTGGCTGTAAGAATCGTTCGCGAATTGCAGCGCCGCAACATCCTGTGTTTCCTGAGCGGGAATGTGAATGGTCGAAGTATCATCCACCAGTTGCAGGAAGAAGGTGTTGAACTTGGATATGATACGTACACCGTTCCATTTGGAACGGACACCATCAGTGCCATATACGCCCTGGGCTTTGCCACCCGTTCAGCGCTGACCTTCGGTGGTCTCAAAGCCGGGATGGCGCGCGAAATCCTGCTTTATAACCGGGAGCGCGTTTTTGCTTTTGTGCTGGCGCTTGGAGAAGTGGATGATCTCAAGTACGCAGCTGCTGCTGGTGCCATCAATTTTGGTTTCCCGGTTATTGCGGATACAGTTATCCCTGAGATCCTGCCAACGGGTGTTACGACTTACGAGCATGTGGTATCGATGCCTTTTGATGAAATTGATGGCAAGGATGATCTGGAGCGTGCCGAGCGTATTGTCCAGAAGTGCATTGAAGTACGCGGCGTCAAGGTCAAGGTGTCCAACGTAGATGTACCTGTTCCGTACGGCTCTGCTTTTGAGGGTGAAGTGGTTCGCAAGGCAGACTTACGGATCGAGTTCGGTGGTAAATACTCGCGTTGTTACGAGTATTTACGCATGAAGAAACTGGACGAAGTAACCGATGGCAAGATCGAAGTGGTTGGCCCCGATTTCTCGAAAGTCGATCCGCAAGGCTCCATGGATATGGGGATCATTATCGAAGTGGCAGGACGCCAGATGCAGCAGGATTTCGAACCAGTTCTGGAACGCCAGGTACACTATTTTGTCAACGGCGCGTCCGGCATCCAGCATGTGGGGCAACGTGACATTGCCTGGATCCGGATTTCGAATGCCGCCGCAGATAAAGGTTTCAATCTGGAACATTTTGGGAAGATCCTTCACGCCCGTTTTCATGAGGATTTTGGCGCTATTGTGGATAAGGTTCAGGTAACGATAATAACCGATCCTGCCCAGCATGCGGAATGGTTGGAAAAGGCTCGCACAGCGTACGATTTCCGAAACAAACGCCTGGCAGACCTTACCGATGATAAAGTTGAGGAGTTCTACTCGTGCACGTTGTGCCAGTCATTTGCACCTAACCATGTCTGCGTGGTCAGTCCGCAACGATTGGGCCTGTGTGGAGCCTATAACTGGCTGGATTGTAAGGCATCCTTCAGCATCAATCCGACTGGACCGAACCAGCCCATCAAATTGGGCAGGATTGTCGATCCAGTCAAAGGGTACTGGGAAGGCATCAACGATTACGCCAAAGTCGGTTCTCATGGGGTTGTCCAGGAAGTAACCATGTATTCCATTATGGAAAACCCGATGACGGCTTGTGGCTGCTTCGAGTGCATCGTAATGCTCATCCCAGAGGCCAATGGCGTTATGGTTGTCTCCCGCGAGGATACCAGTATGACGCCGGCCGGTATGACCTTCAGTACACTGGCTGGTGTTGCGGGTGGTGGCTTGCAAACCCCGGGCGTGATGGGCGTGGGCAAGTTCTACCTGCTCAGCCCGAAGTTCATCTCTGCTGACGGTGGGTTCAAGCGGATTGTTTGGATGAGCAGTGTCCTCAAGGAGAGCATGGCGGAAGAGTTCAAGGCGGTGGCTGAACGTGAAGGCGATCCGGATCTATTGAATAAGATCGCTGATGAGCGGAATGTCACAACCGTTGATCAGTTACTGGCCTGGCTGGAGGAACACAGCCACCCGGCGCTGACAATGGATCCGATGTTCTAAGTTTAACAGGGACTAGGGATGTTATGCTAGTCCCTGTTAAACCCTTTCAGGGAAGTATGGTTGAAACACAATACGTTCGTGATTTAATGACTGTGGGGGTTCCTACTTGTAAGCGAGATACCCCCGTGGTGGAGATCGCTCGTTTTTTGGTAGACAATAATGTTGAAGGGATGTGTGTGCTGGATGATGATGGGAACGGTATCGGCTTGGTAGGAGTGGATCAGTTAGTGAAGGCCTATGTACGTAAGGAGATCCAGGAGTTGGTTGCTGAGGATGTTATGCGGGAAGGGATGCCAACCTTGCCGGCAGATATTCCCCTCAAATTGGCAGCTGAGTTCATGCGGGATCAAAATACAAGGATCGCATACTCGATTCATAATTCGGCTGGCACGATCTATCCTGCGGCATACATTACTTTTCGACACCTTGTACGATATCTTGCTGCTGAAAGCGATGAAGAACTGAAAGATCTGGGAATTCAGGCTCAAAGAGAATTGCCAGTGGAAGCATTTATCAAGCGGCGTGATTCCGCAAAGAAACGAAATTTAACCAATCGTTCATAAAAAAAAGGAGGAGCAAGTATATGCCTGTCGAAATTCCGAAGGACAAATGGCCTGGAAAAATCCGGGCGGTCACCCTTGGAGCAATAGCTGCTGAGGGGGGGACACGCGTAAAAACGGTTACGGTCGGCGGTCAGGCCTCATTACCGTTTATGCATTTTGAAACCCTCATGCCCAACAAGCCAGTTATCGCCATCGAAGTAAAGGACCGTAAGCCAGATGATTGGTCCAAGCTTCTCGAGGAGGCCTGGGGAGATGCCTTGAATGACCCGGGCGCCTGGGCAAAAGCCGCGGAGGTTGCCGGGGCGGATATCATAATGCTGGCGTTGAGTGTCACTGGAGCAGATGGAAAGCCTACAACTCCGGAAGTTGCGGTGGCAGCGGTCAAGGCCATTCTTGGGGCAACCGGCCTGCCCGTGATTGTCAATGGCCCTGGCCAGGTTGACCTGGATAACGAGTTGCTCGTTCCGGTTTCAGAGGCGACCAAGGGTGAGCGTATCGTTCTGGGTGTCTGTGAAGACAAGAACTACCGCACGATTGTCGCTACGGCCATGGCGAATGGGCATCTGGTCACCGCGCGCGCCCCAATGGATGTCAACCTGTCCAAGCAGTTGAACATCCTGATCAGCGATATGGGCATGCCGGCGGACCGTATCATCATGGATCCAACCACCGGGGCACTGGGTTACGGCATTGAGTATGGTTTCTCTGTAATGGAGCGTTTGCGCCTGGCAGCCCTCCAGGGTGATGCCATGACACAACAGCCCATGATCGTCACGCCCGGTTTCGAGGCTTGGAAAACCAAAGAGTCCAAAGTTGGCGAGGGTGTACCAGCCAGTTGGGGCGACTGGAAGGAGCGCGCCATCAACTGGGAAACCTTGACGGCCATAACGCTCGTCGAGTCAGGAGCCGATATCCTTGTTCTCCGCCATCCGGAAAGCGTCAAGCGCGTCAAGGCGGCCATTGAAGAGTTGGTGACGGTGTAGGAGGCAGCCATGGCACTCACTGGTATTCAAATCTACAAGTTATTACCCCAAACCAACTGCAAGGAATGTGGGTTTCCCACGTGCCTGGCATTTGCCATGAAACTGGCTGCCAAGCAGGCCGAGTTGACCGCCTGCCCCTATGTGACAGATAACTCGAAGAAACAGTTGGAAGAATCTTCTGCACCCCCCATTCGCCTGGTGACACTGAAAGCTGCTGGTGGCGAGGTCAAAGCCGGTAATGAGACGGTGCTCTTCCGCCACGAGAAGACCTTCTATAATCGCCCGGGTATTTTTGTGCAGGTCAAGGCGAGCGAAGGCGCGGATGCCATCAAGGCGAAGGTCTCGGCTGCTGATGCCTATTCCGTCAATTATGTCGGAATCGATTTGGCCGTCGATGGGTATGCCGTGATTGCGGATGGCGGCGATTTTGGCGCGGCTGTACAGGCTGTACGTGCCGTCAGCAAACGCCCTCTGATCTTGAGCGGCAAGAGCGCTGCGGACCTCGATCCGGTTTTGGCCATCCTGGCCGGTGAAAAACCGATGATCCACGGCGCGGATGCCACGAACTGGGATGCAATGGCTGATTTGGCCAAAAAAGCTGGCGCATCCCTGGCCCTGGTGGGTGACAATTTGGAAGCCTTGGCGGATCTGACAGAGAAGATCAAGGGAAAGGGTGTCGAAGAGATTGCCCTGGATTTCAAAGCGCCTGGAATGAGCCAGCATCTGGCCCTTTCTACCCAGGTGCGCCGCCTAGCCTTGAAGAATTTCCGTGCCTTGGGTTTCCCGATCATCTCATTTGCGGATGGCGATAACGGGCGCGATGCAGTTTTTGCTGCGCATGCAATTGCCAAGTATAGTGGTTTCATTGTTTTGCCGCGCTTTGCGCCAGAACTGCTCTATCCGTTGCTGGTTTTGCGACAAAACATCTACACCGATCCGCAAAAACCCATCCAGGTGCAGCCAGGTATCTATGAGATCAATCATCCCACAGCCGAAAGCCCGGTTCTGGTTACCACGAACTTCAGCATCACCTACTTCAGCGTTGCCAATGAAGTGGAGGGATCCGGCCAGCCAGCCTGGCTGGTGGTGTGCGATGCAGAAGGAATGTCCGTTTTGACGGCCTGGGCAGCTGGAAAGTTCGATGCCGAACGGATCGCCAAATCGATCAAGGAATTCGATGTAGCCAGCAAGGTGTCGAAGAGGCGTGTCGTATTGCCAGGCCATGTGGCCGTTCTTTCCGGTGAATTGGAGGCTGAACTGCCCGATTGGGAGATCAAAGTTGGCCCACGTGAAGCAGTGGATATCCCGTCGTTCATGAAACAGGCGCTGTAGGCGTTGGTTGAGTTGTGTAATAAGAGAGCAGGATAAAGAAACGAGGAATGCGTGACGAGTTACACTTGCTTTCGTTGCCCATTCCTCGTTACACTGTAACTGGGAATGCTTCAGGAGAATAGAACGACACCTTTAATTGTCGAACGGTTGAATGGTTGATGTCTGCATATAAAGTTACCTTCACAACTGAGGATGGCAAAGTGGCTCGGACTGAAATTCCGAGCGGCACTTTGCTGGTGGAGGCAGCGCGCCTCGCCGGTGTCGATATTGGCCAGCCATGTGGAGGTCAGGGGCGGTGCGGACGCTGTATCGTCCAGGTGATAGAGGGCAAGGTTCGCCGACGGAGTGAATTACGGTTAACCAACGAGGATGTTGCTGCCGGTTATGCCCTGGCCTGCCAGACGATTGCGGAAGGTGACCTAACCATCTCTGTTCCGAAACAGGAGACAGTTTCCCGACGGCTTACCTCCGACCGGACGGCGGCTGAAGTCAGAGTACCGGATCGATATGATTTCCATTGGTCACAAACCATCCGCAGGTATAACCTGACGCTTACTCCACCCAGTATGGATGACCAAACCGACGATTGGAGTCGATTGACAACCGCCTTGAGGATACAGGCTAACGTTCCTAGGGTCAGTGGTTCGGTGGCTTTCTTACAGAAGATTGGGGGAATATTGCGAGAGGGAGACTGGCGCGTACATGTCATCCTCGATACCGTGGCAGATGAGCCAGAAGCTCCTGCCCGCTTGATTGACCTGCGACCGGGTCATTATGAAGATAGCGACCCACTCTGGGCAGCCGCAATCGATATTGGCACAACCACCGTTTCGCTTTGGCTGGTTGACCTGGTGAATGGGCAGGTGAAGGCCCAGGTGGCAGAATATAACGGCCAGATTGTCCGTGGTGAAGATGTAATTTCGCGCATCATCTATGCCAGCAAAGATAGCGGTGGCGAGGAGTTACAGTCACGTGTCCTTGATACGATCAATGGGTTGTTGGATATTGCTTCAAAGCGGGTCAAAGCAACCCCGGCATCTATTATCAAGGCAACGGTTGTTGGGAATAGTACGATGATCCACCTGCTGTTGAAGATCCCCCCTGTAAGCATTCGGCTATCCCCATTCATTACTGCGGTGAACAACCCGCCTCCGACAACTGCGCATGAACTTGGACTTAATCTGGCTCATGATGCCACCGTGGATTGCCTGCCGGGCGTAGCCAGTTATGTGGGCGCAGATATCACAGCGGGCGTGCTGTCGAGCGGAACCGATGCCAGCGATGAAATTACGTTATTCCTCGATGTGGGTACCAATGGGGAGATCGTCCTGGGCAACCGCGATTGGCTGGTAACCTGCGCCTGTTCCGCCGGGCCAGCTTTCGAGGGCGCTGGCGTTTACAACGGCATGCGGGCGACTGATGGCGCGATCGAAGAGATTTGGATCAACAGCGAGACATTCGAGCCAGCCTATCGGGTCATTGGTGCATCGAAGCCGCGGGGGATCTGTGGGAGCGGACTGATCTCCTTGATGGCGGAGATGTTCCTGACCGGCCTCCTGGACAAGGGCGGGAATATCAACCTGAGTGCCAAGACCAACCGTGTCCGCCGGGGCGAACACGGGAGTGAATACGTGGTTGCCTGGGCTACAGAAACAGCATCGGACGAGGATATCGTGATCCGTCATGTAGATGTGGACAACCTTTTACGAGCGAAGGCGGCCATATATGCAGGCTACCATGTGCTGGCAGAGCAGGTTGGTGTGCCAATGGAATCCATCCAGAAGATGTTGGTTGGCGGCTCGTTCGGAAAATATATAAATGTTGAAAAGGCTGTTCAGATTGGCCTCCTGCCCGATATGCCATGGGAACGATTCGAGTTCCTGGGAAATACTGCTGTAAAAGGCGCATATTACGCTTTGCTTGATCGGCAATCCCGTGAGCGTGTGCAGGCGATTGCTGAACGGATGACGTACATCGAACTATCGGCGGACAACACTTTCTATGAAGCGTTCATGTCGGCAATGTTCCTGCCGCATACCGACCTGGCGCGTTTTCCCAGTGTTACTTCGATCCTGGAAAGTAGATAGAAAAGGAGAGATCATGTTACCAGAACAAATCCGGAATTTCAGGGATATGGTGACCTTGCGGGACGGGACCGGCGTCTTGCTCCGCCCAATGGTTGCAACGGACCGCCATCACCTTGAAGAATTGTTCAATGCCATTACGGACGAGGATTTGCACTTTTTCCGGCATAATGTCAAGGACCCTGCCCTGCTTCAATCATGGTGTGATGATTTGAACTACGATCGTGTTTTGCCTTTATTGGCGTTGGTCAAGGAACGTAACGTAGGGATCGTTACATTGCACTTCTTCCAGGGTTCGAAGCGCCATGTCGGTGAAATTCGCCTCTTCCTCGCCAAAGATTACCGCAAGCGCGGACTGGGGATTAAAATGGCACGTGCCATGATCGATCTGGCTCGCAAACAGGGGCTGCGCATCCTAATCGGTGAAATTGTTGCCGATCAGCCAAAAGTTGTGCGCGCATTCGAGCAATTGGGTTTCAAAGCCCAATGTACATTGGAAGATTTCTTTATGTTCCCGGATGGAGATACGACCGATGTCGTATTTGTAATGCTTTCGCTCGTTCCGAAAGTCGATGAATTCTAAGAAAGAACCTATTCAAGTACCTTCTCAATAAATAGGGGAAGATGGGGGGTGTGTGGGCGGCGAAGCTGCCCACACACCCCCCGCCCCCCAAGTTATTGAGATGATACCTATTCTATTCCCAAAAGGAGGAGGCTGTTATGTACATCATAGGTGAAAATATCCACATTCTCTCTGACAAGGTCAAGGAGGCCTTGAACAACAGGGACCGTGAGTTTTTCATGGATCTGGCGGTCAAGCAAGTCGAGGCCGGCGCCAACTCGGTTGATGTCAACCTTGGTCCACGCAAGAAGGATTATGCAGAAATCATACCGTGGATCTATGAAGCAATCGAGACGGTTGTCGATGTTCCGTTGTGCATCGACAGCACGAATATCGACGCCATCGAGGCTGCCCTGAAGACCATCAAAAAGGCACAGCCCATCATCAACTCGACCTCTGCCGAACCGGAGCGCCTGGAAAAACTCCCGCTGCTTGCCAAGAAATACAATGCCAAGCTGATTGCCCTGACCATGCGTACCGAGGGCATTCCAGTGGATGCGGATGCGCGCGTCAATATTGCTGTTGAGGCGTTAATCCCGCGGATGTTGGAGATTGATTTTCCGATATCCGATTTGATCATTGACCCATTGGTATTGACAGTCTCGGGTTGCCAGGAATATTGTCCGCATCTGATTGAAGCTGTTAGAACCTTGCAGTATGCCTGGGATCCTGCACCAAACATCTCGGTTGGATTATCGAATGTCTCGAATGCTGTACCGAATGAAAATCGTCCATTGATCAACCGCGTCTACCTGGCAATGCTGATGGGCGTTGGCCTGCAAATGATGATTGCCAATCCATTGGATCAACCACAGAATGATGTGATCCGCTGGATCGAAACGAAGGATCAATCCACTCCACTTAGCCGGCTCTACAACAAGATCGCCAACCGGATCGCTGCCAGCGAAGAGCCACAACGGGAAGACTTTGATTTGAGCGATCCAGAGCAGAGTGCTATCTGGAAGACGGTTCAAATCCTGCTCAATAAGGTTATTTATGCCGAGGGTTATTTAAGTCAGTGATCGATGGAAGGGTTTGTGCATCGATTGCTGGTTATGGACACCATCTAAAAAGGAGATCATATGTCAGAACAGAAAATGAACGTTGATCAGCTTCTGGCCAAGGCTACCAAACCAGCCTCGGACGCCATGAAGCTTCACCCGTTCTACCGGGGGAAGGTTGAGACTGCGCTCAAGTGCACGGTGCGCAGCTTTAACGATTTCGCCATCTGGTATACCCCTGGCGTGGCCGCTCCATGCAAGGCAATCGCTGCAGATCCCGAACTGGTGTATGAACACACCAACAAGTGGAATACCGTAATCGTGGTCAGTGATGGAACTCGCGTTCTTGGCCTTGGCGATATCGGACCGAAGGCAGGTTTACCTGTCATGGAGGGGAAAGCCCTGCTCTACAAATACCTGGGTGGGGTGGATGGTGTAGCGATCATGCTCGACACGAAAGATCCGGATGCCATCATCAACACCGTATTGATGTTACAGCCTGGCTTTGGCGGCGTGAATCTGGAAGATATTTCAAACCCGAAATGCTTCTATATCCTGGATACATTGCGGGAAAAAGCCGAGATACCGGTTTGGCACGACGATCAGCAGGGTACTGCCACGGTCACTCTGGCTGGCCTAATCAATGCACTCAAAGTTGTCAATAAAAAGTTAAGCGAAGTCAAGATCACCTTTATAGGTACTGGTGCATCGAACGTAGCTATTTCGCGTCTGGTATTCAACTGGGGCGCAGATCCAGCCAAGTGCACCATGGTGGACAGCAAGGGCATCCTCGGCAAACATCGCAAGGATATCGAGATGCGAAAGGCCGAGTATGTCGATAAATGGAAATTGTGCAATATCACCAATGTCGAAGGCCGCGAAGGAGATATCCCCGAAGCTATGAAGGGCGCAGATGTGGTCATTGCCTTGTCCAAGTCTGGCCCGGGTGTAATCCAGCCGGAATGGATCAAGGCCATGAATAAGGATTCCATTGTTTTTGCCTGTGCCAATCCGGTACCTGAAATCTGGCCGTGGGAGGCTAAAGAAGCGGGTGCGGCCATCGTTGCCACTGGACGTTCTGACTTCCCGAACCAGGTTAATAACTCACTAGGCTTTCCCGGCATCTTTCGTGGAACATTGGATGTACGTGCGCGTACGATCACGGACGAGATGTGCTTTGCTGCTGCCCAGGCAATGGCGGACCATGTTGGCGACAAACTGGATGATGAACACATCCTGCCAAATATGGATGATTGGGAAGTATTCCCGCGCGAGGCAGCCGCCGTGGCAATGAAAGCAATAGAACAGGGACTGGCTCGTATCCCTATGACTTATGAGCAAGAATTTGAGAATGCTACCAGGATCATCAAGCGATCCCGCGATTTGACCAAGATGATGATGGAAAAGGGTTTCATCCCTGCTCCACCGGAAGATGATACACAGCACGATATTGACATCGAAACGGTGAAAGCGGGCTTGGAGTCATAAACCCAGGCATTCGAACCGATACCTCGTTCTTCAAGGATAAGGAGAGCTTATGTATGACCTAATTGTGATCGGCGGTGGGCCGGCTGGCCTGACTTCAGCCATTTATGCAATCCGCAAGCGCTTGAATGTTCTATTGCTGAGCAAGGATCTCGGCGGAAAAACCAATTATCACCTGGCATTACCTTGGATACAGGATTACCAAGTTATTCGCGGCCTGGAAGTAATCAATAAATTCCGCAGCGAGTTGGAATACCTGGATTTTGCCCGCAAGATGGAAAGCGTCGAAAAAGTAACGAAAATCGATGACCATTTTGTGGTGGAAACCAAGAACGGTGAAAAATTGGAGGCCAAAGCAATCATCGTCGCGACTGGAGCAAGACAGGTGCGGATGGATGTGCCAGGGGAGAAAGAGTACACCATGAAAGGGTTGTGCTATTCCGCCCTCTCGTATGGCCCGCTGTGCATCGATCGGACGACGATTGTCATTGGCGATGATGATCTTGCCGTGCGATCAGCTGGCGAGGTATCTACTGTCGCCAAACAGGTGTATGTTGTTTGCAAGACCGGGAAAGCCCTCGATACCCCATTGGGAAAGAAGTTGCAATCTGCCAAGAATGTAACCATTCTGAAGGGTTATGAGGTGCTGGAGGTCAAGGGTGATGAATATGCACGTAGCATTGTTTTAAAAGGCCCTGATGGCGCAACCCGGGAGATCGAAGCCGATACCATGTTTGTAGAGCAGGCGCTGACGCCAATGTCGCAAATGGTAGCTGGCTTGGTCAAGCTGGATGATCGAGGGCGGATCATAGTAGATTGTGCCAACCGAACCAATGTGCCCGGTATTTTTGCTGCCGGAGATGTCACCAACACATATGCCGAGCAGGTTCTAGTAGCTGTTGGAGAAGGCGCCAAGGCTGCGCTCAGTGCGTACGAATATCTATTGCCAGAGTTATAACATCCAGAAAGTGGGTGGATTCTGATTTATCCACCTTACTATTTTTTACGGAGGTGTCTATGCCTGTATTTACTCCAAGTCGCCGATGGCAGCCGCCTTTCATGGCCTTCAAGCGGGAAAAATTCAGCCGCCGTCTCCTTGCTTCGATTGAGAAGGTGGTAAAGGGACCGCTATTTGGCTGCCGAATGTGTGGGAACTGCCTGTTGCAGGAAACTGCTTTTATCTGTCCAATGGAGTGCCCAAAAGGTATTCGGAATGGACCCTGCGGTGGCTCAACCCAGGAAAAATGCTATGTCGATGAGACACGTCCATGCATGTGGTACCAGATTTATGATCGTGCCTTCCGCATGGGTCGCCAGGAGATGCTGTTGGAAGTTCTCCCGCCACTCGATTGGGACAAAGCTGGTACGGAAACTTGGGGGGATGTTGCCCGGCAGGTTAAGAAAGTGGGTACTGGTAAGGTTGTGAAGGGTCTGCTCAACGGGGATGCCGCAACCCGTACCACTACCTGGGATATGATCTTCCGGCCGGTGCGCCAACCTGAGTGGTGGCAAGGTGATGCAGAATATCACCCGCCGAAGTATGAAGAGCCTGTATCTGAGTTGGAAAGGCGCCTTAAAGCCGGTGAATTCGTTGTTACATCAGAAGTTGCCCCACCAATGACGGTCTCCACGAACAAGCTATGCTCCAATATTGAAGTTGTAAAGCCTTATGCAGTGGCCATCAACTTCACGGATTGTCCTTCGGCGACCCCGCGCATGTCATCCTGGGCTTGTTCGACGATGGCAATCCAGAATGGCGCCGAACCAGTTATGCAGATTGCCGCCCGTGACCGGACGAGGATCGGGTTGCAGGCGGAGGTGTTGGGGGCAAATGCCCTGGGCGTACGGAATATTCTGTGCTTGTCCGGTGACAGCATGAGTATGGCTCCTGATCCGCGCGGGCGGATGGATATCGTTGACCTGGATTCGATCCAGATGTTATGGATCCTGCGCCGCATGCGCGACGAAGGGAAATACCTCGATGGACGTAATATAAAATTCCCGCCAAAGTACTTCCTGGGTGCAGCCGGGTCTCCCTTTGCATCCGAGCCACGCTTCCAGGCCATCCGTGAACACAAAAAGGTTAATGCGGGGGCGCAGTTCTTCCAAACCAACCTGGTTTATGATGCCGATGGATTGGATATCTGGTTGAACGAACTTGCCAAGCGCAATATCCTGGATAAGGTATATATTTTGATTGGCGTTACACCGCTCAAGAGCTTTAAGGTGGCGAAGTACATGAATGAGGAAGTGCCTGGTGTGAGCATACCTGATTCCTTGATGAAGCGTATGGAGGCTGCTGAGGCCGCTGGAAATGCAGAGGAAGAAGGCGTTCAGATTGCATTGGAATTGATGGAAAAGATCAAAACAAAGCAGGGAGTGAACGGTTTCCACCTGATGGCGGTCGGTTGGGAAGAGATTGTCCCGCGCATTGTAACGGAAGCGGGCTTGCTTCCCAAGGATTTCGTTCCGCCAGCCAAGGTCGAAAAGGCGTCCGTCAAAGCTTAGTCGGTTCCCATGACAGGCCTGCAGACAGATGCAGGCCTGTCGGTAGTTTATTGATATGCCTTCCTTGCGCAAGATCGTTTTCGATCGCACTGGCTATAACTTGGGGAAATGCCAGAGTTGCCTGTTCTGCGACAAAGTTTCGATTCCTGGTATGGATATCTCGCTTTCTACGCTGGTGCAGATGGTTCTCTTCAACGATGATGAGGTTCTCACAACGCACATCCTGTGGTCGGATGGTGTGCTTGAGATCGCATCAGGCTTGTGCTGTAATGGTTTCGATCTATCGGAAGTCATCCTGGCATTACGCCAGGAGGCGCGTGCGCGGGGATTATCGACTCAAGCATGACCCATTCCGGATGGAAAAGGGTAGCTCTTGTGTATAGCCAGCAGGTATAATGCTGGCATCCATGTATTTAGGAATGTGAGGTCTCGATGAATACGCTTCCTTCCCGGCCTGTATCCGGTCAATCTTCGTTCGACCCTGCGCATGATGTCTATCGTTACGCGCCTCGCGCCCTCCAGGCGATTTTCGCGCCGCGCAATGTGGCGGTCATCGGTGCTACAGAAAAGCCTGGCAGTGTTGGGCGGACGATCCTGTGGAATCTGATCAGCAGCCCATTCGGGGGTGCGGTTTTCCCGGTCAACCCAAAGCGTCAAAATGTATTGGGGATCAAGGCTTATCCCGGCATCCGCGAAATACCGGACCCGATTGACCTGGCGGTCATCGTCACGCCGGCCCCAACCGTTCCGGACATTGTGGGTGATTGCGTCGAGATCGGCGCGAAAGGTGCGATCATCATCTCTGCCGGTTTCAAGGAAGTTGGGCCCGAAGGGGCAGCACTGGAGAACCAGATCCTGGAACGCGCCCGCAAGGGACAGATGCGTATCATCGGCCCCAACTGCCTGGGGGTGATGAATCCGTTGACGGGCCTGAACGCCACTTTCGCCAACGCCATGGCAAACCAGGGGAATGTGGCTTTCATCAGCCAATCGGGAGCGTTGTGCACGGCTGTGTTGGATTGGTCGTTCCGCGAGCATGTCGGGTTCTCTTCCTTCGTTTCAATTGGTTCGATGCTGGATGTGGGGTGGGGGGATCTCATCTACTTCCTGGGTGATGATCCGCATACGCAATCCATTGTCATTTACATGGAGACAGTCGGCGATGCGCGCGCCTTTATGTCCGCGGCGCGGGAAGTGGCGCTGACCAAGCCGATCATCGTCATCAAGCCTGGACGCACCGAGGACGCGGCGCGGGCGGCTGCCTCCCATACCGGTTCCCTGACCGGTTCGGATGATGTGCTGGAAGCTGCCTTTCGCCGGGCGGGTGTGCTGCGGATCAACTCGATCAGCGAGGTTTTCTCCATCGCCGAAGTACTGGCCAAGCAGCCGCTCCCCAAAGGCCCGCGGCTGACACTGTTGACGAATGCCGGCGGCCCCGGCGTTTTGGCAACCGATGCCTTGATCAGCCGGGGAGGCCAACTGGCGCAGGTATCTGCTGAGACCGAAAAAGCCCTCAACGCGATCCTGCCTCCGCAGTGGAGCCACAACAATCCGATCGATATCCTGGGCGATGCAAGCCCTGAGCGGTACGCCCAATCATTGGAAATTGCCGTTCAGGATGCGAACAGTGACGGCTTGCTTGTCATCCTGACGCCGCAAGCCATGACCGAACCAACCGAAACCGCGGAGGCGTTGAAAGATTTTGGCCGCAAGTATGAGAAGCCAATCCTGGCATCCTGGATGGGCGGCCGCGATGTGGATGCGGGCGTGAGCATCCTGAGCCGGGCAGATATCCCCACCTTTGACTATCCGGATGAAGCCGCAGAAGCTTTTGTGTACATGTGGCAGTACAGCGACAACCTGCGCGCCTTGTATGAGACCCCAGCCTTTCCAGAGGGTGATGGGCTGGACACGCAACGAGACAAGGCGAAAGGGATATTGGAAAAAGTCCGCAAATCCGGGCGCACATTGCTCACAGAAGCAGAGTCGAAAGAATTGCTGGTTTGTTACGGGATCCCGACCGTGCCGACGTTTATTGCCTCTGATGTGGATGAGGCCGTTC
>Ga0209287_10000535_pt1 | contig 22077 bp, 20 predicted proteins | sample PPLLak3cmMay2015_2_FD_187255 | JGI IMG/M metagenome (GOLD analysis project Ga0209287, IMG submission 187255) | Freshwater sediment microbial communities from Prairie Pothole Lake near Jamestown, North Dakota, USA - PPLs Lake P8 Core (1) Depth... | ecosystem: Environmental > Aquatic > Freshwater... | reverse complement strand
CCGTAGTCGTTCATTAGCTCAAAGGGGCCTTTTGCCCATCTGAGACCAACCTTGGCGCCCAGGTCGATGTCGTCTATAGAGGACACGCCCTCATCCAGCATCGCTGAGATGATATAGAACACAACAGCCCTGAATCTGTCTTTGATAGCTTCAAGCTTATCCTCCTGGATTTCGCCTTCAATGGGCCAGAGTTTTCCTGAATCAGCCTGTTTTTTAAGAATCTCTGAGGGATCATAAAATGGAGTCAATCCCAATCCAAGTCCGGCTGAGGCATGAAGGGCCATAGGCACGCCTGTTAAATTCACTATCTCAAAGGGGCCCATGGCTATTCCAAGGGCATCCCTGCCTGCCTTTTCAATGGTAGCCGAGTTAGCGATACCTTCCGCAAGCATCCTGGTGGACTCATTGTTGACCGGAACAAAGAACCTGTTTACCGCGAACCCCGGGGCGTCCTTGACAAGGATATCGGTCTTGCCTGTGAGCACGCTGTATCTCTTGCAGATATTAAGTGTCTCCTTGGATGTCTTTGTGCCTGGGATGATTTCAACGAGCCTGTTTTTGGCCGGGTGATAGAAGTAATGGAGAGCCAGGAAGCGGTCTTTCCGGTTGACTGGCTCAGCCAGGGCATCTACCCTAAAGGTTGATGTATTTGATGCGATTATTGTCTTTGGGTCGCAGATAGTATCAAGCTGCTTGAAAACGCTATGTTTGATCTTCATATCCTCAGGCACCGCCTCTATGACAATGTCGCAGTCCTTGACATCTGTCATATTGGTTGTTCCAAGAATACGACCCATTATCTCTGATACCTTCTCAGGTGAAAGAATCTTCCGGTCTACCGCCTCCTGAAGGGTCGTCCTAATGGTGTTCAAGCCCTTTTCAACAAATTCGGGCTTGACTTCAACCATTACAACTTCAAGCCCTTCCTGAGCGGTCTTCTGGGCAATACCTGAGCCCATCAAGCCTGCGCCGACTATGCCTATTTTTTTCATATTTGTGTCTCCTTTGCTTTAATATGCTTCCAATTTTATGGGAAGATAAATGGTTTCGGATTTGTTAAGAATTATCTCATTAACAGGATAGTTCGATATGCTGAACGTCCCACATGTCTTTATATTTTAATTTTAAACCTGAAAATCATTGTAAAATATAACAAAAAAAAATATTCAATTTTAATAAATTTGTCAAGTTGTATTTTGTGTTCAGCATAGCGAACAACATGTATGTATTGAGGTACTTATGGCTTGATGAGAATTCCATGAACTGATCTTTTTGACTAAGAAATAAACATCAGAAATACCTAATTAAATATAATACAACAAAGTAAACTTTTGGTCTTCAATGGTGCATACTATGCGGCAGCGTTCAGCCTGAAAAAAATCAAAAAAGCTTTAAGATGGCATTTTATATTAATTTGGTTGCCTTGTTGACTTCTCAAGGTTTTTCAGACAACCTGTCAGCCGTCCTTAGCATAATGCAATACGGTACTTTTTCTGACTTATGAATACAGGTGTATGATGAAACATAGAGGCTCCAGCATCATCTTTGTAAATGATAAACGTCAGGTCCTGCTTTTTTTGAGGGATAACGTGCCTGATATCCCCTATCCAAATACATGGGATGTCCCGGGGGGACATGTTGAGGATAGTGAATTGCCTGAGCAGTGCATAATCCGGGAGATGCGGGAGGAGATGGGGATTGAACTCAAGGGGTTTAAATTTTTCTCGGCAATTGAATTTGACGACAGGATCGAATACACCTTCTGGAAATCGGAAAATATTGATGTTGAAAGAATACGGTTGACCGAAGGCCAGTGTCTCAGGTGGTTCACCCCTGATGAGGTTAATAATACTGTCCTTGCCTATGGATTCAACCGGATCATGGATGATTTTTTCCAGAGTGAAATTTTTTCAAAACAATCGATTTGATTTTCTTTTTAACGAATATTTCCCCTGAAACCTGCAATTATTTCTTGAAATTCAAAGGATTTCCCTATAATTATCATTTTTAACATACTGATTTAAGACAGGTAGAATCATGAAAATCGCCGTAAGCGGAAAAGGCGGTGTAGGCAAAACCACCTTCGCATCCTTTCTGATAAAAGCCCTATCGGATAACGGAATAAAAGTCCTGGCCATTGATGCCGATCCTGACGCTAACCTTGCGCAGGCCCTCGGCGTGAAAAAGGACTCTAAAATAGTGCCTATCTCCGAGATGAAGGAGATTATTGAAGAGAGGACAGAAGCCAAGGTTGGAACCATGGGATCTTTTTTTAAGCTTAATCCCAGGGTCGATGACCTGCCGGAAAAACTCTCTATCAGGATAAACGGCATCAAACTGATGGTTCTTGGCGGGGTCAAGACCGGGGGCAGCGGATGCATATGCCCGGAAAGCACTATGCTTAAAGCACTTGTAAGGCATATTGTTCTGGCGAGGGATGAGGCAGTGGTGCTTGACATGGAGGCGGGGCTGGAACACCTTGGGCGCGGCACCGCCATGGCGGTTGACAGGCTTATAGTAGTCGTTGAGCCCGGCAGGCGAAGTGTTGAAACTGCCCACCATATCCTCAAACTTGCAGGAGACATCGGGCTTAAAAAACTCAGCTTTGTGGGCAATAAGATCAGGTCTGAACAGGACAAGGAATTCTTGATCGGCCTGATGCCCGGCTTTGACTTTCTGGGGTTCATACCATTTGCGGCTGATATAATTGAGGCGGACCTTGAGGGACGTCCGCCTTTTGAAAAAGACCCGGCCGGGCTGGATGCGGTAAGGAAGATGATGGAGAAATTAATATAAAAAAACATATTAAGGGAGAACATACAATGACAAAAAGAATATTTAATTTTAACGCCGGACCGGCGGCCCTGCCTCTGCCGGTGCTCGAAGAAATACAGGCTGAGCTGCTGGACTACAAAGGCACGGGCATGTCCGTGATAGAGATGAGCCACCGTTCCAAGTCTTTTGAAGGAATAATAAACGACGCCATTGAAAGGGCGAAAAGGCTCCTGGGCGCTGATGACGATTACCAGGTCCTCTTTATACAGGGAGGGGCCAGCATGCAGTTCGCCATGATCCCCATGAATCTTGCCCTTCCGGGGAAGCCTGTCGATTATATAGATACAGGCACATGGCCCACCAAGGCCATTAAGGAGGCAAAGATCCAGGGCAAGGACGTCAAGGTGATCGCATCCTCAAAGGACAAGGACTATTCCTATATCACGAAGGAATTTAAGGTTGATAAGGACGCATCATACCTTCACTATACAACTAACAACACCATAGAAGGGACCCAGTGGTCTGCCTATCCGGACTCCCAGGGTGTGCCCCTGATAAGTGACATGTCCTCGGACTTTATGTGCCGTCCCATTGATATCAAGAGATTCGGCCTTGTCTATGCAGGCGCCCAGAAGAATATCGGACCTTCGGGGTCTGCCATGGTAGTCATCAGAAAAGACATGCTGGAAAGAACCCCTGAGGGGATACCTACCATGTTGAAATATACAACCCATGCAAAGGAGAACTCCCTCTACAATACGCCGGCCTGTTTCGTGATCTACACGATAGGCCTTGTAATGAAGTGGCTTGAGGAGACAGTCGGAGGACTTGCAAACATGGAGAAGATCAACATCGAGAAGGCAAAGATCCTTTATGACTATATAGACAATTCATCTTTCTACCGCGGCACTGCGGACAAGGACAGCAGGTCCCTCATGAACGTGACATTCAGACTGCCCAGTGAAGAACTTGAAGATAAATTCGTCAAGGAATCGAAAAAGGCAGGCATGGACGGGCTTAAGGGGCATCGGTCGGTTGGAGGATGCCGCGCATCGCTCTATAACGCCACCGGCGTTGACGCTGTCAGGGGGCTTCTGTCCTTTATGGCGGAGTTTGAGAAAAAAGAGGGATAGAGATGAACAGGACCCGTATAGCAGATATATTCACAGCCGCGGCGGCCGATCGTGAATGCACGGTAATGGGATGGCTCAGAACCAGGAGGGACTCCAAGGGAGGGTTCTCCTTTATTGAGGTAAACGACGGGTCCTGTCTTAAAAATCTCCAGGTGATCGCAGGCGAAAAGCTGATACAGGCCGCGGGATCACAGAACCTTCAGACCGGCTGCTCTATCCGGGCAACGGGCAAGGTGGTTGTTTCGCAGGGAAAGGAACAAAGCCTGGAGATGCAGGCAGCTGATATAGAGGTTATAGGCAGGGCAGACCCTGATGCCTATCCCCTCCAGAAAAAGAGGCATTCCTTTGAGTTCCTGAGGACCATCTCTCACCTGAGGCCAAGGACCAACACCTTCGGGGCTGTAGCAAGGGTCAGGAATGCCATGAGCCTTGCTATACACACATTCTTTCAGGAGCGAGGGTTTATTTATATTCATACCCCAATAATTACCGGAAGCGACTGTGAAGGCGCAGGCCAGATGTTCCACGTCACCACCCTTGATCTCAAGGATGTACCCAAGAGCAACGGCATTGTGGATTTCGAAAAGGATTTTTTCGGGGGCCCCGCTCACCTGACGGTGAGCGGGCAGCTCGAGGCAGAGATTTATGCCCTCGCCCTTGGAGATGTCTATACATTCGGGCCTACCTTCAGGGCAGAGAACTCAAATACGTCCCGCCACCTTGCCGAATTCTGGATGATAGAGCCTGAGATGGCCTTCTGCGACCTTAAAGGGGACATGGATACTGCGACGAAGTTTATTAAATATATATTCACCCATGTCCTTTCAAAGTGCATGGAAGACCTTGAGTTCTTTAACCGGTTTATCGATCCCACGGTGATAGAGAGCCTGGAGAGGATTGTTGCCAGAGATTTTGAGGTATTAACCTACACTGAAGGAATAGATATACTCTTAAAATCGAAAGAACGCTTTGAATTCCCTATATCATGGGGCAGCGACCTCCAGTCGGAACATGAAAGGTATCTGTGCGAAAAGGTCTTTGACAGACCGATAATACTTATAGATTATCCGAAGGAGATCAAGGCCTTTTACATGAAGCTGAATGAAGACGGCAGGACGGTCCGCGCGATGGATGTCCTTTTCCCGAAGATAGGGGAGATCATCGGCGGCAGCCAGCGTGAAGATGATTATGAGAAGCTTGTCAGCAGGATGAGAGAGACAGGCCTTAATCCTGATGATTATCAGTGGTACCTTGACTTGAGAAAATTCGGTTCAGCCCCCCATGCCGGGTTTGGACTCGGTTTTGAAAGGCTTATACAATTTGTGACCGGCATGAACAACATACGTGACGTGATCCCTTTCCCCCGCACGCCGGGCAGCATTGGTTTTTAGGACCACCTATATCCCGATAACTCAGCAAGTTCACGATAGATCCTTTCGTACCCTCGGGGCAGGACACCAGGCCTGAGTCCGATGATGCCATTTTTCTAAATAAAAGGAATATCTTTAAATCATATGAAGGATGAAAAGAATATACTGGATGACGATAGGGTCGGCCGTCTGTTGTTCAAACTGGCACTCCCGGCCTTTGTCGGCATGTTTGTGATGACTTTGTACAACATTGTTAACACGATCTTTATAGGGCGTTTCGTGGGCCCCCTCGGGATTGCGGGCCTGTCCATCGTCTTTCCGGTACAGATGATTTCCATGGGAATAGGGCATTTAATGGGGATGGGCGGCGCCTCGCTTATGTCAATTTCCTTTGGCTCCGGTAATATCAGCAGGGCAGAACACGCACTGGGCAATGCAGTAACAGGGACCTTTATAGCATCCTTTATCCTGATGGTATTCGGGCTGGCCAAAATGGATTTTTGCCTTACTGTCCTGGGCGCGTCGAAGACAATCCTGCCCTACGCCAGGGATTACATGAGGATAATCATGGTAGGAATGTTTTTTCAAACCTTTGCCATGGCCTTTAACAGCCTCATAAGGGCAGAGGGAAACGCACGCGTACCTATGACAGGCATGCTTGCCGGAGCGATTTTAAATATCATACTGGACGCAATATTTATTATACATCTAAAGATGGGGGTAACCGGCGCTGCATTGGGGACCGTTGTAGCACAGATGACAACGGTTTCATATTTCATATGGTATTATTTCAGCGATAGAAGTCGCCTGAAATTCCATATGAAATATTTTATCATTGACTGGAAGATACTAAAATCAATACTCTCCATTGGGGTTTCAGCCTTTGTCATGTCGGTTGCTGGTAGCGTATCCGCCCTTTTCGTCAACAGGCTCTGCCTGTTCTATGGCGGCGATATTGCCGTCTCCGCCTATGGAATTATAAACCGCATAGTAATGTTCGCAATTATGCCCGGAATTGTCATAAGCCAGGGTCTGCAGCCAATTATAGGATTTAATTACGGCGCCGGACGTCATGGAAGGATTTTAAAGGCCCTTAAGATCGCTATCGCGGTATCTACTGCCTTTTGCGTCGCGGCGTTTATATTTCTTGAACTGTTTCCCCATGTCTTTATCGGCATATTCACCGATGATGCCGAGCTTATTGCTCTGACCTCCCACGCCATAAGGCGAATAATGGCCACCGCCTACCTGATAGGCTTTATAATAATGGGATCAACGGTTTTCCAGGCCATCGGAAGGCCGGTACAGGCATTTGTGACAGCCACCGCGAGGTCCACGCTGTTTCTGATCCCTTTAATACTCATACTGCCGAGGTTTATTGAAATGGACGGGATATGGTGGTCCTTCCCGGTTGCCGAGGTGTTTACAACCTGCCTTACAATGACCCTATTCGCCCGTCAGATAATGATTTTTCGAAAGGCAGACTCCAAGGAAAAATCAGGATCATTATAAAAAATAATTGACAATAAGTGTCCAGGAAGTCAAGGATTCAATGGTATACAGTTTATGGCTCGCTTTTTTAAAATCGAACAGTGAGGATCTCCGGAAGAATGAAATATGAACCTGTCTTCAAATCTCCAATCCGTTTTTTGAACATTGTGCCGCTGCTTATATGCATCATGCTGCTGACCTCATGCGCCCGGATTGATGCCTTCCTTCACAGGAATGATCCCGTAAAAGAGCCGGCTGTGCCCGTGAAGGTCAGGGTGACCTATGACGGCAACGGCAATGCAGGAGGGACTGTGCCTGTAGACGGCAATATCTATGATCCCCTTACGTCTGTCACCATCCTTGCCGAAACCGGGAAACTCACCATGCCGGGGCATACCTTTGCAGGCTGGAATACGATGGCAGATGGAAGCGGGGCAGGCTGCAATCCCTCAGGAAATATGCCGATTTCATTTATCACCGGAGACAAGGATGTGACCCTGTATGCCGTCTGGAGCAAGGACATATATATCAAGGCGGGGGAGACCTTTACCGGTGCGATAAACGGTCATGCGGTTTATATAGAGGATGGGGGCCTCTGGGACATGAACGGTGAGTCCTCGCTTATCTATCTGGAGCTGGCTGATGTTTCCGTCAGCGGAAAGAGGATAAATACCGGGTCTATCAAGAGCAACGGCTACAATATTTATATTGATGAGAACCATGAACAGAACAGCCTGTTCGGCATAGGGGCCTATGGACTGCCCGGAGGCGGGAGGCTTATGCCCGGGTTCCCGGCCGATGTTGAGGCATCTGTAAGCGCTGTCTATTATGTCGACGGGACACAAAAAGAGATTTCAAACGAAGAGGTAATTATACAGGCTGCCTATGCAAATCGATCCGCAGTTTATGTTAAGAACGGTGGCCTGGCAACCCTGAAGCATGCGGTTATTACAACATCGAGCTTCATAAGCACCCCTGATTCCTTAGAGGATGCGAACACTAGATGGGGGATCAATTCAGCCCTTTTTTCATGTTTTGCAGGGACGTTATCAGCCGACGATGTCAAGATAACAACCAGGGGCGGAGATTCAGCAGGGGCCTCCGCCCTGTACCTGGGATATCTCAAGCTCACAAACAGCTCTATCCTTTGCGACAGCACCAATAGAAACAGTCCCGGTGTGCAGGTGAACTATGGCGGCAGGATTGACCTCGAAAACGTTTCAATTGAAACATGGCTGGATAACAGCTCGATCCTTGTAGCCGGAACGGCCGGAGGGACGATAACGGCAAAGAATATAACAGGGGTAGCCCACGCAGGGAACTCTGCAGGAATATACGCGGACGGATATGGACGGATTGATATTGAAGGCTCCAGCCTCAAGTCCGAGAATAGCAGCGTTGTGTCTATCTGCGCCGGAGGAGAAGTAGCTGTCAGGGATTCCACCTTGACCAGCAGCACCGTAGCGATAAAGATATCTCCATACGGACAGAACCAATGGTCTCCGGGTTCGGGTACATTCACAAACACCAGGATCATCTCAGGCGGCGACGCCTTCTATTATAACGGCATGTCGGCTGATATTATTGTTCAGGACGGCACTACCGTTGAATTTCCCAAGGGCTGCAAGCTTGTTAAAGGTGATTCAATAAAGGATGCCGCCTTGGATTCGGAAGAAAAGCCCGATCCTGTTAACGGGACATTTTCGGCGAAAAATGTCACTTTAATCGGAGATATAGAGCTTGCCGAAGACGGCACAAGGCTTCTATTATCCCTCAAAGAAGGGTCCAGTTACAAGGGCGCTGTCTTCGGGGCATCCGTATCTATTGACGCCACAAGCCGGTGGACTGTCACAGAGACATGCATAATAGCCGGCATAGATGCTGAAAGTGCATCCCGAATCAATTGCCCGAAGGGATTAAGGGTGTATTATGACGGAGATATTAATTATCTTGGAACAGTGCTTTTGACTGGCGGAGGAGAACTGGCGCCGATGCAGGATTCATGAGCACGAGCTGACAATTAAAGTATAAAACATTTTTAAAGGGATCTCATGCTGTTAATTATTTGGATTGACACATTATCCTGATTTCCGTAATCTTTGCGTCAGGCTTCAAGTATAATAAACAATGAAAGCAGTGTCTTTAGCCATGGAAAAGAAATATTTTTCTACAACAGAAATAATGGAGATATTTCAGGTCGATGAGGATCTCATTATCCGCCTGGAGCAGGAGGACATCATATGCCCGGAATGCAGCGGAGATGAATCTTTAAAGCATTTCTCCCAAAATGAGATTGAAAAGCTGCGCATTGCCAAGACCCTTATTGAGGACATGGATGTGAATATACCTGGCGTTGAGGTCATCCTCCGCATGAGGGAATCCATGATAAATATGAGAAGACAGTTTGATGATATCCTTGAAGACCTTTCAATCCTGATAAAAAAGACCTACCAGCCGAAGTGAATCTTAAGGACGGCCTAGGGGGGCAGACCTTCATTAGCCGTCGGGTTATACTGATCTATTGGAAAGATAATCGAATGTCCACAAGGCGTTTTTTCATTGAAGAAACATTAAAGGCAGCTGACGGCTCCTGCGTCATCAGGGGAAGCGAGGCCAGGCATATCCTTAAGGTGCTCAGGATGGGCAGGGGTGACAGCTTTATCCTGATGGACAGGACCGGCGACCGTTACAGGGCAGTGATCGAGTCTGTTGACGGGGTGGAAGTGACGGCCAGACTCGGAGATAAGCTGGAGGGCCCGGCATCGAGCGGCCTTGAGATTACACTCTGCCCGGCCATATTGAAATCAGCCCCCATGGACTACCTGATCGAAAAGACCTCTGAGCTGGGGATAGCGCGAATAAATCCTTTTTATTCCGAAAGGACTGTAGTAAAGACAGACAGCGCAACTTCCTCAAACAAGGTCAGGCGATGGAGGGAGATAGCCGTCAGTTCGGCAAAGCAGTCGGACAGGGTCAGGCCTGCCGAAATTTCTGAGCCTGCTGCATTCACGGATGCAGTGCTGCAATGGCGGGATTCCAATGCGCTCAAGGTTATCCTCTGGGAAAGAGAGGATTCCAGAGACCTCAAGAAGCTGCTCAAGAAATCCATACCCTTCCGCCACTTTGTCGGCATGGTCGGTCCTGAAGGAGGCTTTTCATCCGCTGAGGTGGATGCCGCCGCGCAGGCGGGTTTCATTCCCGTATCCCTTGGAAGGAGGGTGCTGAGGGCTGAAACCGCGGCAATGACACTGGTCGCGATAGTACAGTATGAGTGGGGTGATCTAAGCCTCCAGGGGGATAATTGATTGAACCTATGAAACATGATCAAAGCAAATTCATCCTCTGCCCCAGGGACAAGGGTATGTCGAAAAGACATGTGGATATATGCGCCAAATGCAAGAGGAAAAAGAGATGCAGATCATACAGGGCCTATGTAGAGCCCTGTCTGCCCATGATCTTTTTCTCAAAGATGAATTGACTCAGGGATATTATCCATAAACAATGGGAAAACCTCTTAAAGAATGTCATCAAAAGGACCCGGTTGAAGCGGCGGTATACATAAACCGGGCGTTATTGATCTTCCTGCAACTTATCATGGCTGCTGAGGTGGTCGTCCTCTTAATAAGAGGCGAATGGCTGTCTGCTTTTCTTGTATTCATGATCATGGCAATAACTGTTGCACCCACCCTGTTCAAGGAGAGGCTGCCAGTAAAGATTCCAGCTGAATTCACTATACTGGTAATTATCTTTGTTTTTGCCTCACTCTTCCTCGGGGAAATGCAGGGGTTTTACCTAAGGTTCTGGTGGTGGGACAAGGTGCTGCACATCAGTTCCGGGCTGCTCCTCGGAATTTTTGGTTTTCTTCTTGTATATGTCCTTAACGAAAACAGCCGTATCCATGTCTATCTGAATATACGTTTTGTAGCCCTATTTGCATTTCTTTTTGCGGTGGCGACAGGAACGATATGGGAAATTTATGAGTTTGGCATGGACCGCTTCTTTGGAACAAACATGCAGAAAATGATTCCCGGTGATTCCTTATCAGGCCTGACCGATACCATGTGGGACCTGATAGTCGATATGCTTGGTGCCGCGGTCATCAGCCTGCTGGGCTGGTGGTACATGAAACGTCCCGAGTGTTACTTTCTCGAGGCATGGATACAAAAATTCATAGAAAAAAATCCGAGACTTTTCCCCTTCTGAAACCGGCCCGGCAGGGGCCGGTGATTTTGAGAAAATAACGTTCCTGTTTAATTTTATAACAGGCTTGAGCGGCATAAAGGCTATGAACATCCGAACAGAAGAGGCTGTCAATCAAAGATCATCCCTGCTGGGAGACCTGTGGGGCGGGCTTGCCGCGATGCTTGTGGCCCTGCCGTCCTCCATAGCCTTCGGCGTCCTTGTCTATTCTACACTGGGCAGCGAATATATGGGGGCAGGGGCACTGGCAGGCATACTCGGCGCTGCCGCCCTGGGTCTTGCAGCACCCATTGTCGGGAAGACCGGAGGTTTGATATCCGCGCCATGCGCTCCGGCTGCCGCCGTGCTGTCATCATTCGTGGCAGGCCTTCTTGCGGGCGACGGCCAGAAGATTGACCCCTCGAACATCCTCCCCTTAATGGCCCTAACAACATTTTTTTCAGCAGGTTTCCAGGTTGTTTTCGGCCTGATAGGCGGAGGAAGGCTGATAAAATATGTCCCGTACCCGGTGATAAGCGGGTATCTTTCAGGCGTGGGCGTCCTGATAGCCGTCGGCCAGCTGCCAAATTTTTTCTCATTTCCTAAAGGGACATCCCTTTTACAGGGCCTGACTTCTCCAGGGTTATGGGACCTCCGCGGGCTTGCCATAGGGGGTATCTCAATCTGTGTGATGTTGATAACCCCGAGAATTACCAAAAAGGTCCCGGCATCAATTCTCGGCCTGTTCGGCGGCATGCTGGCCTATTTTATTTTTGCCCTTTTCTCGCCCGGTCTCCTGGAGATAAACAGCAACCCCCTTGTAATCGGTCCGATCCACACCTCTGGGGCATTCTTCGGGGGAGTTGCCGGCAGGCTGACATCTCTATTTTCATTCGAGCCAGGTTTGATCAAGCTGATCATCATACCGGCCATTACCCTGTCGGTTCTTTTATCCATTGATACGTTGAAGACATGCGTTGTGCTCGATGTGCTTACCCGCAGGCGTCATAATTCCGACCGGGAGCTTGTCGGCCAGGGGATTGGAAACCTTGCGTCGTTCCTGTGCGGAGGAATTCCGGGCGCAGGCACCATGGGGCCGAGCCTTGTCAATATATCAAGCGGCGGTAGATCACCTCGTTCAGGCGTAATCGAAGGAGCGCTGGTTATTCTGACCCTCCTGTTATTCAGCCGGGTTGTTGCCTGGGTGCCGATCAGCGCCCTGGCGGCCATTCTTCTGGCGATCGCATGGAGGATGTTCGATTGGAGGAGCATGCTGAGGCTGCTGCGCTCCAGGGCCGGGCGGCTGGACTTTGTTGTGATATGGGCGGTAATCCTGGTCGCTGCAGCTGTGGATCTCATTGCGGCCTCTCTTGTCGGTGTAGCCCTTGCGATTCTGCTTTTTATCAGGGACCAGGTTCAGTGGCCTGTTATGCACAGGAAGAGAGGGCTTGACCAGGTATCATCCAAGACCATCCGTCCTGAAACGGAGCGGGATATCCTGAAACAGCATGGCTCCCGGGCTGTCATATGCGAGCTGGAGGGCAACCTTTTTTTCGGGACCTCCGATCAGCTTTTTTCACTGCTCGAGAATGACCTTCGGACAAAAAGGTTTATACTGCTTGACATGCGGCATGTTCAATCCATGGACTATACTGCTGCCCACCTCTTTGAGGAGATGCAGGCCATCCTGGAGGAGCATAGCGGACGGCTGCTGTTTACGGGCATGCCTTCAGGCCTGCATGACAGCCGCAACTTCGAGGGATACCTGGCACAGCTGGGGGTGGTTAGAAAGGAGGGCGGCATAATGATCTCCCAGACACTGGACAGCGCCCTGGAGTGGATGGAGGATCGGATACTGGAGGAATATAACGTAGTTAAAAAAACTGATGAGCCGCCCCTGGAACTGAAGGATTTTGACCTGTTCCGTGAATTTGACGAGGTCCGGCTGAGAGGCCTTTCGGGCTGTGTATCGGAACTGTCCGTCAGGGAGGGGCAGAGGATCTTTTCTGCCGGAGACCCGGGCGATGAATTGTATCTAGTACGCAGAGGCAGTATCAGGGTGCTTCTGCCTTTGAAAGGGAATACCTACCATCATCTTGCGACTGTGGAACGGGGGGATTTTTTCGGAGAGGTCTCTTTTCTTGATCGCAGCCCCCGGTCAACCAATATTGAGGCAAAGGTTGCTACTGATCTCTACCTCCTTTCGAGGGAGCGTTTTAATGAGAAAAGTCATTCCGACCCTGTCTTCGGTGTAAAGATCTTCGCTCGTCTGGCCCTTACCCTTGCCAGGCGCCTACGCCATACGGACGCAGAGCTCCAGGCGCTTGAGGAGAGATAAATGAGAAAAATGGCTCAAGGCACAGGGCGCAAGGCGCAGGGAAAGAATGATTCCAGTAAAAGGATTTTAGCTTGAACCCTCGATCCCTTGAACCCTTATTTCAGGAGTCAATCATGAAAAGCTACCGCAAGGAACTATGGTTCAATGTTCCTTCAAGAAGGGGCTTCATCAATATTACCACGCAGGTTGAGGAGTGCCTGAAGGAGAGCGGCATAAAGGAGGGCCTTCTCCTGTGCAATGCCATGCACATAACCGCGTCGGTCTTTATCAATGACGACGAATCAGGGCTGCATCATGATTATGATGTGTGGCTTGAAAAGCTGGCGCCCCATGACCCGGTGTCCCGGTACCGCCATAATGTGGGGGAGGACAATGCCGACGCACATATGAAAAGACAGGTCATGGGCAGGGAGGTTATGGTGGCGGTCACGGAGGGCAGGCTGGATTTCGGTACATGGGAGCAGATCTTCTACGGCGAGTTTGACGGCAGAAGGAGAAAGAGGGTGCTTGTCAAGATTATCGGGGATTAAGCTTTCGACCTGTTTAGAAAATACGGCTATTGCAGGTTGTAGTCGGATTCGCTTACTGGCATGATGAACCGATTAACGCTGCCGGCGGGTCCGTGATTTATCAAGGTGTTCGTATCACCGGAAGACCGGGTTCTCCAATCGTTTCAAATGTGGCTGTGGAAGACAATTCATTTGAGTATGGAGGCATTTTTGATCATAATATATACAAGTTTAATAGGGTTACCGGGAATCTCTTTGTGCAGGGTCAAATAATTGTCGGCAGCACTTCGGGGCCAAACCATACGGCATATCGATATGCAGCTAATAATCATGCCGAACGCCCGTTAGCTGGCAAAAAAGCATTTATCTTATTGGACGGCCTTGTGTATAATAGTACATTTGAAAACAATAAAGCGGGTTCCTTTGCCTATTGTATTGACGATAACGGGGTATCTACAGGTGATGGCGGAGGCTGTAAATTTATCAATAATAGTCTTATTAACGGGACTTATGTCCTTGGATTAAGCGTTAAGAAAACAAGTGTTGAGGCCGGGGGCAGTGTAAACAATCGTAGAAAATGAGACTGTAATGGTTTCTAAAAACCGGGACGGTTCAATAGTCGCCGGGAATGAAAATAATAATCCAGAGGCCTTGTATTAATGTTAAATCTTTTGAAATTTCTTAAACCCTTCAGCTGGGGCATATTCGCCATCTTTATCCTGCTGTTTGTTCAGGCGATGTCCGACCTGGCCCTGCCGAACTACCTGTCCAGGATCGTTAATATAGGCATCCAGCAGAACGGCATCAGGAATGCCGTCCCTGAAGTGATGCGCGAAAGTGAAATGAAAAAGATCAGGCGCTTTATTGAGGAGGCTGACAGGGCATTCGTAGATAAATGCTATATAAGGCTGAACAGGGAGGGCCTTTCAGGGGAAGATTATGAGGCATATCTTAAGAAATACCCTTTGCTCTCAAGGGAACCTTTATTTCTTCTGAGCACCGGAGACAAAAAAGAGATCCAGAGGCTGAATGACCTGCTTATATCGCCCTTGATGGCCGTTTACACCATTGAAAAAAGCGGCATCTCCTCCATTGTCGGGGGAAAAGACATACCCGGAGGGATTGATCCCTTTGCATATCTTGACCATCTTCCCGTTGGGGAACAGGCTGGGCTGATTAAGACAATAAAAGAATCGGTCTCCAGGTCGCCCGCAGGAACAATCAATCAGTCCGCCATAAACCTTATTGCCGTTGAATACGATGCCGTCGGGATTAAAGTCAGCGGCATGAGGACGATGTATATCATTTACACGGGCGGACTCATGCTTCTTTTTTCTCTCCTTGGGGCTGCATGTTCCATAACAGTCGGGTATTTTTCGGCGCGCATAGCCTCCGGCTTCGGCAGGGACACCAGGCGGAGGGTCTTCAGCAGGGTAGAGCATTTCTCCAATATTGAATTCGACAGGTTCACTACATCTTCACTGATCACCAGGACCACAAATGACATAGAGCAGATACAGATGTTCCTGGTGATGATGCTCCGCATGGTCTTCTATGCCCCCATGATGGCCATCGGCGGCATAATAATGGTCCTTCGCGAGGATGTGTCCATGCTGTGGATCATCGCCATAGGCGTTGTGCTGATAATAATGATGATATCCGTTGAGTTTTACGTGGCCATCCCCAGGTTCAAGATAATCCAGAAGCTGGTTGACAGGCTTAACCAGGTCACAAGGGAGATCCTCACAGGCCTGATGGTAATCCGCGCATTTAATTCCCAGGGGTACCAGGAGGACAAATTTGACAGGGCCAATAAAGAGCTGACAAGGACAACGATGTTCATAAACGGCATTATGGTGATCATGATGCCTGCCATGATGCTCATCATGAACGGAGCAATGCTGTCGATCATCTGGTTCGGGGCCTACCGCATTGATACCGGCAACCTGCAGGTCGGGAGCATGATGGCCTTTATGCAGTATGCCATGCATATAATCATGTCATTCCTCATGGTCTCCATAACCTTCATGATGATGCCGCGCGCAGGCGTCTCGGCCCAGCGCATATCGGAGGTCATAGAAACCAAGGCGGCAGTGAAGGATCCTGAGGTGCCCGTTAAATTTGATCCGGCCATAAAAGGCCATATAGAGTTTCAGAAGGTCGCGTTTAAATATCCGGGGGCTGATGACTATGTCCTTCGGGACATTTCCTTCAAGGCCAGGCCGGGAGAGACAATCGCCTTTGTCGGAGGGACAGGTTGCGGCAAATCAACCCTGATAAACCTGATCCCACGGTTCTATGATGTCACGGAAGGAAGGATATTGATTGACGGCGCGGACATCCGTGAGGTGACCCAGCATGACCTGAGGGAAAAGATCGGCTATGTGCCGCAGAAGTCAATCCTTTTTTCAGGAACTGTTGAAGGCAATATCAGGTACGCCGATGAAGACATGCCTGACCATGATGTCAGGAAGGCCGCGGAAATATCCCAGGCCATGGAGTTTATCAGCAGGGATGAGAACGGCTTCAAGGCAGAAGTGGCACAGGGGGGAATGAATCTTTCAGGCGGCCAGAAGCAGAGGCTGTCCATTGCCAGGGCGCTTGCCCGCAGGCCAGACATCTATATCTTTGACGACAGCTTCTCAGCGCTGGACTTCAGGACTGACGCCGCCCTGAGAAGGGCGCTGAAAGAGGAGACAAAAGATTCAACTGTAATGATCGTAGGGCAGAGAATAAGCACAATAATGAATGCCGATCAGATTGTGGTAATCCATAAGGGGAAGGTAGCCGGTATCGGCAGGCATGGAACACTTATGGAGGACTGTGATGTCTACAGGGAACTTGCCCTGTCCCAGCTGTCAAAGGAGGAGCTGCAATCATGAGCGGGCGTGATGATCTGCGCAGAAGCGACGGACAGTTCGGGAAACTCCCTGCAAAGGGCGCTGATCAGCAGAAGGTCCCAATGGGGCCGGGGCCCTTTGGAAAAGGTCCGGGAGGCCCCATGGGCATCGGAATGGGCGGCGAAAAGGCAAGGAACTTCAGAAATTCCATGAAGATGCTATTCAGGTATCTCGGCGCCTACAGATATTCCATTATATTAATGCTTGTCCTATCCATACTCGGCACGGTATTCATGATCATAGGCCCGAAGCTTATGGGTGATGTCACCACAAAGCTCTTTGAAGGGGCCATGGCAAAGATCACAGGCACACAGGAAGGGGGGATAGACTTCCCGTATGTCGGAAGAATTGTACTGCTGCTTGCCTGCCTGTATATTATAAGCGCGTTGTGCACATATCTTCAGGGCCTTTTGATGAGCAATGTCTCAATAAAGGCAACCTATGAGCTGAGAAGGGAGATATCCGAAAAAATCAGCCGCCTGCCATTGAGATATTTCGACACCAGGAGCTACGGTGATGTATTAAGCCGCATCACAAATGATGTGGATACCATAAGCAACACCCTTAACCAGGGCCTGTCCCAGATTGTATCGAGCATAACCACCATCGTAGGCATCATAATAATGATGGCATGGATAAGCGTGCTGATGACCCTGGTAAGCCTCCTGATGCTTCCGGTATCCTTCGGTCTTGCATCATTCCTGATAAGAAAATCCCAGAAGTTTTATAAAAGCCAGAGGGATTATCTGGGGCAGGTCAACGGACATGTGGAGGAGATGTATTCCGGACATAACGTGATGAGGGCCTTCAACGGCGAGAAAAAATCCATAGGGAAGTTCGATGAGCTTAACGAGGAGCTTTACAGGACAGGATGGAAGTCACAGTTCTTTTCAGGCCTGATGATGCCTGTCGCCATGTTTGTCGGAAACCTCGGGTATGTTTTCATCTGTATCCTCGGGGGCTACCTCGCTGTAACAAAGGCCATACAGGTCGGCGATATCCAGGCTTTTATCCAGTATGTGAGGACATTTAATATGCCGATCTCCCAGATGGCCAATATAGCGAACGTAATGCAGTCTACCGCAGCTGCTGCGGAGCGCGTCTTTGAGTTTCTTGCGGAGACAGAAGAGACTGCCGAGACGGAAAATCCTGTCAGACCGGAAAAGATTACAGGAAGGGTTACATTTAAGAGTGTCAACTTCGGATATTCTCCCGATAAGATAATCATCAATAATTTTTCAGCGGACATCAGGGAAGGGCAGAAGGTGGCTATCGTCGGCCCTACAGGCGCCGGGAAGACGACAATGGTCAAGCTGCTCATGCGGTTTTATGACGTCAACAGCGGGGCGATCCTTCTGGACGGGGTTGACATACGCGATTTCGAAAGGAAGGACCTCCGTGCAAATTTCGGAATGGTCCTGCAGGATACATGGCTCTTTAACGGGACCATAAGGGAAAACATCCGTTATGGAAGAAATGACGCTGCGGACGAGGAGGTGGTCAATGCCGCCAGGGTAGCCAACGTGGACCATGTCATACACTACCTGCCCAAGGGCTACGACATGGAATTGAACGAGGAGGCTGATAATGTCTCACAGGGCGAGAAGCAGCTCCTCACCATAGCGCGCGCCGTGCTTGCCGACCCCAGGATACTGATACTGGATGAGGCAACCAGTTCCGTTGACACCATGACGGAGGTGCTTATTCAGAGGGCGATAGAGCGTCTCATGAGAGGAAGGACAAGCTTTATCATCGCCCATCGCCTCTCAACCATACGCAACGCGGATATCATCCTCGTAATGAAGGAAGGGGCTATAGTGGAGCAGGGCAGCCACAATGAACTTCTTGCAGCAAAAGGGTTCTATGCCTCAATGTACAACAGCCAGTTTGAGAATGCTTCCGCAGCTTAATAAAAGAAGGAGAAAAAGATGAACGATACATTATCCGAAAAGGTTCAGTGGCTGGTTGACCGGGCGCTGATAAGCGAGCTGCTTTTCAGCTTTGCGCGTGCTCTCGATACCAAGGACGTTGACGGTTATGTCAACAACTATGCAAAGGACGGGGTTCTTGAACTGCCTGATCCGACCTCAACCACCGGGGAGACCCTTATCGTCCCTCGCAGCAGGATGCCGGAGTTTGTCCGGAACGGGATTGTCAAGGCCTACAGCGCCACACATCATATAAGCGCCAACCATCAGATTACCATCACAGGAGATATCGCCATGTCCCGGTCTTACCTGCAGGCTGTTCATGTCGGCAGGACACCACTGGACCACTGGGATGCCGGAGGCTGGTATGACTGCAACTATGTCCGAACGCCTGAAGGGTGGAAATTCACACATGTAAAGCTTACGGCGGTATGGTTGACCGGCACGCCCGGGAGCATTGAACCGGAATAGGGAATCGCGGTCCCGGAAGTTTCTGATTATTATTGTTTTCATTCTTTATTTAGCTTATATTAAACTAAATTATGCTTGTCATTAAAAACAAGAGGATTGGCAAGCCCGTTCACATCCAAGACTGATCTGATAAAGACCAAAGAGGCCAGCATAAGGCCCCGGGACCTTTTAGATGTTGAAAACCTTAAAAACTTTTAACCCGTCCATAAACGGATAGCGACCGCCGGCTTAAGTGCTTCATTGACAACTGAGTTTTAAAGGAGGTGTTCATATGTATTGTCCCATATGTAAAACAGAATATCGGGAAGGATTTACCAAATGCGCCGACTGCATGGTGCCTTTGGTAGCAATCAGGCCTCCGGAAACATCGGAGCCGATACCTGAGTATGTCGATCTCCAGGAGGTCATGACAAGTATCAGCCTGGGGGACATCGAAATAGGCAGATCTATACTGAATGACAATCAGATACCATTTGTTGTTGAGGGTGAAATCGCTATAGGCATGCCTGCAAGGATCCTGGTTCCAAAGGGCAAGGTTGCCGAGGCAATGGAGCTTTTAAAGGGGATATAAAGGCAGGGAAAAATCCCGGAATGACCCGCCATGGACGTTTGGAAAAGATTTATTAATCTTCAGGTAACGGAGGATGACCTATGACAAAGGTTGAACAGGCTCTTTCGAAAATGATGGAGGGCTATAATTGCGCCCAGGCGGTTCTCGTTTCTTTCTGTGACGATCTGCATATTGATAGGAATACCGCCTTAAAGATGGTTACCGGATTAGGAGCCGGGATGGCGCGAAAGCAGGAGGTATGCGGCGCAGTGACCGGCGGGATAATAGTGATCGGGGCAAAATATGGAAGGGGAGAAAAGGACGATAAGACAGCTACGGAATTGACCTACAGGAAAACACGAGCGCTTATGGATAAATTTGCAGAGAAGCACGGGGCATTTATATGCCGAAGGTTGCTGAACGGCTCTGATTTGACTACAGAAAAAGGTCAGCAGTATTTCAAGGACAATGACTTGCTGAACAAGGTATGCATCCCATGTGTTCAGAGCGTTGTTGAGATTCTTGAGCATATAATATAACGTCGTACACTGTTCATTTATTAACCGTTATCTGATTTGCCAACGGATTGCCGAATAAAATTGCACTTTTCAGCATAGTATGTCGGAAACTTCTCGACATACTATGCTGAAAAGTGCTATACTTGCTCAACTTTGATACCTGCCATTTAGAGAACAACTGATATGATTGAGTCCATCAGAAAAGAAATTCCCCATGAAGAATTCGATTACCGTACGCTACTGGACTGCCTTAAGGAATACTCACACCCAAGGGACAAGATAACAGCTCTTCTTAGAAACGGCGACGTTATAAGGATCAAAAAGGGGCTTTATATTTTCGGCGACAAATACAGCCGCATGCCCTATTCACGTGAGATCCTTTGCAACCTTATTTATGGGCCATCCTATATATCAATGGAATATGCACTGCAGTATTATGGCCTGATACCTGAACGTGTTGAGGCAGTTACAGCCGTGACAACAGGCCGGGCGCGCAGGTTTTCCACTCCTGTCGGGCTTTTCATATATAATATGGTTCCTATGGAATCTTTCAGTATCGGGATGGACAGCGTGACACTCAGAGATGGTCGATCATTTCTGATTGCCACACCGGAGAAGGCATTGGCTGATAAGATCTATAAAGACCGGGGTGCAGGCATAAGTGCTAAGAAGGATCTGAGGATCTACCTGGAAGAGAATCTCAGGATTGAGCCTGTATCCTTGAAAAAATTAAGGCCTGAGCATATCCGGGAAATATCCGGACGATACCGGTCCAGGAGGATAAAGCTTCTAAGTGATTTGATCGATCGTATTAACAGGGGATGAAAAAAAGCCATGCATGACGCAATTTCCCGCATGATGTCTAAATATGAATGCCGTGGAGCGAATGATTATTCAAACAGTTTGCGGGAAATCCTGCAGGAAATTGCTCTCCTCGGGCTCTGGCGCGGAAGGTTTTTTGAAAAGGCTGCATTTTATGGAGGGACTGCTCTACGCATCCTCTATGGGCTGGATCGTTTTTCTGAGGATATGGATTTTTCTTTGCTTAAGCCAATGAAGGATTTTAATCTCTCTGCGTATATGGCTTTTGTGGGAAAAGAAGGATGCTTTATCCTCTGAAGCATTCAAGGATTTGCTGAGGGCAGTTATAGAGAAGCTGGATATTGAGCAGGTTAGCCGGGAGGTTGAACCTTTTGTCCGCAATCCTGAGAGCCTTTCACTCTGGTCCAGAGAATTCTTTCATGATGTCGCCTTACGAGTAAAGATTATTTAACTGTCTCACTATCAGAATACAGCAATTCGGAAGGGATGCTTTTAAAGACTAATTAAGAACCAACATGCATAAAAGGAGAAGAACAATGAAGGATAATGGCGGCGGCATTTTCGGCGGTATTTACGGGACGGCATTCATAGGTGCAGCGATCTATTTCATTAAGCATGCGGCCACATTCTGGATAGGAGTATGGGGTTTTTGCAAGGCCCTTTTCTGGCCCGCCGTGCTGATGTACAAGCTGCTGGAATACCTGAAAATGTAGTGAATCAACAAGGAGTATATATGGTCACATCAATTATTCTTTTAAATGTGGAAAGAACAAAGATCAACGAGGTCGCTGAGCAGCTGGCGGAGATGGAGGGCATTTCGGAGGCCTATTCTGTCAGCGGGAAATATGACATTGTCGCAATAGCGCGTGTTAAATCAAATGATGATCTTGCAGATCTTGTCACAAAAAAACTGCTTCAGATCAACAGTATCCTGAAAACAGAGACGATGCTCGCTTTTAAGGCATATTCACGACATGACCTTGAATCAATGTTCAGCATCGGGATGACAAAATAAAAGGGGGAATATGAAGACCGTACTTATCACGGGGGCGTCGTCCGGATTCGGCAGGCGTGTTGCGGAGAAACTGCTGGC
>Ga0209287_10000533_pt1 | contig 22130 bp, 20 predicted proteins | sample PPLLak3cmMay2015_2_FD_187255 | JGI IMG/M metagenome (GOLD analysis project Ga0209287, IMG submission 187255) | Freshwater sediment microbial communities from Prairie Pothole Lake near Jamestown, North Dakota, USA - PPLs Lake P8 Core (1) Depth... | ecosystem: Environmental > Aquatic > Freshwater... | reverse complement strand
ATGTCCTATTTTACAAGCACTGCATACAACCCACGAGAAAAAGAATTCATCCCCATGGATGAACTCATAGAAACTCCCCGTTTTAATGAACTAACAACTGCTATCAAAGTCCCACTCTATCAACAAGTCATGGACAACGACTTACCAGTCCCACAACCTTTCTACCAGCAGTCAAAGTGGAATTCTATCATCTGTAATGGTGAAGAAGTCAATTCAGTAGGTCCAAAGTATGACCTAATTCAACATCAGGACGCATTTGTGACTATCATAAACACCCTGCATAAAGCAGGATTAGAAATGCAAGGAAGAATCAATGACTATGGAAAAATTGCATGGTTAGACATGATATTTGAGAACATGAAAATATCCGATCCAAGTGGTAGCGATATCAACCTTGGATACTCTGCTCGAAGTGGATATGCATTCCATGGACTCAACATCATCCCCTATGCAGTAAGAGGAATGTGTTCAAACGGAATGATATTCAACCAAACCCCAAAACTCCAGGGGTTAATGGACATCATCAATGTCAGCCATGTTGGTGATGCAGCAAAACGCCTGGTTGACAAGATGAAAGGACTCCTACAAAACACGATTGCAGTAGAAGGAATATTCATTGAAATGTTCAACCGTGCAACCCAGGAAACATTCAGATTCTCATCTGAAAAAGAACTCGAACTCACAATTGCAAGTTATGGTATCAGTGAAAAACAAACAAAAGAAGCACTAAAAAGAGGCACAATCAACCTATCAAACTGTTCACGCTACGAAATATATAATTGCCTCACTGAATATGCAACCTGGGGAAACTTATCACCAGGACTGTATGAATCTGTCCAAACCGCAGGGAACAAACTCCTCAACGAATCATATGAGAACACAATCGGCAGAATATCTGCCACTCCACTAACGGTATAAAACAATGCAAGACATAACCCCACTCACACTTTGGACACAACATCCAATGTCCAAAGGTGGAAAAATGAGTGGTATATGGTCCTGGGGAAACACCTCCCCACTTGCTAACGAATTCTGCATGAACAAATGCTCATTCACCAACCATTGCTATGCAAAAAGGTTAGTAATGGTCAGACCAAATGTGCATAAAGCATACCAAAGAAATGCAGAACTCCTAGCAAAACCACTACCAGAATCTCTCTTATCATGGGCTCCACTCGGATCTCATAGAATTCAGGCATTCGGTGAACTCTTAAACGATAATCACTGGAGAAATTGCGTATTACTTGCAACACTCAATACGCATGCAAAATTAACAATTTGGACTAAAAGATGGAATATAATTGCAGATTCAAAATGGCAATGTCCAGAAAACCTCCAAATAATTGTCTCCGGCGACTATCTCAGCAATGATCTAAAATCGGAAATATACCCGACATTTTTAGTGAGCAAAGAGGAACCTGAAATTCCTCACATAAAATGCAGCGGAAAGTGTGTAAACTGTCAATACTGCTATAGATGGAGCAGAAATGCTGGTTTGGACCCCGCAGTTCCAATATGGGAGAAACCTCGCTAATAATCGCAGGATTAATCAAATTCTTTGAAGTATTTGCAATCTTATACTTCTTCTGGATGGTTGCCCGGATCTTCTGGGCATGAACACATTTTTATAAACTAACAACAAACAAAAAGCAGATAAAAGGAGAGATAAACATGGCTAAAGCAATTTTGCAATCAGTGGGCGACGACACAGTCGCATTCGGCGACCAATGTTATTGGGTAGCAGAAAATGTAAAACGGTTCTTAACAAACTTCCAGACTGGGATGGAGGTTGACGTAACAGTCAAGGAAATTGATGGGAATCAAATAGTGACATTTCTCAAAAAGGCCGGGTTCCCAACACAACCAAATGGACCACGGCCAACACCAGCACCAGCAGGAGGACAACCATACCAGGCGCCACGACCAGCAATGCCAACACCAACACAGAACAATGATGCAATGTATACTCTAGCAGCAACAATCTGTGTAGCATACAACCTTGATACAAGCCTGGTAGAATCAGTAGCAAAGGTTCTAGCCGGAAAGGCTTAAACCCCGTTTAATTCTTTTTTTATTTTTCGCTCCAGGGGTAGTATTTCCCTGTTCGCACCGGGTGATAAAAATGTTTACATGTGAAAATTGTATGGAAGAATTCGAAGATGATGAAATGTCAGAAACCTGGAACATCTGTATCAATTGTTATGAAAACGATGAAACAACACTCCTGGTTGCTCTTGACATCATCTAAAACACACCCCAGTTGTATTTCCCTATCCAAACCGGGGATTGTATCGACAAAAGAACAAATGCAATTTTAGGCGCCTCTATAAGAGGCTAAAGAAAAGGTGGTAAATATGGCAGGAATAGTCCAATTATGGAAAGATAATCTAGAATCATTCCACAAAGGGGAATTGCTCGTTTTAAAAGCAGAATACCCCAAAAAGGCAACAATTACAATCAACATCAACAACGCATGCCCGGAATTATTTGATGAAATTGTAAAAGACCCAATGCTCGCTGAAAATGCGTTATATTCAGCGCTCATGGAAGGAAAGTATATACCTCAATGGAATGGGTCAAAACATTCCATAAATGTAAGGTTCATTGGGTTTCCACATCGCATTAAAGTAAAAGACCTAAACTCAAAATACCTGGAAAAATTCACATCACTCCGGGTAGTTGTAAAGAAAGTAACAACGGTCAAACCAAGGCTAGTTCACGCAGCGTTCAAATGTAACGCATGTAAAGAAAAAATTGTGTATATCCCCGTTGAAGACGAGGAAGTAACACCCCCGAATGACAAGTGTCTCTGTGGTGGTAAGTCGTGGAGGTTCCTTCTCCGGACCTCACTGAAAAAAGACTACCAACTAATCACCGTCCAAGACCCGGCAGAAGATGGTGCAGGTTCAAAACCAGAAACTCTCATTGTAAAACTATTAGACGACCTGACCGGGAAAGTTCAGCCAGGAAACATAATTGTCATCAACGGCATATACCGGGGACACCAGAAAAAGAACGGGGCAACACTCGATACATACCTGGACGCAAAATCAGTTGAGATTACGAACAAAGATTTCAGCAAAATAGAAATTACAGAGGAAGAAATCCGTGAATTCGAAGAACTTGCAAGAAATCCAGAAATATACAGTATGTTATGGTCATCTATCGGTGGAGTGGTCAAAGGATGGGAAAGTGTCAAACAAGCGATACTACTCCAGTTACTTGGAGGTTGCGAGAAAATTAACGACGATGGCGACCGCTTTAGACCAGATTTCCATATCTTGCTCTGCGGAGATCCTTCCGTTGCCAAATCGAAGATTCTCAAGTCTGCATTCAACTTATGCCCCAGAGGTATTTACGCATCTGGCAAGGCTACATCTGCTGCTGGGCTCACTGCAGCAGCAACAAAAGGTGCAGATGGAGGATGGGAAATCGAGGCTGGTGCAGCCGTATTAGCCGACAAAGGAATCCTGTTTCTGGATGAACTGGACAAAGTAGACAAAGAAGCAGTATCGTCTCTCCATGAAATCCTGGAAGAACAGGTATTACACATCAGCAAAGCAGGAATCTGCGCTGACCTATCAACACGGGAATCGTGTCTCGCAGCAGCAAACCCAAAACGGTCGCGGTTCGATAGAAACCTCGACCTGGCATCACAGGTGTCGTTTGCCCCATCTCTCCTATCCAGGTTCGGTCTTATCTTCCTCATGATAGACGAACCAGACAAAAAGAAAGACCGGGGAATTGCAAAGCATATAATCAACTCACACCGGGGAATGACACCAGAAAAGCCAATTAGTGTCGACACACTCCGAAAATACATCGCACACGCCAAGCAGTCATGTGAACCAGAAATCACTGATGAAGCAGCACAAATGTATGAAGACTACTACGTGAGGATAAGGGAGAAAACACAGACGGCTATCCCTATAACACCCAGGCAGATTGAAGATATCATCAGAATGTCAGAAGCAAGTGCAAAAACCAGGTTAGCAAAGACAGTCGAAAAAATTGATGTTGACCGGGCAATCGCAATTTATGAGTCGGCAATGATGATGACAGCAATGGACCCATCAACAGGAGAAATCGACGTTGACAAAATGTCTGGTGAAATGTCAAACTTCACCCGTGACGCAATGCAGAAAGTAAAACAACTCAGATGGGATTTCCATGACAGCACCGGGAACTGGCCATCAAGAGAACAACTAAGAACAGAATGCGAAAAAATAGGGATGACAAAAGAACAAGCAGACAAAATGACCGTGCAGGTATGGAGAGAACTGGGTTTGAATGCATTCTAATTCCCCCAAACCTATCCCTTCACAGTGTGAACTCTATTGTTCTGAATACATTTTAACCACATGGAACGAGATGGAACTTGAAGTGTGTGGATTGTGCGCCTTGCGTATCAGAACACTCAAAAACTGCCCACGAGACAATCCATTACCTGCCCCTGTTGTGAGTAGAGGGAAGGGTAGTTGGTCGCAGTCTGTTGGTGCTCGGAACCGTGAAATTGCAAAGGCGGAGGCTATCAAAGCAGCCAGGGATGCCCCGGTGGAAAGGGAGACATACCAACAGAAAATCACTAGGTTATCAGGGGCATATGGGAAGAAAAAGAGAAAGAGATGACACCATTTCAAAACAATTTGAAATGAATCTATTTCAAAACATTTTGAATTCAATTAAGTTTGAAAAGAACGTTAATATAATGATCAATTCATATTATCTTAGTACATCCCCTCCGGGGCACGGCCACACCCCGACGGGTACAACCACCCCTCACAAAAGGGCAAGCCCGAAGGGCATTATTACTATTTTAATAATGATCTTAGATCATTAATGATCAGCACGCGATTTAGTTAACAGTGTGAATTGGGATTATTTTGCAATTTGAAGACTTTCCACGCCCTGGATTTAAATTTTGCAAGCAATGCTTTGAGATTGCCCATGAGTGTGTAGACGGATGGTATTGCACAAAAACACTACAGCCAATATTTACAATGCAGGAATGTCCTATGGCGGAACGGGTTCCAAAACCAATCCCAGACCCTGCATATGTCTGGTTTCCAAATGGGTGGGTTGCATTGCGGTATTGCAAGCAGGTATCCCATGGGAGGCCTTGCCAGTTTTGTATTGGGGAGGAATGTTCAATACTTGGGTACCTACTCCCAATAAAGAACATGCGGTATTGTCCGGCACGTCGATACAACCCGGAAACAATGCGGTATTACCCAATACATGAAAACTATGATATACTACGAAATGAAACAGAGTTATATTGAGAGGTGGATTACATGAAGAATGAAATGAACGAGAAACTGTCCAAGATAGAAGAAATCAGAACCCGTGTAAATGAAATGAAACTTTTGAACACTGGAGATTCGGCAGCACACCTGGAACGAATGTCAATTGAAGAAGCCCTGAATGAATCTCCCTATAAGGCCCACCTGTATATAGAGAGAGATTTCCAACATCTCATATTCCTTGAACTCCAGGAACAAACTGTCATCCTACAGAAAATGTTCAAATTTCTCACAGACCAACACCAAGGCACTGCAAATGTAGGATCATATGCCAGTGCCATGAACGTATCATTTGCACACAACGAGCCCCCTGTAGAGGCTCCAGGAGAATGTGTTGAAGTGGCCCCGGGAATGTCGCCACTTGCAAATGAGACCGTGGTGATGCATGGAGATAGTGGGGAATCTCCAAAAACCACCCCGCGAAAATCTACTACAAAAAAGAAAATTGTGAGAAGATAACATGGAGAGTGATAAAATCTGCCCGTTTATGAGTCGGCCAAACATTACCCAAAATTTCAGGCTTGGGATAGTAATTTGTCAGCAGGAACGCTGCATGGCGTGGGGCAAAGTCGGACAACAACCATGGCTTGAGAATTTGTATGGGTGCAGGCTGATACCATGACACGTTTATATCAATCTCATTATGTAAAATGCCCGTGGAGAGAAGATGAAAAAGACAATGTGTGTATAATCAGTATTGGGTATTGCATATCTGATTGTCAATTTTACAAATCACACAATGAACATGCACTCGAATGTGTATATCCTGAAAGGCAACGAGGTAATCGATGATTCCACCGGTTGAAAAGAGACGAATTCGCGATTGCTCATGGTGTATGTTCTCGGTTGAATCAGGAGATGTGATGGAATGTAGTAATTATATGTCTGGGTATCGTGATTCGTATTATAGAGGGTTTAGAAACTGCAATTTTAATATGACCACTGAAGAATATGCTGAACTCATCGATTCAGGAGTGATACCATGAGCGATGATAAATCATGCCCATTTTGTGGACATACAGACATTGAACATTTTTATAACCGAACTGGTATTGATCATTCGACTTGCCAATATTGTGGGGCATCTGCAAAAGATTGGAATGTTAGATATGATTTATCAACCGCCGATCTTGTATCTGAACTCGCAAGCCGGGAGGGTGCTGAGTGTATTCAAACGTATGATTTGGATGAATTTAATTGGACGGTATGGGACAGAACCGACGATATTCAGGTAAATGGTGGCAGGGTAAGGCGCCCTGCTAAAATCCTAGTGGTGGTGAACAATGAGCAATGATGAATATATAAAAAGCATTCCAACTGCTAACCTCGTTGCAGAACTTAAAACCCGTCCACGCGATGAATTGTATCCAAGAATGTTTTTTTTATCTATCGCATCTACACCAGATCTCGTCGCTGAACTGGCAAGCCGGGAGGGTGTTGATTACACTGAAGTAGATAATGAAAATGATCTGGAGTTATATGTAGTTGGCCCGGCAAAAATCCTCGTGGTGGTGGATTGAATGGTTATTACTCCAGTAAGTATACGAGCTACACGTCCCTGTAAATTTTGTTGTTTTAGTGATTCGTGGGTATGTGGAAAACAACATGAGCGGGGGAATGCCCCGTGTGATCATCATTTTACAATATCTGAAATTGATGAACTAATTGATACGTATAATGATGGTGGTGGATTAGATGACGCCTGAAGAAATTGCAGCAATTGAAAACATGATCCGACAGAAACGGGTGTGCTATACCTACTATTCCAAAACCTGGATTGAAGCACTTGAATGGGTGTTAAAGTTACAAAAGAAGGAATAGTGTTAAGAGGAAAGTTATAGAAGTTTAACCATGTCTACTGTTGCAGTAAGAATAGAAATGGTAGAGGTTGCATCTTCTGACGGGCAACCAACCACCGGGTTCCGGGCATATGCGTCTGACATCGGACTGTCAGCAGAATCGGTAACTCTTGCCACCTGTATAGCCACAATTAAAAGCGCTATTGATACGTATCTTAACGATACTACCAGTCTCATTTACATCAAAGGCGATTTACGGTTTTCTACCGAGTAACGCCACAATCTTTTTTATCTTATGTGAGACAGTAATTATGGGTGTGGTGTGTCACCAGGTGATACGAAAATGTGTAACTACACCCAACTGGAGAAAATTATGGAAGTTGTTTTTACAATCGAAACTACAAATGGTAAAGTGTGGAAAGCGATGTGTTCTGACCCATCCCTGGAAGTAGAAGGGCCTGATATCATATCAGTAAGTAAGAGCATGGCAACAATGATTGAAAACTGGTTCACAACCACGTTTAACTCAACTAAAAAGGTTATTGTGGAAGTCCCGGTTATCAAAGCCAGGGTAAAAGCAAATATTTCCGTGCGGTCTGAGAAAGGACTGGATGAATTTCCCTCTGAAGACGGGGAGACCCCAATCGTACATACCGCAGAAAAGATACCCAGAACACCACCAGCCTTACCACAACCACCTTCACGGGTCATCGACGGGCCATGTAAGTATATCAGTGATGGAAAAGGTGTGTATGCCGTGGGCATGTGTGAAGCAGTGTCTGATGACCCAAGTGATACACCCGGACTCCTGGTAGATAATGAAGGAGTATGCAAGGGAGATTATGAACGGTGCAGGTTCTATTGTGCTGCAGGAACCAGAGTATCCCCATCCCAGGGAGCGTTTGAATCTACCCAGGTAGAAGATGATTATATGGGAGTGGATGAAGAAGAAGATGGATATGGAGTAGACGACGAAGTAGAGCAGTGGAAATGATATGGCAGCACCACAAAGAAAACAACGGGTAAAAAACTCTACAACAATTGTAATAGATGATATAAAGTTCACGTCAAAGGCAGAAGCATACTATTACACCATTTTGAAACAGCAACTGGATAATGGCGAAATTGAACAATTAAAATTGCAGGAACCGTTTGAACTCCAGCCACAATTTAAAAAGTGTCAGTGCCATGGATGTGACTTTATCTGGATAAGACCCCCAGACGAAAAACTCCCGGATTATAAACGGTATTACACTGCACGGGAGTGCCCTGTATGTGGGACAGAATTGAAGTTGCACCGGGAGATGACATATATCTGCGATTTCCTAGTAACTGACCTGGAAGGGCTTGAGCACGTTATTGATGTAAAGTCAAGCCAATTTTTTCAGACTGAAATATTCAAGATGAAAAAGAAAATTTTTGAGTTCAGGTTCCCGGAGAAGTTACTGGAAGAAGTGTATCCAAAAGTTCCAAAAGGATGGGGGACTGAAAAAGTAATATGATATCTGCACAACTCGCCGGATTTATAGGGTTCATTTTTGGAGCCCTTGTCATGTATTTTGTTTTCATGTACAAACATGGAGACAAAATTATGAAAGATTAAGTTGTGGCGCTTTACGGGTTCCATCAGGATACCCATTGACAAACCACAATTGCTGCCATTTTTCTACGCAGTATTCAAGATAATCTTCGTCCATTTCCCATTTCATAATTTTTTGTACCTGGTCATTTGAATAATCTTTCCAAGTAACTTTTGTAACAGGCGGAGTAATTGGAGATGCAACAGCGACTGATTTTTCCCACCAGGTCTTTGTAGCACTTGATTTCTGAACCCATGTAGTATCGAACCCTTTTGTTCGTGGATTGACAAAATATAGACGTTTACCATAATTCGGATCCCATGTAATATCAAGGTGCCATGTATTATTTGGTTCGTCAAAATACTGGGTTGCATGAATCAGGGGACGGGGAGTAAGAACCCCACACATATCTTTTGAACGATGAGACGACCCAAATGACCCAAAATTAATATCTTGCATAATATTTTCATAAATGTAAAATTTCACTGCTGCAAGATATTGGGTTGCCAAATCATACGCTTCTTGTGCCCCAGCATCGCCGCCATCTGCTGCTGCTTTAACAGTTGCAAAAGAATTTACAAATCCCGTGGTATATCCAATAACACGTTCGCCAGATTTTGGTTCATAATCTCCAGGCTGCCGCTCTGTTGAATCAATATAGTCTGATTTTGTACCAATTTGATGTAAAATCTCGCCTGATGCAACGGATTCAAATTGGTTCATTGAATGGAATCGATACGGCCATTGTGCATATTTTGTCTTGCTGTATTTATTTCTAAGATACTCAAACGAATCCCAGGTAATTCCTGTAAAAGTGAACGTTTCGGTTTTGAAATTGTAAATTGGGGATATTACAACATCTTCGTTTGCTTGACGAGATTTCATTGTTGGGAAACACCCGGATATCCCACAGTTTTCATAATATCCATGAGATACATGCCACAACTTTTCTGGGGATATCTGATAACACCTGGCAGTTGTGTCCATGCTTGGAATATATTTCATTGTGTTTACCGTAGGAACTGCAAATGTCCAATTTACATTCGGCCATGATTGCGGATATGACCATGTAACAGTTACAAGTTCTCCTTCATGCCCAGAAACCATTCCATCTAAAGAATCTTCTCCAGTAAGATATGACGATACTAAGTAAGTTTTTGGCAATATAGGGGATGCTACAGGGTGAGTATATATAATACCGTCTATTGAAGTTAAAATTGGATTTATTTTATGATCTGCAGAATTTGTGTATGGGCATGACGCCGGACGCGAAATAACATCCCACCCAGGATCATTTCCATCACACCCTTTTAAAAGTGGAACTCTTGCATATGCTGAATAAACAGTCCCACACCCAGATCTACCAACAAACTCTTCTTCATAATACGCAGTACCAATAGAATACATGTGGGGATAATATGCAAGCGGAGCTTCAGCCATATTGAATCCAGTGGGATTGTCACCAGTTGCAGATCCTACCTGGAAAAATCCGGTTCGGTCAAGATGTATCTGAGCAGGTTTCATTAAATTCGCATTACGCCAAGGTTCTTCATATTCCCACCATGATGCAGGGTCAAATGCCCTCATATCGGGACTTGCTGGCTGAATATTGCCCGCCCCGCTAGTTCCATAATAGTTCCTGGTAAACAGGTCGCACTGTGCAAAAAGAAGATCCATTTCCATTGCAAGTTCGCGGCCCGAATTTGAACCAGACATAGGATACCATTCAGAACGCCATGACCGAATATTATATGGCATCTGAACAGTGGTATTTGAATTTGGACCAGTATATGTGGGTCTTGGAGATGCGACGGTGGTATCAAACTTTATCTGACATTTTGATAGTGTCCTGTTGCCAAGACAACTAAAATATCGATAATCAATATCACCAAGAACCCCGGATGCAGTAAGAAGAGCACGGTCTCCGCCGACAGTATATGTCCACGGAGACTTAAAACACCATTTGTTGTATGTACCAGACGCTCCTTTTCCAAGATATGCAGTGGTATCCATATCATACCGCCAAATGGTGTTATATGAATATGTAGACGGGATATACGGGCCAATCCTCCCAACATCGATTCCATTATTAATTGGAACATAGCCAGATGGCATTTCAGAATCTTCACGCCAATAAAAATACAAATATTCTGGAGATGAATAAGACAGCCCTTCCCAGTGTGCAGATGGGTATGAATTGTATCTATCCATTCCAAACCAAGTGCCACAACAAGCGTATACATTCCCATACGCGTCAATATCCAGTTTTAATGGAGGTGATGATATTGTATATGCACATGGGCCCCTGGTGTTTGGATCAACGTAATACTTGCCTCTAAACCCGCGACTACCTGGAACAAACGGCAAATAATCCCAAGTCTTCCATTTTGTTTTCTTGTTGAAACATATGATGAACATCCTGGCCCTTGGCAACCCACATCGATACATCCGGTCTACCTGTTCGTTGTATGTACCAGCATGGGGTGGTCTATATTGTCTGGGGAAATACCCAGGATCGTATACTGGATAATTTGTAGGAACTGCAGAACTGCCATATAAGTATAAGTCATCATATTGAACAGCAACGCGGCATTCATATCCCATGTAACTGGTATTCTTAACTGCATTTGGCCACACATCACAATAATGCCACCCAATCTGGAGAAGACACCATAAATTTCCTTTTGAATCTTCTTTAATATCCCTCACTGCAATGTTAGCAGGGTCGGATGACCCAGCCATGGATTTCCAAGGTTCCCACCCGGTCAAATCCCAGGGAGATGCAACACCAGCATGAATAGGACCAAGAACACCAGAGTAAGATGCAGGGCGAATGTAGTTTGTTGCAACATCCCGATCTCCTGATATATACCTTACAACATGAGTATCATATGACCTGGGAATGTCTTCATATGCTGGAGACGCTGCAGTAACAAGTGGTTCATAATTAAGATACCGGTCATACCAGTATGGGTTTACCCAAAGCGGGGCGTTTACATTCCGTTCATAGGTATCTACACGCTCATATGACATGTTTTTGATGATCTTGAATATAACTGGTTCCAGGTCTATGTTATCTAATATAGAGCCGGTTTCTGACATTTTGATAAGATGAATAGACGAGTCAACCACCCGGTCTCTCCAATCGTCATAAATCGATTCCCACACGTATGAATGATAAAATGCCTGTTTAGATGTCCAGAACTCATATTTCTCTTCTACTGGATACATTCCAACTGGATTCATACCGCCAGATACCGCAATATATTTCCCAATTTCAGGAACACCGCATTGTATTGCATAGTTTCCCTGGTTAAAAGATTCAAAAGCGAGTTTTGTATCCGGGTCAGGTGCCCCGGAAAACATTCCAATCTTGATATTCCCATCAAACACCCGGGTACCGGACAGCATTATCGCACCATTCTAACCCAGGTTTTTGCCCCGGTTTTGACATTCTGGACTTGTGCTGCATACCCGTTTTCGCTGGTGTTGATGGTCTTGGAAAGTTCCTGGTTCCTGTGTCTTTGACTGGTAGTATCTTTTGAATCCTGGAGATATTCCATGACAGACTTAAAATCGGTCCCTGCGGTTCCAAGAGTCACTTCGGGTGGACCAGTCTGTGATTTTCTTACTGAATTCACCACAAATTTTTGTTTGATTTTATACCATGTGTCAGAGTTTTCAGGGAGTTCTATCCAGTCGCTGGTATCACCTGCAATTTCTTCTACGCTGGAAGCATAATCAAACCAATGGGTTGGATACCAGCATTCATCATTTAAATCATACCGATTCATGCTTGAAACGTTTAACTGGACAACCCGCCCCGGGAAAACACCAGCAGGCACAGTCCACGGGTCATACGAAAGAACGGTAAAAGTAACAGTCACAGGAAGGGCAGATAATCTAAGATATCCCTCTGCAGATTTGTCAAGCCCATCTGTATCTGATATCCCTTTTACCTGAACCTGAGTAGGGATATATCCATATCGATGAATCAGAGAGTCTCTGGCATATGTCTCGTAAACATCTGTCCCATCATCAAGATAATAATATGAGTCTGGGAAGACAATTGAATTTTTATGATGAACATATTTTTCTGTCCATTGAATTTCTGATGGTTTGAGCCCCTTTGGGCACAATTCTGCGAATTGTGTGTCATTTTTAATGTTTTTACATGCAAGTAGTGGGCACACTGACTCTGCATCAAAACACACCGGGCATGCAGTACCAGAATTTGTAATAATATCACTGTGAATAAATTCAATCCCGGTCGTTTCTATCTGGGCTGCGAGTTCACAAAACGATGAGATTTCTTCGTTTGCATCAGCACCACCATATGGGCACCCAGTTGTCCATCCGAGATGCCCATTCCGTGTTCCACAATGTTCACATGATGCAGTTGCGCATGTAGGAACTCCTCTTATAATTCTTTGAATTCCATAATATGATGTGACATCGGTAGAATTATCTGACGAAACTCGATAAAACATTCGTTCGGAACCTATCCAGAAGAACCCGGTTTCACTTGGTAAATTTTTATCAAATGTGAGGTAAGAAGACACCGATATCATACAATTGAGCAATAATACCGGGTCATACAGTGCGTGCAAGGCGCTCTCTGTGCCATATGCATTGATATTTCGTTTGTTCTCAAAATCAATGCTGTATTGTACGGATTCTACCCATTCCGTTGCATTAAAATCGATGGATGCTACAACAACGCCATCTGAAGAGTATGAAGCTAGTGATTGGAGGTGCTCGTTAAGAGTATCGTCTGTAATATCCCCATTTTCCCAACTTGCAACACGGTATCCAGGGAGGAACCAGGTTGAATGAATTTTCATTATTTCATCGTTAATTTGAACTAAATCTCCGGGTAATATTGCATCAATTGAATAGTCATCTTGTGATGCCTGGTAATACCAGAAATATGGGGATGTGTCTGACATCTCGGGTTTTTTTAACTGGGTGTCTTTAATTTCTGTTATTCTTGGAACAACAGACCAATCTCCCATTTCAGCATCCATTACAACCTGGTTTATTCCGATGTCTGATTCAGCACCCATAACAACAATTGATGTTGCAATCTTACCATAATCTACAGCAATTGACACGTTTGCGACATCTTTCCATTCTTCTAAAATTTCAAATGGCAAATCTGAAAAATCGTCTCTGAAATATGCATCAATTGTTTTTGTGTAGGTTCCCCCGGATTTCGTGGCGTATATTGTATAGTCAAGCCCAAGGGTTTGCAAAATTGTTGAGATATGAGATATGTAAGACCCATTTCGAAGACTATACGAAATGTATCTTGGGTGTGTATCAAATACCTCCGGGTAATTAAATTCCCACCCATCTGGCAAAAGGTATGATTTTATGAGTTCGATTGCATTTGTTTGCCTAAATAGCGTTTCTTCTGTAATTAAATTATTCCGGAGTTCACGTGCGTATGATTCTGCAGTTATTGCTATTGTCAATTTATTTTTAGATGCATCCGAATTGGTTATAATTCCATAAAATGAGGCTGTTTCAATGTCAAGTAAACACCCTTCTTTGAAATTGTCTACATCGGTTGCATATGAACATACAATAGTTGATTTAAAAATATCAACCGATTTTGCATTATATTCAAAAGAGTAGTTTTTGAAATAGACCATACAGGTTTATCGGTCTTTATCCGCTATAACCATAATGGCCATCTAATGATGTTATTGCAAGCCCAAGTCGAAATGATATGATGTTGCCCTGGCCACCAACAATGTTAGATGAATACCCGGTAATAAACACTGGATATACACGGGATGAAAGAACAAGAATTAATGGACTCCCCCGAGATTCTTCTTTGATAACCTTTTTTGTAGTTCGGATGTCTTCAAGCAGCATGTCCCGTCCTGCGAGGCCATCAAACCACACACCAGCGATGGTGAACACCCCAGAATCAACGAATCCGATTTCAGTACCCCATTGAAACTGGTATGGTAATGGAACCAGAATTGGAGATGATGTAAACCCTTTGTCAACACTTTGAATACCGCCACGATACTTTATATCAGGGTCTGTCGATTCGTGGGTTTCGGTGAGATCAATCATTGTAAATTCGGTTCCTTCAGTTGTTCCTTCAATTGTAATTGTTGCGGCATCAGTAAGTGCAGCCGCTCCAACCGTTGATGGAACAAACCCAAGTGAAAGTATACCAGTTGATGCAGTTGGAGATGCAACACCTGTCCATGTACATGCATGCCACCCGCCAATTGTGTTTTCGGTCATTTATATTGACCTCTGTATACCGGATGAGTTCCCCATGCCAGCAAGCCACTGCTGGAACATTCTGAACAGTTCATATGGATCTGAATTTGCCATTTCGATTGTGTTATAGTTTATCGTAGGCTGTTTCATGTTATTGGAAATCGTGTTCAATGCATTTACAATATCCCGGTTTGAAGATGCTAATAGAGAGCTGCTACTCACACCAATGGGGGATATGGTTTCGCCTTTGTCTACCCATGCAAGTCCGGATTTTCCAACATATCCACCAGTGTCAAATTTTGGTATGGGAAGTTTTTCTGCAATGCCATTAACAATTCCAGATCCGGTGTTGATAACATTGGTTCCAACCCCGGTTACAGCATTCATTATGGCATTTGAAATGTCAGTTGCCAAATTTGAAAGTCCGGTTGTTACAGTTGTTGGAATTGCAACGAGCGATTTTACAATGTTATCAAACGCGGTTGTTACAGTTGTTGCAAAGTTGTCTATAACTCCTTTAAATTCGTAACCAGCATTGTAGATTGCGTCAAATACAACAGATCGCCCAGACGTGGAATCTCCGGTTATGAGATTTCCATACATGTTGAACATCTCTTTGAACATGGTTCCCATAACACCCTGGTTGGTATCGGTTATGAAAGCCGATTCGCCTTTACCAACCCGGTCAAAGATTCCGGCGATGTTATGATACCAATCTTCAACACCTCCTCCAACCACTCCCGGAAGCCCCATGATTGCAGATCCCACACCAGACGTAGCAAGACGGCTTAACCATGGGTTATCGGATTCCTGCATGCCCAGCGTGCGTCTGAAGAAGTTTTCCCCATTGGCACCAAGATCTTTAAAGAATGGGTGTGCGAGGAACCCACCAGCACCACCAAGGAGTGAACCACCAACAGATGCTGCTGTGCCACCAAACCCTGCGATTTTGGATGCTGCTTTATTGAATACCCACTGACCTGCCATTGCAGGTGCGATAGACGTGAGAATTTTGATTGGGTCTGTCTCTCCTTTGAATATCTCATTTAATCCAACAAGCCCTGCTGTTGGGAGATACCCGCCTTTCATTAACTTAGAACCAAATTCTTTTGCGCTGTCCCAAACCCCACCTTTTGTTTTTGGTCCCCCGAGAGCGGCGTCTGCCCCGGGAGATTTCCCAAACAATCGGTCTATAAATTCACGCAATGGTTTTATCGATTCCGCCAAGTTATTAAATGACGTTTTTACAATGTCAATTACACCTTTTATACGGTCAAGTGATGTTTTGAACTTTTCAAAAATACCTTCAACCAATAGTTTTACCCGCTCAAATGGTGCTTTAATTCGTTCCCAGATTTCAAGAGCCCTTGATTTGATACTGTCCCAGATTTCAAGTGCCCGTGCTTTTATTTTGTTCCATGCGTCTAATGCACGTGTTTTTAGTTCTTCCCAGATCTGCCCGAGTCGGTCGCGAATACCCTTTCCAATATCTCCAATATCAAACCCACGAGGCATCGTCCCGGTTGGCATAATGGGTTGGTTTCCTCGTAGCAGGTTGTAAATTCCAATAAGTGATGCAGCAATCCCGATACTTACTACAAGATTTCCGCCCAGTAGAGTCCGGAGTGCCCCGAACCCACCTTCAGCCACCGTTGATGTGATCGTTGTTCCCCGATCTATGGAGTTCTTTACAGATTGCCACCCACGCCCCGCCAAGGCACCTATAGCGAGGGCTGGTGCCAGTGGTGCCATCATAGCACCCACCGCCTTTGACACGACCCCAAGGCCCCCTACGATGCTCTGGGCGATGTCAGTAGACATGACCCCACTATACATACCAAGGATGTTTCCAACAACTCCCCCGACCACACCACCATCCGCATAGTGTGGGAGATCGTTCTTGGAAATGACCACTTCACCCGGAGTAAGCATTGCAAGCACAGAATCCTTGTTTCCTATACCCGAGACAATTCCGCCTTTGTTATAATATGGAATATCTCCAAGAAACCCCTTTGGAATTGGGCGTTTCTTTTCTGCAGGTCTCATACCAGGACCGCCGAACGTCCAGTTCACACTAGGAATGATATCATACTTGCCAGATCTCCCAGATGCAGGGCCGGATTCTGGCGCATAAAAATCCGTGCCATATGTTTTTCCAGGTGGAAGCATCCTGGATTGATCCATCATTCTACCACGATATGCTTCTGCAGTATCAGTATATGGAACCAATCCCCGCTCTTCATTGAGATGTAAATCCTTAATCTCTTCTGGTATCGGGAACGCTCGTTCAAGGACTCCTACTAATTTGTCAAGTGCTTCTGACGCTTTGGTTATGACTGCTGGAAGCCCACCAATTGTTTTTATCCACGTGTAACTGTCATACACCAGTTTTGCAAGGACAACGCCACCAACAATTCCAAGAGCGGGAATAGACCGGATAACATTCCCAATCATGACCAATCCTTTCACAACTGGGCCAACAAGTGGCAGAACCGGCAACAGAAACATGTCAATAACATAACCAAGACCTTTACTGACCGATTCGTGCGCCTTGTTATACACCTTAGACGTCTGTCCAAACACCCGCATAACATGCTGTGCAATCAGGAATGAAGTCGTTGCCCCCCGTATTGACCGAAGATACCCCTTTCTTGCCTGGTCTTCTTTCTCGAGGAGTTTCCAATACCCTTTTGGTGCCAGGTCTGCATCCCCCGACTGTTCCGCTTCCATGACACGTTCGCCATATTGGCGTTCTTTTCGTTTCATCTGGGCAGGGAGTCCAACTACAGGGAGCCGTTCTTTAATTCTCTGCCACCCTGTTGGATGTTCCAGGTCACTGAGATACTTCTTTTTGAATTCATCTTCATCCGGGGTTCGACTCCCGCCTTTGCCGGTTCCACCAGTTGAACCGCCGGTTCCTTTGCCCCCGCCACTTGTAAATGCAGATATGAGTGCTGCAGTAGAGTTCCGGAACATCGCTTCAAATGCTTTTAATGTCCCTCCACACAGGTTTACAGTAGGCTTGCCATTCTCCATATGAACTGCAGATTCTGGGGTGTCACGTGAGAACAATTTTCCTTCTGCAGCATCTTTCCAAGGTATTAACCAACCATTGGCATCTGGTGAAAATAGGTTTGGTCCTTTCTGTGGTTCCCCGGGTGACACGGTTGAAACACCCGGAAGATCCGGTCCAGGGACAGTGTTGGGAACAATAAAAGATTTTGCCGGTTTGGTAAAATCTGGTACGGATGCAAACGCTTTGCCGGCTTCTTCTATTATATTTGCAAGTGTTCTGGAGTCTTCCCATCGCATGTATGCGTCTACATCAGATTCGTCTGGAGCCTTTGATGCAAATACATGTTTCTTTACGATATCATACTGGCTGCGTAGGAACTTAATCATCTGTGGGTTGTCTGGTATGCTGCCCTTAGGAGACCGGAGAAGCGTGACTAGCATGTCATGGTCAATGCCAGCGTCAGACACATCTGCAAGCACTTTCCGCATTTCTACAGAGACTGATGTCGGGTCATGTGCTGCAGACATCATCAATTCGTCTAGTCGCTTCTCATAATATGACAACCGTGTCGGATTCTTATCCCAATCCGGAGACCCATACTGTGGAAGAAGTTTCCCAATTGCTACAGACAGATGTTGTGGGTCCAGTGTAAGCAGTGTTGGACTCTTATCCCCAATGTCGGTGTGAGTAGTACCAAGCGTAAACCACCGCTTGTATGCAGGGTAATCCATAGCAGGGGTCTGCAAACTAGCAGGAACCTTCTTGGTATTTATGGGGTTGTCACGATTCCATTCAAGTGCCTTTAACCAATCTTTCTGACCTTTTTGCAAATCAATTGGGTTTAGTTCTGCTGTATCAAGATCCCCGGTAACTCTCACTACAAACGCATCTAACTGGTCTGTAAAGAACCCTGCATATGCTGCGCATTGCATTCCAAACGCTTTGAAATCATTTGCACTTTTGTTCTTGAAATCAATCAGAACCTTCCCAACCTCTTTGTTTGTATATATGTCTTCAAGTCTCCCTACGATATCCGGGCTTCCTGCATATCCTTCTGCATCATTTACAAATCTGCGTTCAATAACTTCCGGAACAAACCGCTTTCCTTGGTTTGCAAGATTCGCGTCAAGGGTTTCTACAAACTTTAACCCAATTAATCTACCCTGTTCTTCAATCTCTTCCTTTGAAAACAACCTATTTTTAATATCTCTCGCTGGACTCACATCTGGGAATTGCATATGAGATGTGTCTACGCCATATCTATCCCCGAGAATTTTCCCGGCATGGTAATGTGCAACACTCCCACGATCTGAATAATAAGACGTCTGTGGACCGCCGTATGGCACTCCCATCTTTGTTATTTCAGTTACAGACCGCACAAGGTTCCCAAATTTATCAAGTGCCCGGTGCTCATCTGGTTGTGGAACATTTGTAATGTCACGAACCCGGGTTGGGTCAATAGACATTGACCCGATAGCCAATTTTCTAAATGCTGTATTAGGTATCACATGGTGTCCTCCATGTCCGTCGGGAACAAGCATTTCGGGCTGCGGCCCGCCACCTCTGCCAGTCCCTTCACCTATAATAGCACTTTCACCGGGTTTTAAACTTCCCCCACGGGCAAGGAACTTAAACCCTTTATCCGAAACCTCTGCTGGCAAGGCCCCGGGATAATATCTGTCGAATTTTACGTTCTTCTTATCGCCAAACAGATTCATAACATGCATGCCAGCATGGACAGATCCTTCTGTTTTTGTTGTGTTTGACGGAACCCATACAATCCGGAGCGGTTTGTCTCCAATAGACTCTGAAAGTTTACGCATCTGTTCTCTACCAGACGGAGAGAGATACATCTCATCAAAGAAAGCAACAACCTCGTCAGAATTATTAATAACATCGGACGTTGTGAAATCTTTCTGATACTGCTTCCCAGAATTCTTTTTGAGCCACTCTACACGAACCGGAAGTTTATGTTGAAACGATTGGGTATGGTGAGCCCAATTTGACGCCTGGTACGCTGCACCAAACTTTACATTCTTATCAGCGGGGGACTGGCCAAGTTCAGACGACGTAACCATCACATCGCCGGCGTTCCAGTTCTTATTAAAGAACTCCCGCATAAACGGTTCATTGTCCCAGGACTTTGACCCAACAACACCAACCCGGTGCCCTTCCCCTGTCTCAACAAGGCGGGAAATTTCTGCAGGTAAATCTGCAGGGCTCTTCCCCTGTGGGTATTTAGATGTGAATCTGGATACAGCAGCCATGACTGGGGAATCCCATCCCATCCCTCCATAAAACCCTGCAAGAGACTTTGATGGAGAAAATGGAGATATCTCATCTGGGTTTACTGTTATAGGCTGGTCATGTCGCTTTAGCCCGGATGTATACCAATCTATAACTTCTGCAAGTTTCTCTTTTCGAGCACCAGCGTCCCGGATAGACATGAGTTTGTCTGCAACATCAAATGGAACATGGTTTTCATGGAACAGTTTTCCATAGTAGTTTCCATAGGTATCAACATACTTGTCCCTGATATTTTCAAATGCTTCAAGATCATCCAAATACATGTCATGATAGTGCTGCTGCAGCCCCATCCGGGCTTCTGCCTTTGTAACAGCAGCAACATATGGTTCTATAAGTCCGGTTGCATGTTCTATAATTTCTCTTGGGCCAACATCAACACCAGATTTTATTTTTTTAGTCCAATTCACCCCGTATTCTGCTTCTGCAGATGGATTTGAAAAATCAAACTGTTCAGATGCAAGATACCCATCCAATTTTGTCAACCGGGAACTTGCATCTCCACTATCTTCCAGAATCTTTGGGAGGTCTGTCTGGAACTCTTTGCCAGACCACCTAGATTTGATGATCGCCCTCTTACCTATGCCAGATGTAGGGTAAGATGTTGGAAGCGATTGTAGATACTCTGGCGAAGCCCTGGTGAGAAGTCTTGGTCTCCGCCTTAACCCTCCCCCGAGTCTGATGTCAGTTCTACCCTTTGCCCGCTTGGTTGCTTCCTTATATGCTGCATGCTGGATTTCACTGACTGCGGTCTTAGTAGCATCTCCGAGAATGTTTTTCGGAGACAACCCAAGATTAGATAACGCGGTTCTAACAACTGGAGAGTTTAGTTTTGATGGGTTCTTCTGTAAGTTTTCAAGTGTTTCAAGCGCATCTACAGTTTTTTGTAATTCAGCCTTAGATACAGAATCATACATTTTAGATGGGGCCTTTGCCTGCATCTGTTTTAATTCAGATGATAACACATCTTCAAGCCGGGGCTTTACAAAGCTTGATAAGTTCCCCCCGGACCATTTGTCAAACAAATGGGCGATAACAATATCACGGGCAGCAACAATCTCTTTGTTAGAGATTGTTCCAAGTTCTTCTTTAGTAAGGAAAGACCCTAACTTACCACGAAGTGTCTTGGGTCCGACACCGGAAAATCTGCCTGTCGTGTTGGTGAGGTAATCAGTTATACCCGCGACAATCTGCGGGTTAACATTCCCAAACTGTTTTTTAATATCTTTTTTAATCTGGGCGAAGTCTTTCGGGTCAAGCACCCGCCCCCGCCCAACCGCCTTGGATTGATAATGGATAACTCTTGCAGCATCAGCAAGAACACCTTTTGGAAGTTCAACGACATCCCCGGGATTGATGGAAATCTCTTTTAACTGTTTAACAATCTTAGCAGTTTCGTTCATTGCAGCAGTGCTTAACATATATCCGGTGTCATGTCCCTGCCGTCCGGCAGAATACATCACCGACATAGTTTTGTTTACCCACTGTTTTGATTCAAGTGAAAGTGATGAGAATTTCCTCCCAAACACTTTCGATGCGATTTCATCCCTGCTAAGATTGTTATTTGCCATGGTCATCGTGCCTACTGTGCTGCTCTTGCTGCTTCCATTTCCCGGTTGTGTTCTTTTATAGATTCGTTCAAAAACAGATCTTCCACCATGTCCATAGGCCAATCGCCGGACGGGGTCTTGTGGAACATCTTACATTTCATAAACAGGAACTTGCCTTCATCACTTCTTGCGAAAGTCGCCAATCTTCTCTTCGCTCTTCTCAATCCCCTGGTATATCGAGTTGAACGTCCCCCAGAACATACCAGTATGGGTATCGAAATATTCCCAGAACGCAGATGTGTTAAACGGGGCGTCAATACAGAGTTTTGCCA